>Ga0209762_100052_pt1 | contig 82653 bp, 93 predicted proteins | sample UppTromiDAQMD021_FD_185834 | JGI IMG/M metagenome (GOLD analysis project Ga0209762, IMG submission 185834) | Upper troposphere microbial communities from Maryland, USA - DAQMD-021 (SPAdes) (version 2) | ecosystem: Environmental > Air > Outdoor Air > Unclassified | place: USA: Maryland, Virginia... | reverse complement strand
GCCCGACCTGGGCGGGCCCGAGCCAGACAAGCCTGAACGAGATGACCCCGTCGGGAACCCTCCCGGCGGGGTTCTTCTTTGCACGCTCCCGTCCAGCGGCGGCGCGGGCCTCAGTCCAGCCAGCCGGCCTTCCTGACCGTGGGGACGGCGGCGCGGGCGACGGGGACTTCGAGCCCGTTGCGCAGCCTGAGGGCCACCCGCCGACCGTCGGCGAGGTGGCCGGCCACGGCTGACGCCGCCACCCACCATGACCGGTGGACCTGCAGGCCGGGGACGCCCTCCAGTTCGGCGACGGCGTCGCGCAGGCGCATCAGGATCAGATCCGACCCCGTCGCGGTGTGGACGCGAACATAGTGGTCCTCCATCTGCAGGCAGAGGAGGTCGCGGCCCAGCCGGGCGGGCAGGCGGGCCATGAAGGCGGCCTCGCGCGGGGAGGCGGCGGCGGGCGTCGTCGTCGCAGCGGCGGCGGAGCGGTTCAAAAGGCCGTAGAACCCGACATAGCCGGCGACGGCGGGGAGAGCGACGATCAGCACCTCGCCATACCGCGTGAGCCAGCCTTCGGTCGGGGCGCCCATGAGGTGCGCGGTCGCCCAGCCGGCGAACAGGGTGACGGGGACGCTGGCCAGGGCGACCGCGAACGGCAGGCTGAACCAGGTCGACACGCCCCATCGGCGGCCCTGCACGATCGCCAGCACGGTGAACGGCGGATAGATCAGCGCGCCGAAACAGACCATGGCGATCCACGCGGCCAGCCGTTGCGGCAGGGGCACGGCGCCGTAGCTGCCGAAGGCGCCGACCACGCCAAGGAAGGCGCCGACGGCCACCGAGAACGCCATGCGCCGGATCCACATCGCCGGCGTCATCAGGTAGGTGCGGGCCGCGCCTTGTTCCATGGCTTTTCTATAGCGTCATTTCACGTATCGCGAACGGGCGTGCGGCCCGCTTGACGCACGCGCCGCGTCGGTTGGCGAAGCCGCGCTCGACCCGGCGGCGGCGGCGACGCATCTCATCGGCGTCAATTCGATCCGGAGCGCCACCGCCATGAAAAATCTGTTCAACGCCGGCCGGTTCCTGCTGGAGGACCTGCTGTCGACCATCGTCTTCGTGGTGCTGTTCTCGCTGACCAAGAGCCTCTATCTGGCCACCGGCCTGGCCATCGCCATCGGCGTCGGCCAGGTCGTGCTGCTCAAGCTGCGCGGGCGTCCTGTTGACGCCATGCAGTGGCTGAGCCTCGGCCTGGTGGTGGTGATGGGCGGGGCCACCCTGCTGACCCACGACCGCCATTTCATCATGGTCAAGCCGACCATCATCTATCTGGCCGTCGGGGCGGTGATGCTGAAGCCGGGCTGGATGAACCGCTATCTGCCGGCGATCGTCCAGGAGAACGCTCCCGACCTCGGGCGGCTGTTCGGCCGGGTCTGGGCCGGGCTGATGTTCGCGACGGCGGCGGCCAATCTGGTCGTGGCGTTCGCCCTGGACGCCAAGGCCTGGGCCTGGTTCGTGGCGGTGATCCCGCTGGGGTCGAAGATCGCCCTGTTCCTGGCGCAGTACGCGGTCACGCGCCTGACGGTCGGGGCGCGCCTGCGCGCTTCCCGGGCCGCGGCGACGGCCGTCGCCGCCTGAGCGCGGATGTCCAAAAGGTCATGACCTCGAATTAAGCTGTGCCCGCGCCGTCACGCGCCTACCGTCCATATGAAGCAATCAGCGCTGGGGAGAGATGCGATGCGCAAAGTGCGATGGGGCGCCGCGGCGGCGGGAATCGGGGCGGCGATGCTGGCGGCGGGCGCGGCCCAGGCCGATCCCTCGGTGGAGTTCAAGGACGCGGCGGTGCGGGTGGTGGTGATCCCGGAGGCGCGCTCCGACGTGAAGGTCGAGGTGATCAAGACCAATCCGCGCTTGCCGATACAGGTCCGCGTCGAGGGCGACCGCACCGTGGTCGACGGCGGCCTGGGCTGGGAGCGCGTGCGGGGCTGTCGCGGGTCCGGCGGCCGACTGAGCGTCTCGATCCGCGGCGTCGGCGACGTGCCTTATGAGGACCTGCCCCAGGTGGTGGTCCGCACGCCGATGACCGCCGACGTCGGCGCGGGCGGGGCGGTGTTCGGGTCGGTGGGCCGCTCCGACGCCCTGGAGCTTCACTCCGCCGGGTGCGGCGACTGGACGTTGGGCAATGTCCGCGGCCGCCTGCGGGTCAGCCAGGCCGGCTCGGGCGACACCCAGGCCGGCTCGGCCGGCGAGGTCGATCTGCGCGTCGCCGGCTCGGGCGACATCTCGGTCCGTGAGGTCTCCGGGCCGGTGAACGTCAATATCGCTGGGTCGGGCGATGTCGCCGTGGCCAGCGCCTCGAGCGCCGCGACGGTGTCGATCGCCGGGTCGGGCGACGCCAAGATCGGCGGTCACGTCACCGACGCGCGCGTGCGGGTCGCCGGCTCCGGGGGAACCTGGTTCAACGGGCAGGTGGACAATCTGGACGTCAGCATCGCCGGCTCGGGCGACGTTCGCGTGGCCCAGCTCCGGGGCGCGCTGAAGCAATCGGTCGTCGGCTCGGGCGAGGTGCGCATCGGTCGCTAGTCCCGACCGCCGCCGCCCAAACGAAAAACGCCCCGGAGACAGGCTCCGGGGCGTTTGCGTTCGCGGACTCTGACCGGTTCTTAGAACAGGTTGCCGACGATCATGTCGGAGAAGCCGCCCAGGCTCGCGCCCGAACGGTCGCGGCTCTTCAGGGTGCCGCCGAAGTTCCAGCGGGCGCCGATCCTGAAGACGTTCGCTTCGATGTCGTAGTTGTCGACCTTGGCGTAGTCGTACTTGGCGAACACGCTCACCGGGGCTTGAGCGAACTGGTACTCGCCGCCGACGCCGACGCCCCAGGCGTCAGCGCTGCCGCCGACCTTGAGGTCGAGGTTGTTGTAGCCGACGTTGCCTTCCAGGCGGAAGTTCTCGTTGACGAAGTACCGGGCGTCGGCGCGCACGGCCCAGACGTCGGCGTGGGCGCGGTCGACGCGGCCGTAGCCGGCGGCGCCGGCGACGGTCCAGTCGTTCAGGTACTTCTGACCTTCGACGCCCAGGCCCCAGGTGTTGCCGCCGTTCGAGTTCGAACCGCCGACGAAGCCGCCCAGGAGGTAGCTGTCATTGCGGTTGAACAGGTGGGCGGTGCCGGTGACGGCGGTGTCGGTCTTGTCCGAGTCGCGGATCTGGCCGTCGAGCTGGACGCCCAGGCCCGGCTTGGCGGTCGGGAACAGGACGGCGCCCGAGACGGCGTAGCCGTTGTCGTTGACGCTGCTCAGGCCCTTGCCCGGATCGATTTCGCTGTGGTTGTAGTTGGCGCCCGCATAGCCGGTGACTTGGGCGAAGGCGGGGGCGGCGATCATGAGGGAGACGATGGCGCCCGACGCGCAGAGAAGCTTTTTCATTTTCTTTCCTTACTAATCTCCGGACACAGACATTTTCCGGAACGCCGGCCTGATATCGGCAGCCGGCCTCGAAGCGCAACCGGCAGTGCGGTGCTTCTGCACGCCCCGTGGCCCCCTGGACACAAGCGGCGTTCAACGAACGACGTTTCTTGAGGTGGAGTAGCCGAGCCCGTGTCGGGCGGCCGAAGGGCGTTGTCATCGCTGCAATCTTTCGGCCGCAATATCGTGCATGATGGCTCCGGCCATCCGGGAGCCAGCCGCCGTGCGTGTCGTCGTTCTGTCCTTAGCCGCTCTTCTCCTCGCGCCCGCGGGTTCCGCATCGGCGGCGGCCGTAGCGGCTGACGGGGCGGGGGAGGTGGTCGCCACCGCCCAGGGCCGTCCCGACGCCCCGCCGGTCGTGAGGGGCGCGGCCTCCGCCATCGTCTCCACCCCGGACGACGGGCCGGAAGACCTCGACGCGCCGCGCGCCTCGCCTTCGGGATGCCGGCCGCAGTCGATGATGGGCGGCCCGGCCGCCCAGACCGTCGACGACCGCAGGATGCACGGCTCGGTGTCGGTCGCCGCCGGCACCCAAGGCTATCGGTCGGCCTATGGCGAGGTGAGCATGCCCGTCGGCCAGTGCGGCGTGGTCACGGTGGGCTACGGCCAGATGAAGACCAAGGCGCCGGTCTATTATTCGCCGTATGGCGTATCGCCCTACGGCGTGGCGCGGCCGTTCCCCTGAGAGGGGTGGGAAGGGGGCTCCATCGCGCCCCTTGACGGTTTTGGAATCGCAGAGTATCTACCGCGCCTCTGTTGGACCGGCCGTACGCCTTCAAGCGTAGACGCGGTTCGCGAGACGACCAGACATAGCGACCGCAGACCGGCCAGCCGGAACGCGTCGTGAATTTGGCCAGCGGCCCTCGCGGCTTTCCGCGCGGGCCATATTCGTTTTGCGAGTCTCGTGCGTCCTGGGGTTTTCCCCAGACTGGTCTTTGAAACGGTATTTGGGCGTGGCGAGCGCTTAGGGAACATCGAGCGATATGGATCGACAAAATATCCGCATCAGGCTCAAAGCCTTCGACCACAGGGTGTTGGACCACTCCACCCGGGAGATCGTGAACACGGCCAAGCGCACTGGCGCGACCGTCCGTGGCCCGATCCCGCTGCCCACGCTCATCGAGCGTTTCACCGTCAACCGTTCGCCGCACGTCGACAAGAAGTCGCGCGAACAGTTTGAAATCCGCACGCACAAGCGTGTTCTCGACATCGTCGACCCCACCCCGCAGACCGTGGACGCGCTGATGAAGCTCGACCTGTCCGCCGGCGTGGACGTCGAGATCAAGCTTTAAGGGGGCAGGCCGATGCGTACCGGCGTGATCGCCAAGAAGCTGGGCATGACGCGCTTCTTCGATGAAGCGGGTCAACACGTGCCTGTGACGGTGCTGTCGCTCGACGGCTGCCAGGTTACGGCCCAGCGCACCAAGGACAAGGACGGCTACGTCGCGCTCCAGCTCGGAGCTGGCGCGAAGAAAGCCAAGAACACCAGTAAGGCCGAGCGCGGCCAGTTCGCCAAGGCTCTCGTCGAGCCGAAGCGGCATCTGGTCGAATTCCGCGTGACCGAAGACAACCTGATCGACGTGGGCGCGGAATTCACCGCCGACCACTTCGTTCCGGGGCAACGGGTCGACGTCGCCGGCCTGACGGTCGGCAAGGGCTTCGCCGGCGCCATGAAGCGCTGGAACTTCGGCGGCATGCGCGCCACCCACGGGGTGTCGGTGTCTCACCGGGCTCACGGTTCGACCGGCAACCGCCAGGATCCGGGCCGCACCTTCCCGGGCAAGAAGATGGCCGGCCACATGGGCCAGGAAAACGTCACCACGCTGAACCTGACGGTCTGGCGCGTCGACGTCGAGCGCGGCCTGATCCTGATCAAGGGCGCCGTGCCCGGCACGGAAGGCACCTACGTCAAGATCCGCGACGCGGTGAAGCGGGCGGCTCCGGCCGACCTGCCGAAGCCTGGCGCGTTCCGCAAGGCTGGCGAGCAGGCCGCGGCTCCGGCGGAAACGCCGGCCGAGGAAGCCCCGGCTGAAACCACCAACGAAGGCGGCGAAGCGTAATGAAACTCGACGTCATCACCCTCGCCGGCGGCAAGGCCGGCTCGGTCGACCTCGACGACGCCATCTTCGGCATCGAAGAGGTCCGCGCCGACATCCTGGCCCGTTGCGTCAACTGGCAGCTGGCCAAGCGCCGCGCCGGCACGCACAAGGTCCAGACCCGCAACGAGAACTCTCGTACGGGCAAGAAGATGTACAAGCAGAAGGGCACCGGCGGCGCCCGTCACGGTTCGCGCCGTGCGCCGCAGTTCGTCGGCGGCTCGCGCGCCTTCGGCCCGGTCGTCCGCAGCCATGCGTTCGACCTGCCCAAGAAGGTCCGCGCCCTGGCCTTGAAGCATGCGCTGTCGTCCAAGGCCAAGTCGGGCTCGCTGATCGTCCTCGATCAGGCCGCCATCGACGCGCCGAAGACCGCCGCCCTGCGCACCCAGCTCGAAGGCCTCGGCCTGAAGAACGCGCTGGTCATCGCCGGTCCCGCGGTCGACGCCAACTTCGCGCTGGCGGCCCGCAACATCCCGAACGTGGATGTGCTGCCGAACGCCGGTCTGAACGTCTACGACATCCTGCGTCGCCACACCCTGGTGCTGACGCGTGAGTCGATTGCGGCGATCCAGGCGCGCTTTGCTGAGAAGGAAGCCGCGTAATGGCCGCCACCGCCCGTCACTACGACACCATCCTGTCGCCGGTGATCACCGAGAAGGCCACCTTGCTCTCCGAGCAGAACAAGGTCGTCTTCCGCGTGGCCGCCGATGCGTCCAAGGACGAGATCGCCGCCGCGGTCGAAGAGCTGTTCAAGGTCAAGGTCACCAAGGTCAACACCCTGGTCACCAAGGGCAAGACCAAGCGCTTCCGCGGCATCGCCGGCCGTCGGTCGGACGTCAAGAAAGCGATCGTGACGCTGGCCGACGGCCAGTCGATCGACATCACCACGGGGCTCTAAGCGATGGCTTTGAAGCAATTCAATCCGACCTCGCCGGGCCGCCGCGGCCTCGTGCTGGTCGACAAGTCCGAGCTGCACAAGGGCCGTCCGGTCAAGGCGCTCGTCGAGGGCCTGACCAAGTCGGGCGGCCGGGGCGGCAACGGCCGCGTCGCGGTCCGCTTCCGCGGCGGCGGCGCCAAGCGCCTCTATCGCGTCGTCGACTTCAAGCGCCGCAAGTGGGACGTTCCCGCGACCGTCGAGCGTCTTGAGTACGACCCGAACCGCACCGCGTTCATCGCCCTGATTAAGTACGCCGACGGCGAGCTGGCCTACATCCTGGCCCCGCAACGCCTGAAGGCCGGCGACGAAGTCATCGCCGCCGAAAAGGTCGACGTGAAGCCGGGCAACGCCGCGCCGCTGCGCTCGCTGCCGATCGGCACCATCATCCACAATGTGGAGATGAAGCCGGAAAAGGGCGGCCAGATCGCCCGTTCGGCCGGCGCCTACGCCCAGCTGGTCGGCCGCGACGCCGGCTACGCCCAGATCCGCCTGGGTTCGGGCGAACTGCGCATGGTTCCGGACGGCTGCATGGCCACGGTCGGCGCGGTTTCGAACCAGGACCACATGAACGAGAACCTCGGCAAGGCCGGGCGTTCGCGTCACATGGGCCGTCGCCCGCACGTCCGCGGCGTCGCCATGAACCCGATCGACCACCCGCACGGCGGCGGTGAAGGCCGCACCTCGGGCGGCCGCCACCCGGTCACGCCGTGGGGCAAGCCGACCAAGGGCCGCAAGACCCGCACCAACAAGGCCACGGATAAGTTCATCATCCGTAGCCGCCACGTGAAGAAGGCCCGCTAAGCGATGACCCGTTCCGTCTGGAAAGGTCCGTTCGTCGACGGCTATCTGCTGAAGAAAGCGGAAGTCGTCCATTCGTCGGGCCGCAAGGAAGTGATCAAGACCTGGTCGCGCCGCTCGACCATCATGCCCCAGTTCGTGGGCCTGACGTTCGGCGTCTACAACGGCCAGAAGCACGTGCCGGTCCACGTCAGCGAGGACATGGTCGGCATGAAGTTCGGCGAGTTCTCTCCGACCCGCTACTTCCCCGGTCACGCCGCCGATAAGAAGGCGAAGAGGAAGTAACGATGAGCAAGCAAGCCAAAGAACGTCGGCTGAAGGCCGTCGAAGCGATGGCCAAGGTGCGCACCCTGCGCACCAGCCCCCGCAAGCTGAACCTCGTCGCTCAGTCGATCCGCGGCCTCAAGGTCCAGCGCGCGCTGAACGAGCTGGAATTCAGCCACAAGCGCATCGCCAAGGACGTCCGCAAGGCGCTGTACTCGGCCATCTCCAACGCCGAGAACAACCACAACCTCGACATCGACAACCTGGTCGTGTCCGAGGCCTTCGTGGGCAAGAACCTGGTGATGAAGCGTTTCTCGGCCCGCGCCCGCGGCCGTGCGTCGCGCATCGAAAAGCCGTTCTCCGAGATCACCATCGTGGTCCGCGAGCTGGGTGAGGCCGCCTAATGGGTCAGAAAGTCAATCCGGTCGGGCTGCGTCTCGGCATCAACCGCACCTGGGACAGCCGCTGGTTCGCGGCGGGCGACGACTACGGCCGTCTGCTGCACCAGGACATCAAGGTCCGCCGCGAGCTGAAGAAGCGTCTCGGCCAGGCCGGCGTGTCGCGGATCATCATCGAGCGCCCGCACAAGAAGTGCCGCGTCACGATCTACGCCGCTCGTCCCGGCGTGATCATCGGCAAGAAGGGCGCCGACATCGACAAGCTCCGCAAGGACCTGTCGACGATGACCGAAGGCGAGATCCACCTGAACATCGTCGAGGTCCGCAAGCCGGAAACCGACGCCCAGCTGGTCGCCGAGAACATCGCCCAGCAACTGGAGCGCCGGGTCGCCTTCCGTCGCGCCATGAAGCGTTCGATCCAGTCGGCCATGCGCCTCGGCGCCAAGGGCGTGCGGATCAACGTCTCGGGCCGCCTGGGCGGCGCGGAAATCGCGCGGATGGAGTGGTATCGCGAAGGTCGCGTGCCGCTGCACACCCTGCGCGCCGACATCGACTACGGCTTCGCTGAAGCCCGCACGACCTACGGCATCATCGGCGTGAAGACCTGGATCTTCAAAGGCGAGGTGCTGGAGCACGACCCGATGGCCCAGGACAAGCGTCTGTCGGGCGAGACGGGTCCTGCCGGCGAGGGCGGCGGACGTGAGCGCGGCGACCGCCCGGATCGCGGCGACCGCCGTGAACGCCGCGAGCGCGCGTAAGGATTTGCGATAATGCTGTCTCCCAAGAAGACCAAGTACCGCAAGCAGTTCAAGGGCCGCATCCACGGGAACACCAAGGGCGGCGCCACGCTGAACTTCGGCTCCTACGGCCTGAAGGCGGTCGAACCGGAACGCATCACCGCGCGCCAGATCGAAGCGGCTCGTCGGGCGATCACCCGCCAGATGAAGCGCCAAGGTCGCGTGTGGATCCGCATCTTCCCGGATGTGCCGGTCACCGGCAAGCCGGCCGAAGTCCGGATGGGCAAGGGCAAGGGCGCGGTCGAGTTCTGGGCCGCCCGCGTGGCGCCCGGCCGGATCATGTTCGAGATCGACGGCGTCGCCGACGACGTGGCGCGTGAAGCGCTGCGCCTGGGCGCCGCCAAGCTGCCCATCAAGACCCGCGTCGTGACCCGTCTCGACGCCGGCCTGGCGATGGCCGCGGAGTAGGACCGATGACCAAGATCGCCGACATCCGGGCTCTGACGCCCGACCAACTCGCCGAACAGCTCCTGACCCTCAAGAAGGAGCAGTTCAACCTTCGCTTCCAAGCGGCGACGGGCCAGGTCGAAAAGACCCATCGCTTCAACGAAGTTCGCAAGGACATCGCGCGCATTCAGACCGTCCTGCGGTCGAAGAGCGCGGCCTAACGGAGAGGACCAGATATGCCCAAGCGTATCCTCGAAGGCACGGTCGTCTCCGACAAGGGCGACAAGACCGTGGTGGTGAAGGTCGAACGGACCTTCCTCCACCCCGTGCTGAAGAAGACCGTGCGCCGGTCGAAGAAGTACCACGCGCACGACGAAGCCAATGCGTACAAGACCGGCGAAATCGCCCGGATCATCGAGTGCGCGCCGAAGTCGAAGCTGAAGACCTGGGAAGTCCTGCCTAAGGACGGCCAGGGCGTCAGCGCTTAAGTTTGGAAGGATCTGAACTATGATCCAGATGCAGACTAACCTGGACGTCGCCGACAACTCGGGCGCGCGCCGGGTCATGTGCATCAAGGTGCTCGGCGGCGCAGGTCGGCGTTACGCCGGCGTGGGCGACGTCATCGTCGTCTCCGTCAAGGAAGCGATTCCGCGCGGCCGCGTGAAGAAGGGCGATGTGCTGCGCGCCATCGTCGTCCGCACCTCGCAGAGCATCAAGCGCAAGGACGGCTCGCTGATCCGGTTCGACAAGAACGCGGCGGTGATCGTCAACAAGCAGAGCGAGCCGATCGGCACGCGGATCTTCGGCCCGGTTCCCCGCGAACTGCGCGCCAAGAACCACATGAAGATCATCTCGCTCGCGCCGGAGGTCCTGTAATGGCCGCCAAGATCAAGAAGGGCGACCGCGTCGTCCTGCTGACCGGCAAGGACAAGGGCCGTCAAGGCGCCGTCCTCAAGGTCTTCCCGAAGGAGCAACGGGTTCTGGTCGAAGGCCTGAACATCGTCCAGCGCCACACCCGTCCCACCCAGGGCGATCCCCAGGGCGGCATCAAGAACAAGGAAGCCCCGGTCCACGTGTCGAACGTGGCCTTCGTGGACCCCAAGACCGGCGAGCCGACCCGTGTCGGCTTCAAGATCGAAGGCGACAAGAAGGTGCGTGTGGCCAAGAAGTCCGGCGAGGTCATCGATGGCTGATCAAGCTTACGAACCGCGGCTGAAGTCCGACTATCGCTCGCGCATCCGCGCCGCGATGAAGGAGAAGTTCGGCTACACCAACGAGATGCAGATCCCGAAGATCGACAAGATCGTCGTGAACATGGGCATCGGTGAAGCCGTCGCCGACTCCAAGAAGGCCCAGGCCGCGATGAAGGACCTGGCGGCGATCACCGGCCAGAAGCCGCTGCCGACCAAGGCCCGCAACTCCATCGCCGGCTTCAAGCTGCGCGAAGGCATGGTCGTCGGCGCCAAGGTCACCCTGCGCCAGGATCGCATGTACGAGTTCCTCGACCGCCTGATCACGATCGCGCTGCCGCGCGTGAAGGACTTCCGCGGTCTGAAGGACACCTCGTTCGATGGTCGCGGCAACTACGCCATGGGTCTGAAGGAGCACATCGTGTTCCCGGAGATCAATTACGACCAGATCGATCAGATGTGGGGCATGGACATCATCGTCTGCACCACGGCCCGGAACGACGAAGAAGCCCGCGAGCTCCTGCGTCAGTTCCAATTCCCGTTCAACAAGAACTGAGCGGGAGGGAAAGACAGCACATGGCCAAGAAAAGCGCCGTCAACCGCAACGAGATGGTCAAGCGTCTCGTCAAGCAAAACGCCGCCAAGCGCGACGCCTTGAAGGCGATCGCCAACGATGAGTCTCTTCCGCTGGAAGAACGCTTCGAGGCGCGCCTCAAGCTGGCGAAGCTGCCCCGCAACTCGTCGGCGACCCGTATCCGCAACCGTTGCGAGGTCACGGGCCGTCCGCGCGCCTTCTATCGGAAACTGAAGATGAGCCGGATCGCGCTGCGCGAACTGGGTTCCAACGGCCAGATCCCTGGCCTGGTCAAGTCGAGCTGGTGAGGAGGTTCTGATGGTGAACGACCCCATCGGCGACATGATCGCCCGCATCAAGAACGCGGCCCAACGCAAGCGTTCCAAGGTTTCGACCCCCGCGTCGAAGCTGCGCCAGCGCGTCCTCGACGTGCTGCAGGACGAAGGCTACATCCGCGGCTACGCTCTGGTCGAGAAGCCGGGTGAATTCCCGGAATTCGAGATCGAGCTGAAGTACTTCGACGGTGCGCCCGTGATCGTTGAGATCTCGCGCGTGTCGAAGCCCGGCCGCCGCGTCTATTCGTCGATCAAGGACCTGAAGCCCGTGAAGAACGGTCTCGGGATCTCGATCCTGTCGACGCCGAAGGGCGTCATGTCCGACAACGCCGCCCGCGACGCCAATGTCGGCGGCGAAGTCCTCTGCCGCGTCTATTAAGGCGGGGCCCGGAGAAAAGACATGTCTCGGATTGGTAAGAAGGCCGTTGCGATCCCCTCGGGCGTGAACATCACGCTCGCGGGTCAGACGGTGACGGTGAAGGGCCCCAAGGGGCAACTCACCTGGACGGTCGCCGATGAAATCGAGGTCAAGCAGGAAGGCGCTGAGCTGACCCTGGCCCCGCGCGACGAAAGCAAGCGCGCCAAGTCGATGTGGGGTCTGTCCCGCACGCTGGTCGCCAACATGGTGCACGGCGTCACCCAGGGCTACGAGGAAACCCTCGAACTGGTCGGCGTCGGTTACCGCGCGGCGATGAAGGGCCAGGCGCTTTCGATGCAGCTCGGCTTCTCGCACGAAGTCGACGTTCCGGCGCCGCAAGGGATCACCTTCGCGGTTCCGAAGCAGACCGAAATCAAGATCGCCGGCATCGACAAGCAAGCCGTTGGCGAAATCGCCGCGAAGATCCGCCGCATCCGTCCGCCGGAGCCCTACAAGGGCAAGGGCGTGCGTTACGCGGGCGAGACCGTTCGCCGCAAGGAAGGCAAGAAGAAGTAAGCCATGGCGCTCTCTCCTCGCGATACCACCAAGCGCCGCGCCCAGCGCACCCGCACCCGGCTCAAGGCGCTGTCGAACGGCCGTCCGCGTCTGTCGGTCTTCCGCTCGTCGAAGAACATCTACGCCCAGATCATCGACGATGCTCAGGGTGTGACGTTGGCCCACGCCTCGTCGCTGGAAGGCGACCAGAAGGGTTCGGACAAGGAAGCCGCCGCCCGCGTCGGCAAGCTCGTCGCCGAACGCGCCCTGGAGAAGGGCGTCAAGGACGTCGTCTTCGACCGCGGCGGTTTCATCTATCACGGCCGGGTGAAAGCCCTGGCCGACGCCGCGCGCGAAGCCGGCCTGAACTTCTAAGGGAATAGAGCATGGCTCGTGGTGAACAACAGCGCGGTGACGGCCAACGCCGGGACCGCCGCGACCGCAACGCCCCCGAAGAGCGGGTCGACAGCGACATCGTCGAAAAGCTCGTACACATCAACCGCGTCGCCGCCACCGTGAAGGGCGGCCGTCGTTTCTCCTTCGCCGCTCTGATGGTCGTCGGCGACCAGAAAGGCCGCGTCGGCTTCGGTCATGGCAAGGCGCGCGAAGTGCCGGAAGCCATCCGCAAGGCGACCGAGGAAGCCAAGAAGTCGATGGTCCGCGTTCCGCTGCGTGAAAGCCGCACCCTGCACCACGACGGCAATGGCCGTTGGGGCGCTGGCAAGGTGATGATGCGCGCGGCCCCTCCGGGCACGGGCGTCATCGCCGGCGGCCCGATGCGCGCGGTTCTCGAAACCCTGGGCGTCCAGGACGTGGTCGCGAAGTCGACCGGCTCGTCCAACCCCTACAACATGGTTCGTGCGACGTTCGAGGCCCTGAAGGCCCAGAGCTCGCCCCGCCAGGTGGCCAACAAGCGCGGCAAGAAGGTCGGCGATATCATCGGCCGTCGCGCCGACGGTGCCTCGGCCGAAGGCGCCGTGGAAGGCTGAGGTAGATAGACATGGCCAAGACCGTCACCGTCCGCCAGATCGGCAGCCCGATCCGTCGCAGCAAGGACCAGCGGGCCACGCTGGTGGGCCTGGGCCTCAACCGCCTGGGCCGCGTCTCGACCCTGCAGGACACGCCGTCCGTGCGGGGCATGATCGCCAAGGTTCACCACCTTGTGTCGATCGTCGAGGAAGCCTAAACAGCGCTTTCGAGATCCTCCCGCCAGCCGGCGGGGGGATTTCTGACTTTCATATCCAAGCCGAGTCGGGCGCTCGCCCGGCGACAGATCTCCAAGGAGAGGCGACATGACCAAGCTGAATGAAATCCGCGACAACGAAGGCGCCCACAAGGGCCGCATGCGCGTCGGCCGCGGCCCGGGTTCGGGCAAGGGCAAGACCGGCGGCCGCGGCGTCAAGGGCCAGAAGTCCCGCACCGGCGTGGCCCTGGCGGGCTTCGAAGGCGGCCAGATGCCGCTGCACATGCGCATGCCCAAGCGCGGTTTCAACAATCCCTTCGCCCTGAAGCTGGTCGAGGTGAACCTGTGGCGCCTGGCCAAGGCGGTCGACGCGGGCAAGCTCGATCCCAAGAAGCCGGTCGACGCGGCCGCCCTGATCGCCGCCGGCGTCATCCGCCGCGAGAAGGACGGCGTGCGCCTGCTGGGCCACGGCGAGATCAAGGCCAAGCTGGAGCTGACCGTGCATTCGGGCACGCCTTCGGCGATCAAGGCGATCGAAGCCGCCGGCGGCAAGGTGACGACCACGGCCAAGGCCAAGGAAGCCGCCGAGTAATCATCGTTCCTCCGGGAACGGACAGGGGAGGGGGCTCGCCAATCGGGCCCGCCTCCCCTATGTGTGTCCGCGTCGCTAAACCGCGATCTGTCGTGGGGTATTGAATGGCCTCGGCCGCCGAACAACTCGCAGCGAACATGAACTTCGACGCCTTCTCGAAGGCGAAGGAGCTTCACAAGCGAATCTGGTTCACCCTGATCGCGCTGATCGTCTACCGGCTGGGCGCCTACATCCCGATTCCCGGCATCGACGCGGTCGCCTTCGCCCAGGCCTTCGAAGGCCAGTCGAAGGGCATCCTGGGCATGTTCAACATGTTCTCGGGCGGCGCCGTGCAGCGCATGGCGGTGTTCTCGTTGAACGTCATGCCCTACATCTCGGCCTCGATCATCGTCCAGCTGCTGGGCACGGTCTATCCGCCGTGGGAGAAGCTGCGCAAGGAAGGCGGCGAGGCGGGGCGCAAGACGCTCAACCAGTACACCCGCTACCTGACCGTCGTGCTGGCGGTCGTGCAGTCGGCGGCCATCGCCATCGGCCTGCAGAACAGCCCCGGCCTGGTGCTGAACCCCGGCGTGTTCTTCGTGGCCTCGACCATCGTCACCCTGACGGGCGGCACCATGTTCCTGATGTGGCTGGGCGAGCAGATCACCAGCCGCGGCGTCGGCAACGGCGTCAGCCTGATCATCTTCGCCGGCATCGTGGCGCGTCTGCCGACCGCCATCTGGCAGGCGCTGACCCTGACCCAGAACGGCTCGATGTCCGGCTTCTCGCTGTTCGCCATCGCCGTGATCGCCATCGTGGTGGTGTTCGCCATCGTGTTCATGGAGCGCTCGCAGCGCCGCCTGCTGGTGCAGTACCCCAAGCGCCAGATGGGCAACCGCATGATCGGCGGCGAGACCTCGTTCCTGCCGCTCAAGATCAACACCGCCGGCGTCATCCCGCCGATCTTCGCCTCGTCGCTGCTGCTGCTGCCGGCCACCGCCATGGGCTTCCTGTCCCAGGCCAACCTGCCGCAGTGGGCGCAGTGGCTGCCCGGCGCGGTCGGCCAGCTTCAGCACGGCCGCCCGGCGTTCATGTTCTTCTACGCCTTCCTGATCATCTTCTTCTCGTTCTTCTACACCTCGATCGTGTTCAATCCCGACGAGACGGCGGAGAACCTGCGCAAGTACGGCGGCTTCATGCCGGGCATCCGGCCGGGCAAGCGCACGGCGGAATATCTGGACTTCGTGCTGACCCGGCTGACGGTGATCGGCGCGGCCTACATCACCGCCGTCTGCATCCTGCCCGAGGCGCTGATGGGCTATCTCAACAGCACCCAGTTCTATCTCGGCGGCACGTCGATCCTGATCGTGGTGTCGGTGACCATGGACACCGTGGCCCAGATCCAGTCGCATCTTCTGGCGCACCAGTACGAAGGGCTCATCAAGAAGTCCAAGCTTCGCGGCGGGGGCCGTGGTCGTTAAGGGGGAGCAAAGATGAACCTGATCCTTTTCGGTCCGCCGGCGGCGGGCAAGGGCACCCAGGCCAAGCGCCTGGTCCAGGCGCGCGGCATGGTGCAGCTGTCCACGGGGGACATGCTGCGGGCCGCCATCGCCTCGGGCTCGGAGCTCGGCCAGAGGGCGAAGGGGATCATGGATCGCGGCGAACTGGTTCCCGACGAGGTGGTGATCGGCCTGATCGAGGAGCGCCTGCCCGAGGCCGAGCGCGCCGGCGGCGCGATCTTCGACGGCTTTCCGCGCACCCTGGCCCAGGCCGAGGCGCTCGACGTCATGCTGGCCAAGCGCGGCCGCAAGATCGACGTGGTGGTCCGCCTGCGCGTCGACGAGCAGGCCCTGCTGGCCCGCATCAGCAAGCGTTTCGCCGACGAGGGCCGCCCGGACGACAATCCGGACGTCTTCGTCACCCGCCTGGCGGCCTACAACGCCCAGACCGCGCCGCTGCTGCCCTACTACAAGGGACAGGGCAAGCTGGTCGAGATCGACGGCATGGGTTCGGTCGAACAGGTGGCCGGAGAGATGGACGGCGCCCTGGGCGGCGTCACGGTCTGACGGCGGTCGGGGGCGATCCGCCCCAGGCCGCAGAAAATGAAGGTTTTTCGAAGCCTTCGCCATTGACGGAATCGCAATCGTCCCTATAACGGTGCGCTTCCGCGAAAGGGCGCGAGGATCGCGCCGGTTCTCTCACGTCTGTGAAGAGCCGGGGCGGCTTTTGCGTTGAAATTACGCTTAGCGCCTTTTGTGGGCGTGACCAGGAGATCTAGAGACGTGGCTCGTATCGCAGGCGTCAACATTCCGACCAACAAGCGCGTCGTCATCGCGCTGCAGTACATCCATGGCATCGGTCAGGCCAAGGCCAAGGAAATCGTGCACAAGGTCGGCATCGAGGACGCGCGCCGGGTGAATTCCCTCACCGACCAGGAAGTGCTGCAGATCCGCGAAACGATCGACCGCGACTACACCGTCGAGGGCGACCTGCGTCGTGAGACGGCCGTCAACATCAAGCGCCTGATGGACCTGGCCTGCTATCGCGGCCTGCGTCACCGCAAGGGCCTGCCGGTCCGCGGCCAGCGCACCCACACCAATGCGCGCACGCGCAAGGGCCCGGCGAAGCCCATCGCCGGCAAGAAGAAGTAAGAGCGAAGTCCGATGGCCAAAGAACCGACGCGCGTTAAAAAGCGCGAACGCAAGAACATCACTTCGGGCGTCGCGCACGTGAACGCCTCGTTCAACAACACCATGATCACCATCACCGACGCGCAGGGGAACACCATCTCCTGGTCGAGCGCCGGCATGATGGGCTTCAAGGGTTCGCGCAAGTCGACCCCGTACGCCGCCCAGATGGCCGCCGAAGACGCCGGCAAGAAGGCGATGGAACACGGCGTCCGTACGCTGGAAGTGAACGTCTCCGGTCCCGGCTCCGGCCGTGAATCGGCCCTGCGCGCCCTTCAGGCCGCCGGCATGACGATCACCACCATCCGTGACGTGACCCCGATCCCGCATAACGGTTGCCGGCCGCCCAAGCGTCGCCGGGTCTAGTTCGGCTTAATTTCAAAACTCCCGTCGCCGGCCCGATTTTCGAGGCCGGCGAGCCGCGTTCAAGGACTGCATCGTGATCGAAAGAAACTGGAACGAGCTGATCCGTCCTGAGAAGCCGCAAATCGAGACCGGCGCCGACGCGCTGCGCAAGGCGCGCATCGTCGCCGAGCCGCTCGAGCGCGGCTTCGGCGTGACGCTCGGCAACTCGCTCCGGCGGGTGCTGCTGTCGTCGCTGCAAGGCGCCGCCGTCACCGCCGTTCAGATCGACGGCGTCGTGCACGAGTTCTCCTCCATGGAAGGCGTGCGCGAGGACGTGGTCGACATCGTCCTCAACATCAAGCAACTCGCCGTGCGCATGCACGCCGAGGGGCCCAAGCGCATGACCCTGCGCGCCGAAGGTCCTGGCCCGGTCACCGCCGGCCAGATCGAGACCCCGGCCGACATCGAGATCCTCAACCCCGACCACGTGCTCTGCACGCTGGACGACGGCGCCTCGGTGCGCATGGAGTTCACCGTCCAGAACGGCAAGGGCTACGTCCCGGCCGACCGCAACCGTCCGGAAGACGCGCCCATCGGCCTGATCGCCGTCGACGCGCTCTATTCGCCGGTCAAGCGCGTGGCCTATCGCGTCGAGCCGACCCGCCAGGGCCAGTCGCTCGACTACGACAAGCTGGTCATGGAAGTCGAAACCAACGGCGCGGTCAGCCCGGTTGACGCGGTGGCCTACGCCGCCCGCATCCTGCAAGACCAGCTGCAGATCTTCATCACCTTCGAAGAGCCGAAGAAGAAGACGGAAGGCGAGGCCAAGCCCGAGCTGCCGTTCAATCCGGCCCTGCTCAAGAAGGTCGACGAGCTGGAGCTGTCGGTCCGCTCGGCCAACTGCCTGAAGAACGACAACATCGTCTATATCGGCGACCTGATCCAGAAGACCGAGGCGGAGATGCTCCGCACCCCGAACTTCGGCCGCAAGTCGCTGAACGAGATCAAGGAAGTGCTGGCCGGCATGGGCCTGCATCTCGGCATGGACGTGGCCAACTGGCCGCCGGAAAACATCGAAGACCTGGCCAAGAAGTTCGAAGACCAGATCTAAGATCGTTTCGCGCTGTTCTCCCTGACCGTTCCGCAAGGGCCGGTCAGGGGCCCGCAGATGCCGCCAAGGCGGTGGAGGGCCCCGGCGCTTCGATAGGTTCCAGCCGGGAAACGGGCTGGATTTCGTGCAATCGGGCGCAGGATATCGCGCCGTGCGGGCCAAGGCCCAGGAGACAGTACTATGCGTCACGGTTACGCTCACCGGAAACTCGGCCGCACCACGGCTCACCGCACCGCCATGTTCGCCAACATGGCCGCCAGCCTGATCAAGCACGAGCAGATCGTCACCACCCTGCCGAAGGCCAAGGAACTGCGTCCCTTCGTCGAGAAGCTGGTCACCCTGGCCAAGCGCGGCGACCTGCACGCTCGCCGTATCGCCATCAGCCGCGTCCGTGACGTCGAGCAGGTCGGCAAGCTGTTCGGCACGCTGGGCCCGCGCTACAAGACCCGCGAAGGCGGCTACATCCGCGTCCTGAAGGCCGGCTTCCGCTACGGCGACAACGCCCCGATGGCCGTGATCGAGTTCGTCGATCGCGACCCGTCGGAAAAGGGCAAGGATTCCGGCCCGGTGCACGTGGTCGACGCCGAAGACTAAGGCTCGCGCCAGTCGTCAGATTTTGGAACCCCCGTCGCTCGCGCGGCGGGGGTTCTTCTTTGCGCAGGGCGGCGTGCAACGCGCCGGTCACATCGAGGCGCTATGCCGGTCCGACATCAGACACACGGATCGTCCCTTGCGCGTTCTCAGGTTCCTGGCCGCCCTCGGCCTTGTCGCCCATATCGCCGCCTGCGCCCATTCGCCGGCGCCCGCGCCGCCCGCCAGCCGGGTCGCATCTTCCGCCGCCGGCGCGGCGGCCGCCCGCACGGTGATCCTGATCTCCATCGACGGCTTCCGGGCCGACTATATCGGACGCGGACACACGCCGACCCTGGCGCGGCTGGCGGCGGAAGGGGCGACGACGCCGGGCATGCGCCCGTCCTTTCCGTCGGTGACCTTCCCCAATCACTACACGCTGGTCACCGGCCGCCGGCCCGACGGTCACGGCGTCGTCGACAACGTCTTCGAAGACCAGGCCATGACGCCGCCGCGGTTCGACAAGAACGACAAGGCGACCGCCAACGAGCCGCGCTGGTGGGAAGGGGCCGCGCCGCTCTGGGTGAGCGCCGAGCGCCAGGGCGTGCGGACCGCGACGATGTTCTGGCCCGGCTCGGAAGCGGCGATATTCGGCGTGCGGCCGTCCTATTGGGCCGCCTTCGACAAGGCGACGACCTCGAACCAGCGGACGGACCGGTTGCTCGAATGGCTCGACCGGCCGGCGGCCGAGCGTCCGCGTTTCCTCACGCTCTATTTCAACATCGTCGACGGCGCCGGCCACGAGTTCGGCCCGGATTCGCCCGAGGTGAACCAGGCCGCGGCCACGGTCGACACGGCGATCGGCCGGCTGATCGACGGCTTGAAGGCGAGGGGGCTCTATGACGCGACCGATCTGGTCGTCGTCGCCGATCACGGCATGGCGGCCACCTCGGCCCAGCGGCGCATCCTGCTGGACGACCTCGTCCCGCTGGCCGATGTCCGGACGATCGTGACCGGTCCGGTCACCGGGCTGGCGCCCCTTCCAGGGCGCGAGGCCGAGGTCGAGCGCCGTCTGCTCGCGCCTCACGATCACATCCAGTGCTGGCGCAAGGCTCAGCTTCCGGCGCGCTTCGCCTACGGCCATAACCCGCGCGCGCCGCCGATCGTGTGCCTGGCCGAAACCGGCTGGAAGGTCGCCACCCGCCAGCAGGCGGCCAGGTATGACGCCGATCCGAGCCATCAGCCCGGCAAGGTCGGCGGCGACCACGGCTACGACCCCGCCGACCCGACCATGGCGGCGCTGTTCATCGCCCGGGGCCCGGACATCCGGCCGGGCGCGGTTCTGCCGCCGTTCGACAACGTCGATGTCTATCCGCTGCTGGCCAGGCTGCTCGGCGTGAAGCCCGAGCCCGGCGACGGCCGGCTGGAAGACGTCGCCCCGGCGCTGCTCAAGCCCTGAGGATACGCCGCAGCGCCGGCCGTCGAAAAAAGAAAACTGGACGGCTGCGCCGGTGGACGCCTGGCAGACCTTCCATCAGTTTGAGGTTGAGGGGGCGGACATTCTTTCCCGCGTTCCTCATCAACATCCTTGGCGCAAGAACGGTCGGGGCGGGAGCGCAATGTTCGGGGGCATTTTCGGTAAGAAGCGGGCAGGTGCGAAGCCTCAGGCCTCCTCGCCGACGAGCAAGGCGTCCGCTGCGCAGCCGTCCGTTGAAATGATCCGGGTCTACGATAATTTCGGTCGAGAACTGGAAATGCCCAAGGAGGAGTGGCGGACCAGGGTTCTTCCAGGGGCCATCCAAGGCGCGTGGAACGATGCTGACCGCCTCTACAGCGTGGTTGCTGGCGCGCTTGGCGACGGACTGTTTTCCGACGTGCTTGCCGCAGCAGGGAGGGCGGCGGAACTGGAGCCCGCCAACCCGCGCGGCGCTTGCGTGTACGCGATCGCATTGATGAAGGTCGGGCGGCCCGAAGAGGCCGAGCGAGTTCTCGCCTCGTATGTTGAAAGGAATGGCGAGGATGGTGCCGTGCTCACGAACCTTGCTAAGGCCCAGGCGGAGCGCGGCGATGAGGTCCAGTCTGGAAGAACGCTTTGGCGTGCTCTTGAGGTCGACCCGAACCAAGACAATGGTCTGGGGTGGTATTGGGCGCTTGTCCGCGAGCGCGATGGGGATGCCGCCGGAGTCGAGGCGCTTCGCGGTGTTGCAAATCTGCCGGGAAGTTGGAGGGCGCAGCTCTGGTTAGCTCGCCTTGCGCTTCAGTCCGGAGGGGTCGGTGACGCGCTCGACCTCTATGACCAGAGCCTGGGCAGGATGCCCACGCCGACGCCGGCGGACGCGCTGACGCAGATGAGCGGCGACCTCGGAAATGCGGGCCGCCTTTCCGATCTGCTGGACTTGTGCATGCCGCGTTACGTTGCGGATGTTCATGGGCTAATGGTTGGCGGCAACCTCATCAAAGCATCGATCGACACTGGGAAACTCGATCAGGCTAGCGAGATACTGCAGCAGCTCTATCGACTTCAGCGGCCTGATTGGCGGCAAACGCTAGGTTACTGGGACGGGGAACTCGCTCGAGCACGAGTCGCAGACCCTTCTGCTCCCGGCCCTCTGGACATGACGCTGCTCACCATAGACGGGCCGGTGTGGACCGGTCCAACTTCGCCGGCAGGCGAGATATTTCCTCGTCGCTCCAGGCGGGCAGTCATCTGCTTCCTTGGGGCGAGCGCGGAAGGCGAAAACCAAGTTACGGAGCCGACGCGCCAACTGAGTGACGGACCTGGCAGAGCGAGCCGCAGTATTCCTCTCTACTTCGCGGAACAACTTTTCAATCGGTCGGACGTGCGCGCCCAAACGCTGGTCCCATGGATTGTCAATGGCGGCGGTTTTGTTCTCTCCGGGCTGCCGTGGGGAGACCTGACGGCGGCTGAATACGCTCGCAAGGCCGCACCGGAGTGCGGCTGGGTCGTCACTTCCCATCTGCGCTGTGCAGAGACGCCCTGGGCCGTCGACGTCAGGCTGATCCGTGCGCCTGACGGCGCGTGCTTGGAGTCTGCCACCGCCAGTTTCGACCCGGGCGACTTGGGCGAGTTGGTCGCGCTAGGTGCACGCCTGCCGTCATGGATCGCCGAGCACGCAGGCGCAGCAGTGGAGGCACCGTCGGAATCGTACGTGATGCCCGCGCCATTCGATCTTGCCGATTATCTGCTTCGACTGGAGCAACTCCTAGCCCTCAGGTGCGCCGCCATGGACGGATCAAAGGGTTTCATCCACGGCGCTCGCGAAATCATTCAAGGCGAAATCGAGCTTTGTCTGCGGGCGCCCAGAAGCGCGAACGCACGAGTTATCCTGGCCCAATCGCTCCATTACATTGGGAAGATCGAGCCCTCGATCCTATCCGAAGTGGCCGCCCGCGTGTGGCTGCTGCAAAAAGAAAAGCCCTTGGATGGCGACGCGCAAGAGGCCGTAGACGCGTCGTTTGAGGTCAGTCTCGGGCCGCCGCGCTCACCGTAAACGGATCTTCCAGCTCTACGAAAGGTTGGATCGGTACTGACGGCGCCAAGCTTGGCTGCGAGCCTTCGGCGGTTCGCCGGGGCGGCGCTGGACGTCCGGCTTTTGGGGCAAGCTCCCCGGCCTGGCGCGACGGAATCGGCCGGCCCGCCGGTTCGATCTCAGGCGAGGCACCCCGCGCAGGCCCGGCTTGATATATTTTTAATTTCTGTTAAATATTTCCTCCAGAAGCATATAGGAGGTCGCGCCATGTCCCAGCCTGCTCGCCGTCCCGCCCTGATCTCGGCGGTCGTCTACAAGGACCCCAAGGCCGCCCTGCAATGGCTGCAGGACGCGTTCGGCTTCGAGATGGCCATGCTGATCACCGATCAGGACGGCAATCTGGCGCATTCCGAAATGCGTTTCCGCAACGGCGTCGTGATGATCGGCAACGAATGGTCCGCCCAGCACCGGAGCCCGGCCAACCTTGGCGGCCTCAACACCCAGACGGTCCATGTGCAGATGGACGAGGACATCGACGCCCATTGCGAGCGCGCCCGCAAGGCGGGGGCCGAGATCCTGATAGAGCCCGAGACCCAGTTCTACGGCGACCGCACCTATCGGGCCCGCGATCCCGAGGGCCATATCTGGACCTTCGGCCAGACCGTCACGGACCTGGGGCCGGAGACCTGGGACCAGGCGAGCGGCTTCAAGACCCAACTGTGGCCGTGACCCCGGCCGCCGTCCTCGACGCCGCCTTCGACGCGGCTCGGCTCGACGACACCCTGGCGGCGCTGGCCGACCCGCATCGCCGCCGGGTGGTCGACCTGTTGAGCGAACGGCCCCGGCGGTCCGGCGATCTGGCGCGCCAGATCGGGCTGGCGCCCCCGGCCATGAGCCGCCATCTGAAGACCTTGCGCGATTGCGGCCTCGTCGAGGAGCGGCATGACGGTCCCGACGCCCGCGTGCGCATCTACAGCCTGAGGCCCGAACCGATGGCCTATCTCAAGCAATGGCTCGACCAGATGGAGGCGCTGTGGAGCGATCAGCTCACGGCCTTCCGCGACCATCTGGCGGCCCGGGCTCCATGACCTCGCGCGTGCTGGTGTCCATCCGCGTGCCGGCCGCCGCGATGACCGCCTTCACGGTGTTCACCCAGGAGATCGGGCTGTGGTGGCGGCCCAACGCCCTGTTCCAGTTCACCCCGCGCGACCCGGGCGTGCTGTCCTTCGACGGCGGGGAGGGCGGCCGGTTCATCGAGACCCTGCCGAACGGCAAGGTGTTCGAGATCGGCCGGGTGCGGGCCTGGGAGCCGGGACGGCGGCTGGTGTTCGGCTGGCGGCAGGCGACCTTCGCGCCTGGCCAGGACACCGAGGTCGAGGTCGTCTTCGAGGCCCTCGGCCCGGCCGAGACGCGGGTGACGGTCGAGCATCGCGGCTGGGACAGCGTGCCGGCCGAACACGTCGCTCGCCATCATTTCCCGGACGGAGTATTCCTGCGTCGGCACGGCGACTGGTGGCAGGCCCTGATGGACGCCTATCGCGGGAGGCTGGCGTGACCGCCGACGACATCCGCGCGGTCGCCTTGAGCCTGCCCGAGGCGGTCGAGGCGCCGCATTTCGACCGGACTTCGTTCCGCGTCCGCGGCAAGATTTTCTGCACCCTGACCCCGGACGGGGAACGGGTGATGGTCAAGCTGCCGCTGGAGATCAAGGCGGCGGTGCGCGAGGCCCATCCGAACGCCTTCCTGCCGCTGCCGGGAGCGTGGGGACGCGGCGGCTCGACCCTGTTGACGGCGGCGGCGACGCCTGACGACGTGCTCGCCGACCTGATCCGCCTGGCCTGGCGCGCTGTCGCGCCGGCCGCTCTGAGCGCCGCCGGGGGAGGGCGGACCCTATGAAGGACATGGCTTCGCCGCTCAAGCACGGCAAGAGACAGGCCGCCCTCGGCTTCATCTTCGCCACCGCCCTGATGGACGTGTTGTCGCTGGGGGTGATGATCCCGGTGCTGCCCAACCTGGTGAAGCAGTTCGCCGGCGGCGACACCGCCGCCGCCGCGCAGTGGAACGTGCTGTTCGCCACGACCTGGGGCGTGATGCAGTTCTTCTGCGCCCCGGTCATGGGGCTGCTGTCCGACCGGTTCGGCCGCCGGCCGGTGATCCTGATCTCGATCTTCGGCCTGGGGATCGACTTCCTGTTCATGGCCTTCGCCCCGACGCTGGCCTGGCTGTTCGTTGGGCGGGTGATCAACGGGATCACCGCCGCCAGCTTCTCGACCGCCAGCGCCTATGTCGCCGACATCACCCCGCCCGACCAGCGCGCCAAGGCCTACGGCCTGATGGGCGCGGCCTTCGGGGCCGGCTTCGTGATCGGCCCGGCCATCGGCGGCACGCTGGCCCAGATCGACCTGCGCCTGCCGTTCATCGTCTGCGCGGGGCTGGCGCTGTGCAACTGGCTCTACGGCTTCCTGATCCTGCCGGAATCGCTGCCGCCGGAGCGCCGGGTCAAGGCGCTGAACTGGCGCAAGGCCAATCCCGTCGGCTCGCTGCGCCTGCTGGCCAGCCGCGCCAACCTGCTGGGCCTGGCCGGCGTCGGCTTCCTGTTCCAGCTGTCGCACAACGTGCTGCCCAGCATCTTCGTGCTCTATATGGGCTATCGCTACGGCTGGAGCCCGGCCCTGGTCGGCTACACGCTGATGGCCACCGGCGTCGCCGGCATCATCGTCCAGGCCAGCCTGGTCGGGCCGGCGGTCAAGCGCTTCGGCGAGCGGGGCGTGCTGCTGATCGGCCTGGTTTCGGGCGCGATCGGGTTTCTGATCTACGCCCTGGCGCCGACGGGAACCATCTATCTGCTGGGCCTGCCCATCTTCGCCCTGACCGGCTTCATCCAGCCGGGCCTACAGGGATTGATGACCCGCCGGGTCGGCCCCGACGAGCAGGGCCAGCTCCAGGGCGCCAATTCGGCGTTGATGGGGGTTTCGGCCATCATCGGCCCGGCCTTGTTCGGCCTGACCTTCGCGTGGTCGGTGCGACACGACGCCGTCCTGCACGCGCCGGGCCTCGCCGTGGTGATCGCCGCCGTCCTGATGATGCTGGGCTTCCTGCTGGCGCTGAGGGTGGCGAGACCGCCGGCCGAAGCGGCCGATCAGGCGCAACCCGCCTGATCGCCGGGCGCGATCACCCGCCTTGATTGCGCCCGAAACCTCGGCTTTGTACTTTCACCCAGAAGGTCCACCAAAGGCTTCAGACTCCATGCGCGCAGCCCGCGTCCTGATCCCCGCCCTGGCCGTGCTGGCCGCCTGTTCCGATCCCGCCGCCAAGTCGTCCGCGCAGAACCTGCCGGGGCCGCCCCTGGCCGAGCCGGCGCGCCACGTTCCCGGCGACGTCGCGGCGATGAAGATGTCGTTCGCGCCGGTGGTGAAGAAGGCCGCGCCCGCCGTGGTCAACGTCTACAGCCAGAGGGTCGTGCGCCAGCGCGTCGATCCGTTCTGGGATTTCTTCATGGGCGGCGGCGGCGTGCCCCGCAACCGGGTCGAGAAGTCGCTCGGCTCGGGCGTCCTGGTGCGGGCCGACGGCGTGGTGGTGACCAACAACCACGTGGTCGACGGCATGCAGGAGATCATGGTCGTCCTGTCCGACCGCCGCGAGTTTCCGGCCAAGGTGCTGCTGGCCGATCCGCGCACCGACCTGGCCGTGCTGAAGATCGACGCCAAGGGCGAGCGCCTGCCGGTCCTGGCCATCGACGACCGCGAGCAGCTCCAGGTCGGCGATCTGGTCCTGGCCATCGGCGACCCGTTCGGCGTCGGCCAGACCGTGACCAACGGCATCATCTCGGCGGTCAACCGCACGGCCGAGGCCGGCGGCGACCCGTCGTCGTACATCCAGACCGACGCGGCCATCAATCCGGGCAATTCCGGCGGGGCCCTGGTCGACATGGACGGCGACCTGATCGGGGTCAACAGCTTCATCCTGTCGCGTTCGGGCACCTCCAGCGGCGTCGGCTTCGCCATTCCGGCCGCCATGGTCCGCCGGGTGGTCGAGACCGCCGTCGGCGGTGGCAGCGCCTTCGTGCGCCCGTGGCTGGGCGTGCGCGGCCAGCCGGTGACCAGCGAGATCGCCCGCAGCCTCAATCTGGACCGCCCGCAGGGCGTGCTGGTCGGCGAGATCTATCCGGGCGGCCCGGCCGACCGCGCCGGGCTGAAACCCGGCGACCTGATCCTGTCGATCGACAACCAGCCGGTCGACGATCCGGCCGGGATCAACTACCGCGTCAGCACCCATCGCCCCGGCGACGACGTCACCTTGCAGATCCGTCGCGACAAGACGCCCCGCAGCCTGACCGCCAAGGTGCAGCCGCCGCCGGCCACCCCGGCGCGGGACGAGCGCGTCATCGCCGGCCGCAACCCGCTCGAAGGGGCGACCGTGGTCAATCTGTCGCCGGCGGTGGCCGACGAACTGGGCGCCGACCCCTTCGCTGGCGGGACCGAGGGCGTGGTGGTGGTGACCAAGGTCGGCCAGGGCTACGCCGTGCGGGCCGGGCTGCAGCCGGGCGACATCCTGCGCGCCGTCAATGGCAAGGCGGTGCGCTCCACCCGCGACGTCGAGCAGGCGGTCCAGGCCACCTCCCGCCGCTGGCAGATCACGGTCCAGCGCGGCGAGCAGGTGATCACCGGCAACTTCTCGCTCTGAGGCGGGGGCGGGAAGGGGCGCGTCGGCGCCGCTTCTGCTAGGTTGCGGCGCATGACCGATTTGTTCCAAGCGGCGGGCCTCGCGCCCGAGGCGCCGCGGCCGCTGGCCGACCGCCTGCGGCCCCAGTCCCTGGACGAGGTGGCGGGCCAGGACCACCTGCTCGGCCCCGACGGGCCGATCCGCCGGATGGCCGAGGCGCGCCGCCTGTCGTCGATGATCCTGTGGGGGCCGCCGGGCACCGGCAAGACCACCATCGCCCGGCTGCTGGCCAAGGCGGGGGGGTACGAGTTCCAGCAGATCTCGGCGGTGTTCTCGGGCGTCGCCGACCTCAAGAAGGCCTTCGACCAGGCCCGTGTCCGCCGGGCGGCGGGGCAGGCGACCCTGCTGTTCGTCGACGAGATCCACCGTTTCAACCGCGCCCAGCAGGACGGCTTCCTGCCCTTCGTCGAGGAGGGCGTCGTCACGCTCGTCGGGGCCACCACCGAGAACCCGTCGTTCGAGCTGAACGGCGCCTTGCTCTCGCGGGCCCAGGTCTATGTGCTCAAGCGCCTGGACGAGGCGGCGCTGGAGGGGCTGCTCGCCAAGGCCGAGACCTTCGAGGACCGGCCGCTGCCGCTGGACGACGAGGCGCGCGCGACGCTGGTCGCCATGGCCGACGGCGACGGCCGCTATCTGCTGACCCTGGCCGAGACGCTGTTCAACATCGGCGCGGCCAAGCCGCTCGATCCCGCCGGCCTCGGCCGCATCCTGCAAAAGCGCAGCCCGGCCTACGACAAGGATCGAGAAGAACACTACAACCTCATATCGGCGCTGCATAAATCGGTACGGGGCTCAGACCCCGATGCGGCGCTCTACTGGCTGGCGCGGATGCTGGCGGGGGGCGAGGACCCGCTGTTCATCGCCCGCCGGCTGGTGCGCATGGCCAGCGAGGACATCGGGGCGGCCGACCCGCTGTCGCTGCTGCTGACCACGGCCGCCAAGGACGCCTACGACTTCCTCGGAAGCCCGGAGGGCGAGCTGGCCCTGGCCCAGGCGGTGGTCCACATGGCCTCGGCCCCCAAGTCCAACGCCGTCTACGTCGCCTTCAAGGCCGCGCAGAAGGCCGCCCGCGAGACCGGCTCGCTGCCGCCGCCGGCCCTCAGCCGCAACGCGCCGACGCGGCTGATGAAGGAGCTGGGCTACGGCAAGGGCTACGCCTACGACCCCGACGCCCCGGATGGTTTCTCCGGTCAGAACTATTTCCCCGAAGGCATGGAAAGACCGGTGTTTTACGCGCCCAAGGGCGACGGCGCCGAGGCGCGCGTCAAGGAGCGGCTGCAACACTGGGCCGACCTGCGGGCGCGGAAGGCGGGGGCGTGAACCGGCCCGCCGCCGCCGGCCGCCCGCGCACCCCGCCCAAGCCCAAGGCGGCGGACGGCGGGATCGTGCTGAGCCCCGAGGAGATCGCCTTCGTCCGGGGGCTCGTGCTCTACGAGGACGACCATGTCATCGCGCTGAACAAGCCCGCCGGCCTTTCCAGCCAGGCCGGGCGCGCGCCGGTGAACACCCTGGACGAACTGCTGCACGCCTTCGCCCGCTCGAACGGCAACCGGCCTCGCCTGATCCACCGGCTGGACCGCGACACCTCCGGCGTCATCCTCACCGGCCGCACCAAGCCGGCCGCAGGTTTCCTGGGCAAGGCGTTGATGGCGCGCAAGTTTCGCAAGACCTACCAGGCCATCGTCTCGCCGGGCGCGCCCGATCCCGCCCAGGGAATGATCGACACGCCGCTGCGGCGCGAGGAGATCGGCCGCGAGGCCTATATGCGGGTCTGCGCCCCCGATCATCCCGACGCCGAGGCCGCGCGCAGCCGCTATCGCACCCTGGCGGCGGCGGGCGGCGCGGCGCTGGTCGAACTGTCGCCGGAGACGGGACGGATGCATCAGCTTCGGGTGCACATGGCCTCGATCGGCCGGCCCATCGTCGGCGACGTCCGCTACGGCGGCGCCCTGACCCTGGCCGGCCGCGCCGCGCCGCGCCTGATGCTGCACGCGGCGGCGCTGGAGTTTCCCCATCCGGACGGCGGAACCCGGCGGATCGAGGCGCCGCTTCCGGCCGATTTCCTGGCCGTGGCGGCGGCCGCCGGCCTGGTCGAGGGTTGAGGAACGCCTCGCCGTCTTAGGGATTGAATGCTCGGGCGCACGACGGAGGAGCCAGCGATGAAACGTCTCGCACTGATCGGTCTTCTCGGGCTTTCGCTGGCGGCGTGCGCGACGCCGACGGCCTTCGCCCCCGCCGCCAGGCCGAACGGCGTCGGCTTTTCGGACATGCGCATCGAACAGGACCGCTACCGCGTCACCTTCCAGGGCGGCGGCGGCGCGCCCGCGGCCCAGGTCGAGGACTACGCCCTGCTGCGGTCGGCGATCATCACCCTCGACGCCGGCTACGACTGGTTCCGGGTGGTCGGCCGCCGCGAGCAGGCGGCGGGAAGCGGCTCGACCATGTCGGTGGGCGGCGGCTCGGGATACGGCGGGCGCAGTTCGGTCGGCGTCGGCGTCGGCGCGGCGTTCGACCTCGGCGGCGGCCCGCGCCTGTCGACCACGCTGGAGATCAAGCTCGGGCGCGGCCCGACCCCGCGCGAGCCCGACGTCTACGACGCCCGCGACGTGCGGCGGACCATCGGCGGGCGGGGCGGGACCCTGACCTAAACGGCGGCTCGCGCCGGGCGGCGGTTCGGTTATAAGCAGCACATGAACAGAGTTCTTCTTGTCGCGGTCGGCGGGGCGGCGGGCGCCGTGGCCCGCTACGTCGTCGGCGCCCGCGCGCTGCAGGTCTTCGGCTCCGGCTGGCCGTTCGGCACCTTCATCGTCAACGTCATCGGCGGCCTGTTCATGGGCCTGCTGGCCGGTTGGCTCGCCCATCGCGGCGGGATCGGCCAGGACAAGTGGCGCGTCCTGCTCGGCGTCGGGGTGCTGGGCGGCTTCACCACCTTCTCGGCCTTCTCGCTGGAGGTGGCGCTGATGATCGAGAAGCGGTCCTACGGCCAGGCGTTCAGCTATGTGACCGCGTCGGTCCTGCTGGCGGTCGGCGCGCTGTTCCTCGGCCTCACCGTGGCGCGGCGGATCTTCGCATGAAGGAGGTCCGCACCCTTTATGTGGACGCCGGCGAGGACGGCGTGCGGCTCGACCGCTGGTTCAAGCGCCGCTGGCCCCACCTGAACCATATCCAGATCCAGAAGCTCGTCCGCTCGGGCCAGATTCGCGTCGACGGCGCGCGCGCCAAGGCCGACATGCGGCTGGCGGCCGGCTCGCAGGTGCGCGTGCCGCCTTTGCCCGACGCGCCCGATCCGGCCGAGAAGGCGACGATCTCGGCCCGCGACGCCGCCTTCGCCCGTTCGCTGGTGATCTACGAGGACGAAGAGGTCCTGGCCCTGAACAAGCCGTCGGGCCTGGCCGTGCAGGGCGGCACCAAGACCACCAAACACATCGACCGCCTGCTCGGCGCCTGGGGCGAGGGCCTGGAGCGGCCGCGCCTCGTCCACCGTCTCGACCGCGACACCTCGGGCGTGCTGCTGCTGGGCAAGACCCCGGCCGCGGCGGCCAAGCTGTCGGGCGCCTTCGCCAAGCGCCGGGCCCAGAAGACCTATTGGGCCATCGTCGCCGGCAATCCCAAGCCGGCCGAGGGGGTGATCGAGCTGCATCTGGCCAAGAAGGGCCTCAACGACCGCGAGCTGGTGGTCCCCGCCGATCCCAAGGACCCCAAGGCCGATCCCGCCGAGACGGAATATGTCACCGTGTCGCGGGCCGCCGGTCGCGCCGCCTGGATGGCGCTGCGGCCCCATACCGGCCGCACCCACCAGCTGCGGGCGCACATGAAGGCCATAGGCCATCCGATCCTGGGCGACCCGAAATACGGCGACGAGGCCTCGAACGCCCTGTCGGGGCCGCTCAAGCTGCAACTGCACGCTCGCCGCGTGGTGCTGCCGCACCCGTCCGGCGGCATGCTCATCGTCGAGGCGCCGATCAGCAAGGAGCTGAAGGCCGGCTTCGCCCACTTCGGCTTCGACGAACACGAGGCCGACCCCGAGCCGTTCGCCGGCAAGGGCAAGCGCCGTTGATCCCCGGATCTCAGGATCCGGTGTCCCTGGCCGAGGGGCTGATCGCCCAGGGACGTCCGGCCGAGGCGGTGAACCTGCTGGCGCCGCTGGCCGCCGGCCTGACGCCCAGCCATGCGACGCTGGTCGCCCACGCCTCGGCGCTCAAGGGCGTCGGCAGGCCGGAGGCGGCGCTGGCGACCAACCGCCGGGCCATCGCCCTCTATCCCAACAGCGGCGTGGCCTGGCACAACCTCGCCGCCACCCTCGGCGACATGCTGCAGGCCGCCGAGGCCAAGGCGGCGGTCGAGAAGGCGTTCGCGCTCAAGCTCGACGCCCCGGAGACTTGGCTGGTCTACGCCCGGGCGCTGCACTACCTCAACGACCTCGACGGCGCCGACAAGGCCTACGCCCAGGTGCTGAAGCGCCGGCCGGCCTATTTCGAAGCGGCCGAAGAGCACGGCCGGCTGCGCTGGATGCGCACGGGCGACGTCGAGGCGGCGCTGCGCCCGCTCGACGCGGCGGCGCGGGCCGGGGGGCCGACAGCCCTGATCGCCCTGGCCAAGGCGAGGCTGCTTCAGGCCGGCGACCGGGCCGACCGCCGTCGGGTGGTGCTGGAGGACGCGCTCCGCCGCACGCCCGGCGATCTGCTGCTGCTGATCGGCCTGGCCCAACTGGCCCTCGACGAAGGGCGCGAGGACGAAGGCGTCGTGCTGGCGCGTCAGGCCGAGGCGCGAGCGCCGTCCGACGTGTCGGTGAAGGTGCTGCTCACCTCGTTGCTGCTGGCCCAGGGCCGCGCGCGCGAGGCGTTCGACACCATCGTCCAGGCCGTGCGGCTGGAGCCCGCCAACCAGGCCGCCTGCGGCTGGCTGGCCACCGCCGCCCGCGCCGTCGGCGATCCGGCGGCCCGGTGGCTCTACGACTACGACCGTTTCGTGCGCCCCTACGACATTGAGACGCCCGAGGGCTGGCCCGACCTCGACGCCTATCTGGCCGACCTGGCGACCAGCCTGCGGCGCATCCACGGCTTCTCGTTCCATCCGCCCGAGCAGACCCTGCGCGGAGGCGGCCAGACCATGGTCGACCTGCGGACCCTGGACGATCCGGCCGTACAGGCCTTCTTCAAGGCCATTGACGCGCCGATCCGAGCCTATATGGCGGCGGTCGGGACTGGGCGCGAGCATCCGCTGACCCAGAAGAACACCGGCCGCTACCGGATCGCCGGCTCGTGGTCGGTGCTGCTGCGGCCCAACGGTTTCCATGTCGACCACTTCCATCCCAAGGGCTGGCTGTCGTCGGCCTTCTATGTCGAGGTGCCGCAGGCGGCGCTCGACGGCGGCGCGCGCGAGGGATGGATCCGTTTCGGCCAGCCGCCGTCCAAGATCACGCCGCGTCAGGGCCCCGAGCACTACGTCAAGCCCAAGCCGGGGCGGCTGGTGCTGTTCCCGTCCTACATGTGGCACGGGACCGAGCCGTTCACGACTGAGGAAAGCCGGCTGACCATGGCCTTCGACGTCGCGCCGGCCTGACGGCCGCTAGACCAGATCGCGCACCGGCGGGGCGTCGGCGGCGCCCGGAAAGACCACGGTGTCGAGCGTTCGTCGGTCAAGGCCCAGCTGGTCGGCCAGGGCGCCCTTGAACAGGCTGCGCATGTCCAGCGTCGGCGCGGTGTCGCGGTTCTCGAACAGGCGGGCCTGGCGCAGGGTCGGCCAGTCGCCGACGACGCCGCGTCCCTTCAGCCCGCCGCCCAGGATCAACGCGGTGGAGGCGGTGCCGTGGTCGGTGCCGCGCGTGCCGTTGACGCGGGCGGTGCGGCCGAACTCGGTGCAGACCAGGATCAGGGTGTCGCTCCACGCCGGCCCGAGCCCGGAGGTCAGGCCGTCGATCATCGAGTCCAGATAGAGCAGGCGATTGGCCAGCTGGCCCTCGGCCGCGCCCTGGTTGGCGTGGGTGTCGAAGCCGTCGAGCGAGACGGCGGCGATCTGCGGGCCGTTGGGCTCGATCATGAACTTGGCCAGCGTGGCGCCCAGGTTGCGCGCCTGGCCGGCGGCGGCCTGCTGGGCCCGGGCCTGGAGCTGTTGCGCTCCGCCCGCCTGATTCATGGCGACGTCGGCGGCCATAGGGCCGGGCGCGGGCGGAGCCGGATCGACGGCGGCCTTGGCCATGGCCTCGGTGCGCAGGCCGGCCGCGAGGGCCGGGCCGAGCAATGGGTCGCCGGCGTAGAGGTCGGCCAGGATGCCGGGCAGGCGCGGATCGGCGTCGCGATAGCCGCCAGGCGACCAGGACGCGGCCTGGACCTTGCCGCGCAGGATCAACGGGGCCTGGGCGCCGACCGACAGGGCCTCGACCTTGCGCTGGGCCGACAGCGCCTGGAGCGCGCGGTTGAGCCAGCCGGAGTCGGCCGCATAGACGCCGCTCATGCCGGTCTCCAGCACGTCCTGGGCCTCGAAGTGCGAGCGCGCCCGGTCGGGCGTGGCGATGGCTGGAGCGATGCGGGCCTGCCCCTTCATGGCCAGGTCGTGGATGGCGGTCAGCTTGGGGTGCAGGCCGAAGGTGTCGTCCAGCGGCAGCGCGCCGCCGGGCTGGCCGAAGCCGGCGATGGCGATCTCGCCGCGCAGGCCGCGATAGTCCGGATCGCCCACCGGCGGCGACACCGACAGGCCGTCCATGGCCCCGCGGCAGATGACGACCACCAGCTTGCGCCGGGCGGCCGCGCCTTCCGAGGCGGCGAAGGCCTGACGGCCGAGGAAGGTGACGGAGAGGCCGAGGCCGGCCGCGGCGAACAGGGCGGCGCGGCGGCTGGGCGCGGTCAGGAGGCGGGTCATCGGCGTTGGAACTCCGGGGACATCAGCAGGACGGCCAGGGCCTCCTTGCGGCTCTCGGCCCGGTCGACCGCCTTGGCGACGACCGGGGACAGGCGGGCGCCCAGCGCGTTCTGGGCGATCTGGGCGGGGTCGGCGTCGCCCATGTTGGCCGCGGCGAAGGCCTCCGACCACGTCATGCGCTTGACGATGGCGTCCGGGGCGGCCCAGTCGCCGGCGACGTCGGCCCAGCCCTTGGGCGAGGGCGGCGTGAAGGCGCGCTGGCCGAAGGTGTTGAGCGGGGCGATGATGTCGCGCGGGGCGGCGGGGGCGGCGCCCAGCGCGCGCCAGCTGGAGATCAGGAATTCATAGGGGGTCTTGAACTTGGCCGCGGCCGGGCTCCAGGCCTCGGGCGCGTCGACCAGGGCGGCGGCGACCTGATCCAGGCGGCCGTCGCTGTCGCGGAAGCTGTGTTCGAGGCGGGCGGTCAGGGCGGGTGGCGGATCGTCGGCGACGAAATGGCGGGCGAGCTTGACCGCCACATGGCGGGCGGTGGCCGGGTGGGCGGCCAGGTCGCGCAGGACGGCGCGGGCCTGGGCCTCGCCGCCGTCGCCGTAGGCGCGGCCCATCACCCGGCGCGCGCCAGGCTCGTGCAGGTTGGCCCGGAAGATGAACCGCCCGCGCGTCGACGGATCGGGATCGCGTGGCCCGCCGAAGCTCCATCCGGTCAGGGCGCGGGCGAATTCGGTGACGTCGGCCTGCTGGTAGCCGGCGTCGACGCCGACCGTATGCAGCTCCATGATCTCGCGGCCGAGATTCTCGTTGAGGCCGAGCTTGCGGTTGCGCCGGGCCGCCGGGCTGTCCGGTCCCGCCGACTGCGCCTGGTCGAGATAGACCAGCATGGCCGGATGGCGGGTCGAGGCCGTCAGCAGGTCCTCGAAGCGGCCGAACACGTGGGGGCGCAGGGCCTCGCGCTCGAACGGGCCGACGACGGCGGGCATCAGGCCCTTGTTGGCCGCCACCGCGAAGTGGTTGATCCAGAACAGCGTCCAGCGCTCGCGAAAGCCGCCGTCGGTCTGGGCGGCCAGACGGGCGCGGGCCATGAACTCGTCGGCCGTGCCCAGATATTCCTTGCGCAGCATCGACTTGAGGGCGTTCGGGTCCTTCTTGGCCTGCTGATAGTCCTGGAAGTCGGCGATGCGGTCGGCGGTCGAGGGCAGGGCGGGGTCGGGCTGCTCGGCGCCCTCCGGGCGGATCTGGGCCTTCAGCCAGCCCCTCGGGTCGCTCCGGGCGGCGGCGATCTCGCCGGGCCGGGCGCCGAGACCGAACCGGGTGGCGGCGACAGCCGCCGTCATGTCGCGGTCGCTGGTGGTCACCTCATGCTCTCCGCATCTTGCAAAGTCGGCTCCTGTCTTGCACGGGAGCGCGGTCGCGATCCGTCGCGACCGAACAGCGAGGTCCCCCATCATGCAGCCGCCCAAGAAGTTCGGCGACGGTCCCGAGCGCCCCCGGCGCTTCTATGCGTCGGTCGAGGCCCGGCCCTCGGAGGCCGGCCATGGCGTCTTCCTCGACGGGCGCGCGCCCAAGACTCCCGCCGGTCGGCCGCTGGTGGTCCCGACCGCCGGTCTGGCCGCGTTGATCGCCGGCGAATGGTCGGCGCAGGGCGAGACCGTCGTATTGCCCGACATGCCGGCGACCCGGCTGGCCTACACCGCGCTCGACCGCGTGGCCGGCGCCCATGCCGAGACGGCGGCCGAGGTCGCCCGCTACGCCGGCTCCGATCTGGTCTGCTATTTCGCCGACGGGCCGGAGGCCCTGGTCGAACGGCAGGCCCGCCGCTGGGGCGCCGTGCTCGATTGGGCGGAAAGCGACCTCGGCCTGCGATTCGTCCGCGTCACCGGCGTCGTCCACCAGGCCCAGCCGGCCGAGACCCTGGCCCGGATCGAGGCCGCCGCCGCCGCCCTCGACGATTTCGCCCTGGCCGGCCTGGCCATGGCGGCGGGGCTGCTGGGCTCGACGGTGCTGGCCCTGGCCATGTTGCACGACAAGCTGGACGGGGAGGCGGCTTTCGACCTCTCGCGGCTGGACGAGGTTTTCCAGCAGGAACAATGGGGCGTCGACGAGGAGGCCGCCGAGCGGGCGGAGCGCCTGAAGGGCGAGGCGGTCCTGCTGGAGCGCTGGTTCGCGGCCCTGCGCGTCTGACCGCTGCCGCGACGGCGCCGCTTGTCATCACCCTGACGTTTCTCTACGCCTTCGCCCGTACCGGATGACGAGGGAACGCCAGGGTCGTGCAGCATATTCTTGAGGAACTCGATCGTCGCCGCGCCCAGGCTCGCGCGGGCGGCGGGGAAAAGCGCATCGCCTCCCAGCACGCCAAGGGCAAGCTGACCGCGCGGGAGCGCATCGACCTCCTGCTCGACGAGAATTCGTTCGAGGAGTTCGACATGTTCGTCGAGCACCGCTGCAACGACTTCGGCATGGAGAACCAGAAGGTGCCCGGCGACGGCGTCGTCACCGGCTGGGGCACGATCAACGGCCGCGTCGTCTACGTGTTCTCCAAGGACTTCACCGTGTTCGGCGGCTCGCTGTCGGCCGCGCACGCCAGCAAGATCGTCAAGGTCCAGCGCCAGGCCGCCAAGGTCGGCGCGCCGCTGATAGGCCTGTTCGACGCCGGCGGCGCCCGCATCCAGGAGGGCGTCGACAGCCTGGCCGGCTACGCCGACATCTTCCTCGAGAACGTGCTGTCCTCGGGCGTCATCCCGCAGATCTCGGTGATCATGGGCCCCTGCGCCGGCGGCGACGTCTATTCGCCGGCCATGACCGACTTCATCTTCATGGTGAAGGACACCTCCTACATGTACGTGACCGGCCCGGACGTGGTGAAGACCGTCACCAACGAGGTCGTCACCCACGAGGAGCTGGGCGGGGCGCGGGTCCACGCCATGAAGTCCGGCGTGGCCGAGGGGGCGTTCGAGAACGATCTCGAGGCGATGACCCAGATCCGCCGCCTGGTCGATTTCCTGCCGCTGTCGAATCGCGAGAAGCCGCCGGCCCGGCGCAGCTTCGACGACCCCGACCGGGAGGAGCGCAGCCTCGACACGCTGGTCCCGGCCAATCCGAACAAGCCCTACGACATGAAGGAGCTGATCCTGAAGGTCGTCGACGAGGCGGACTTCTTCGAGATCTCGTCGGAATGGGCCAAGAACATCATCTGCGGCTTCGCCCGGATGGACGGCGAGACGGTGGGCGTGGTCGCCAACCAGCCGCAGGTGCTGGCCGGGGTGCTGGACATCGACGCCAGCCGCAAGGCCGCGCGTTTCGTGCGCTTCTGCGACGCTTTCAACATCCCGCTTTTGACCCTGGTCGACGTGCCGGGCTTCATGCCTGGGACCAAGCAGGAGTACGGCGCGCTGATCAAGCACGGCGCCAAGCTCTTGTTCGCCTACGCCGAGGCCACGGTTCCGAAGATCACCCTGATCACCCGCAAGGCCTATGGCGGCGCCTATGACGTCATGAGCTCCAAGCACCTGCGCGGCGACGTCAACTACGCCTGGCCGACCGCCGAGATCGCGGTGATGGGCGCCAAGGGGGCGGTGGAGATCATCTTCCGCCAGGACATCGGCGACGCCGAGGCCATCGCCGCCCGCGAGGCCGAGTACAAGGAGCGGTTCGCCAACCCGTTCGTGGCGGCCCAGCGCGGCTATATCGACGACGTCATCATGCCGCACGGCACGCGCCGGCGGATCGTGCGCGCCTTGAAGAGCCTGAAGAACAAGCAGCTCTCCAACCCCTGGAAGAAGCACGACAACATCCCGCTCTAAGGGCGGGCGCGTGTGCGCCTCCCGGATGTGTGGCGCGTTTGACGATTGCAACGGAAGGTTTATGGTCCCGCCATCTGTTTAGGGGATTTTCAGTGTCGAAGCGCTTTTCTCAGTCGTTGGGTGTCGTGGCGGTGATTGCGTGCGGGCTGTCAGCGGCCGTCGCTTTTGCTCAAGCTCCTGCTCAGGGTGACGGCACCCATCCGCCGGCAGCCGCTCAGTCTTCGGCCAAACCGGCCGAGCCGGATAAGATCTGCAAGACGATCACGGTCACTGGTTCTCGCCTTGGCGGCCATAAGATTTGCCGGACCAAGGCGGAGTGGGACGAAACCGCGCGTCAGGCGCGGGAGATGGTCGAGGATAGCGGCCAGAAGGCGCTCACCCGCAACTGCGTGGCCGGGGCCACCGGTGGCGGCGGCTGCTGAGTCCGAGCCGATCCGTCAGATGCTGACGCCCTCGGGCGGCCCGCGCCCCAGCAGGTCCGGCAGGGGCTCGCCGTCGGCGGTGAAGGTCAGCGACACCGAGTTGATGCAGTAGCGCAGGCGCGTCGGGGGCGGCCCGTCGGGGAACACGTGGCCCTGGTGGCTGTCGCAACGGGCGCAGCGCGTCTCGACCCGGCGCATGCCGTAGCTGAGGTCCTCGACCAGCTTGACGTGCGCCGGATCGAACGGCTCGAAGAAACTCGGCCAGCCCGTGCCGCTCTCGAACTTGGCCAGGCTGCGGAACAGCGGCAGGCCGCACAGCCGGCAGCCATACACCCCGGCCGACTTCTGGTTCAGCAGCCCGCCGCAGAACGGCGCCTCGGTGCCATGAAGCAACAGCACCTCGCGTTCCTCCTGGGTCAGGGACGCCTCCAGCAGCTGGCGCTCGGCGGCCGAGGGCGCGGAGAGGTCGAAGCCCGAGGCGGAAACATGCGGGGTCCCGGTGGACATGGCGGGCTCTTTCGTCGTGAACGGCGTGCAGCCTAGAACTTAGGGGGCGTCTTCGTTCGGCGCCATGGTTTCGCGCGCCGGCGCGGGGAGGGCGCGCGCCGGACTGCCGCGACGTCGCGCATTGCCAAGCCCCGGGCCGGCGTTTACTCGAACGCCGAACGACATAAAGCGTGCGAGGGGCGTTCGGCCGATGTTCTCGAAGATTTTGATCGCCAACCGGGGTGAGATCGCCGTGCGGGTCATCAAGACCTGCCGCCGCATGGGCATCAAGACGGTGGTGGTCTATTCGGAAGCCGACGCCGACAGCTTGGCGGTCGAGATGGCCGACGAGGCGGTGTTCATCGGCCCGGCCCCGGCGGCGCAATCCTACCTCGTCGCCGACAAGATCATCGCCGCCTGCAAGCAGACCGGCGCGCAAGCCGTGCACCCCGGTTTCGGCTTCCTGTCGGAAAAGGCCGAGTTCGCCCAGCGCTGCGCCGACGAGGGCGTCGTGTTCATCGGCCCCAATCCCAAGGCCATCGAGGCCATGGGCGACAAGATCGAGTCGAAGAAGTTCGCCAGCGCCGCCAAGGTCAACACCGTCCCCGGCCATATCGGCGAGATCGACGACACCGCCCACGCGGTGCGCATCGCCGAGGAGATCGGCTATCCGGTGATGATCAAGGCGTCGGCCGGCGGCGGCGGCAAGGGCATCCGCGTCGCCCATGACCGCAAGGACGTCGAGGAAGGCTTCCCGGCCGTGCGCGCCGAGGCCAAGGGCGCGTTCGGCGACGACCGCATCTTCATCGAGAAGTTCATCACCAGCCCGCGCCATATCGAGATCCAGGTGCTGGGCGACAAGCACGGCAATGTCGTGCACCTGTTCGAGCGCGAATGCTCGATCCAGCGCCGTAACCAGAAGGTCATCGAGGAAGCGCCGAGCCCGCTGCTCGACGAGGCGACCCGCGCCGCCATGGGGGCCCAGGCCGTCGCCCTGGCCCAGGCGGTCGGCTACGACAGCGCCGGCACGGTCGAGTTTGTCGCCGGCCAGGACAAGAGCTTCTATTTCCTGGAGATGAATACCCGTCTGCAGGTCGAGCACCCGGTCACCGAGCTGATCACCGGCCTTGACCTGGTCGAGCAGATGATCCGCGTCGCCTATGGCGAGAAGCTGGCCTTCGGGCAGGGCGACCTGAAGATCAAAGGCTGGGCGGTCGAGAGCCGCATCTACGCCGAGGACCCGTACCGCAAGTTCCTGCCGTCGATCGGCCGGCTGGTCCGCTACGAGCCGCCGGTCGAGGGCGACACCGCCGAGGGCTGCAAGGTCCGCAACGACGCCGGCGTGCGCGAAGGCGACGAGATCTCGATGTTCTACGACCCGATGATCTCCAAGCTGTGCACCTGGGCGCCGACCCGCGCCCAGGCCGTCGCCGGCATGGCCCGCGCGCTCGAGGACTTCCATATCGAGGGCCTGGGCCAGAACGTGCCGTTCCTGGCCGCGGTGATGGACCAGGAGCGGTTCAAGAGCGGCGAGCTGGCGACCAGCTACATCGCCGACGAGTTCCCGGAAGGCTTCACCGGCGTCGAGCCGACCCCGTTTCAGACCGACGTCATGACCGCCGTCGCCGCCCATATGCACCGCACCTTGGCCGCGCGCGCCAGGGAGGCCGGGAACGGTCTGGCCGCGCCGCTGTCGCGCACCGAGTGGGCGGTGTTCGTCGGCAAGACCCGTCGGGCGGTCGCGCTGTCGGAGGAGGGCGGGGCGCTGAAGGTGCGCATCCTCGACGAGGATCGCGCGCTCACCCTGGAGACCGTCGACTGGCGGCCCGGCAAGGCGCTCTACCGCGGGCGACTGAACGGCGAGCCCTTCACGGCGACGGTGCAGCCGGCCGGCGAAGGCTTCGTCATCCGCCATCGCGCCGCCCGGCGGGCCGTGCTGGTGCTGACGCCGCTTTCGGCCGACCTGCACCAGCGGCTTCCCGAAAAGCAGGCGCCCGACACCTCCAAGATGGTGATCTCGCCGATGCCGGGCCTGGTGGTGTCGATGGACGTCGCCGTCGGCCAGACGGTGCGCGAGGGCGAGGTGGTCTGCATCATCGAGGCGATGAAGATGCAGAACATCATCCGCGCCGAGCGCGAGGGCGTGGTCAAGACCGTCGGGGCCAAATCCGGCGATCCGGTCGCCGCCGACGAGGTGCTCGTCGAATTCGTTTGATCAAGAAACTGTCGCCAAATCGCAAAGTTTGCGGTAGCCGGCTAGGGCTAGTCGCAACAGGGAGAGCGAGCGAAACATCGGTCGAGAGACCCTAGCGCCGAAGCGCCGAAAAGAGCGCTCGGTCGCGCAAACTGCTCCGAGGGAAAAATGCACGATACGACCATCGCGGGCCTCGACGGGGCCCCGACCAAGCATGCGCGCCTCCTCGCCTGGGTGCGTGAGATCGCCGAGCTCGCCCAGCCCGACCGGGTTCACTGGTGCGACGGCTCCGACGAGGAATGGGCCCAGCTGACCGACGCTCTGGTGGCCGGCGGCACGCTGCGGCGCCTGAACCCCGACAAGCGGCCCAATTCGTTCTACGCGGCCTCCGACCCCCGCGACGTGGCGCGGGTGGAAAGCCGGACCTTCATCTGCTCGCAGGATCAGGCCGACGCCGGCCCGACCAACAACTGGCGCGAGCCCGAGGGCATGCGCGCCGAGCTGCGCGGCCTGTTCGAGGGCTGCATGCGCGGCCGCACCATGTATGTGGTGCCGTTCTGCATGGGGCCGCTGGGCTCCAAGATCAGCGCCCTCGGCGTCGAGATCACCGACAGCGCCTATGTGGCCATCTCGATGCGGGTGATGACCCGCATGGGCAAGGCCGCCCTCGACCAGATCGGCGACGACGGCTTCTTCGTCCCGGCGGTGCATACGGTGGGCATGCCGCTGGCGGACGGCCAGCCGGACGTCGCCTGGCCCTGCAACGAAACCAAGTACATCGTCCATTTCCCCGAGACCCGCGAGATCTGGTCCTACGGTTCGGGCTACGGCGGCAACGCTCTCCTGGGCAAGAAGTGCTACGCCCTGCGCATCGCCTCGGTGATGGCCCGCGACGAGGGCTGGCTGGCCGAGCACATGCTGATCCTCAAGCTGACCTCGCCCGAGGGCGCGGTGCGCTATGTGGCGGCGGCGTTCCCCAGCGCCTGCGGCAAGACCAACATGGCCATGCTGCAGCCGACCATCCCCGGCTGGAAGGCCGAGACCATCGGCGACGACATCTGCTGGATGCGGTTCGGCGACGACGGCCGGCTCTACGCCATCAACCCCGAGGCCGGGTTCTTCGGCGTGGCGCCGGGCACCGGCAAGCACACCAACCGCAACGCCGTGGACACGCTGCATTCGAACTGCGTCTACACCAACGTCGCCCTGACCGAAGACGGCGACGTATGGTGGGAAGGCCTGACCCCCGAAGCTCCTGCCGGTCTCACCGACTGGCGCGGCCGGGCCTGGTCGCCCGAGCTGGGCGAGCCGGCGGCGCACCCCAACGCGCGGTTCGCGGTCCCCGCGGCCCAATGCCCGATCATCGCCCCCGAGTGGGAAGACCCCCAGGGCGTGCCGATCTCGGCCTTCCTGTTCGGCGGCCGCCGCGCCAGCGCTGTGCCGTTGGTGACGGAGGCCTTCGACTGGCGTCATGGCGTGTTCCTGGCCTCGAACGTCGCCTCGGAAGGCACCGCCGCCGCCGAGAACAAGGTCGGCGAGCTGCGGCGCGATCCCTTCGCCATGCTGCCGTTCTGCGGCTACAACATGGGCGACTATTTCAGCCACTGGCTGAAGCTGGGCGAGGGCGCCGACACGGCCAAGCTGCCCCGCATCTACTTCGTCAACTGGTTCCGCAAGGGCGACGACGGCAAGTTCGTCTGGCCGGGCTATGGCGAGAACAGCCGCGTGCTGAAATGGATCGTCGAGCGGCTCGACGGCGCCGCCGGCGCCGAGGACACCCCGATCGGCCGCGTGCCGGCCAGGGAGGCGCTGGACGTCGCCGGCCTCGGCCTCAGCGACGCGCAGCTCGACCTGCTGCTCTCGGTCGACGTCGATGTCTGGAAGGAAGAGGCGGCGCTGATCCCGGCCTTCTACGACCGCTTCGGCGAGCGGCTGCCGCAGGCCCTGCGCGAGGAGCATGTCGCCCTGGCGGCGCGGCTGGCGGCGGCGGAGGCGCGCGAGGCGGCCTGAGGCGGGACGCAGGCTGAAGGAAAGACGCTCGAAGAAAGACGCCGGCGGTTCATCGAACCGCCGGCGTTTCCCGTTTGACCGGTCGTTTGACTGGGCCGAGCGCTCCGAGCCGGGGCGCGGCGTCCGGCCGGAGGCTTCGCCAGGCTGGATAGGGCCTAGGCGGGGACCGGCGCGCGCGCCTCATCCTCGTGACGCTGGATCTGCTCTTCCACCGCCCGCTTGAAGGCGAGGGGGTTGGATATGTTCTTGATGCCCTCGGCCGACATGCCCGAGCCCGACACGATGATGGTGCCGTAGCCGAGGATGCGGCCCAGGATGCCCTGGTTGACGCGAATGGCGTCGACCTTGGCCAGGCGTTGCTCGATGGTCTTGCGCGAGATCAGACCGGTCTTGGCGATGACGCGCTTGTCGGTCACGGCCAGTTCCGTGCTCAGGGCGCTCAAGATCGAGAACGGCCAGAGAAACGCGATCCAATGCAGTTTGGCGGACGCTACGACCCGCTCGTTGCCGACCAAGGACTGTTGGACATAAGAGCCCATGATTTTACCCCCGAAAGTAAGTCTGCCCGCGATGGGCATCGCGCGAGACTATGGCGGCCGCAACCTAAGCGCAAGCGTCGGGGCGCGGACGTCCATGAGCTGTGTTTCGCGAGGCCCTCAGCCCAGCAGTCGGTCCCGGTTGCGGCTCGCGGTCTCCGACATCCATTCGAGCACGGCCCGCACGCGCGGGGTGGCGCGAAGATCCTGGTGCACCGCGACCCAAAAGGTTCGTTTCAGGCGAACCTCGTCCGCCAGCACGCGCTCCAGTCCGGAGCCGGGCTCGGCCATGAACCGGGGCAGGATGCCGACGCCGGCGCCGGCGGCGATCATGGCCAACTGGGCCCGGATCGAGGAACTGGACGCGCGCGGGCGCAGACCCGGCTCGACCTCGGCCAGGTAGCGCAGCTCCGGCGCGTAGATCAGGTCGTCGATATAGCCGATCAGCGGGTGGTCGAAGAGGTCGGCGCGCGTCGTCGGCCGCCCGGCCCGGTCGAGATAGGCGGCGGCGGCGTAGAGGCCGAGTTCATAGTCGGTCAGGCGCTCGACGCTCAGCCGCTCGGAGACCGGCGGGTTCAGGGTCACCGCAACGTCGACCTCGCGGATCGACGGCGACAGGAAGCCGGAATTGGCCACCAGCTCGACCGTCAGGTCGGGACGCCGCTGCAGCAGATCGGGCAGGGCGGGGGCGAGCACGTGGGCGCCGAACCCCTCCGACGCGCTCATCCGCACCGTGCCGAACACGCCGGTGTGCACGGTCTGCATCGATTCCACCGCCGTCTCGACGTCGAGGCTGGATTCGAGCAGACGGGCTCCGGCCGAGGTCAGGTGCAGGCCCTGGGGCGAGCGGCCGAACAGGGTGGCCCCCAGGGCCGCCTCGAGGCGTTGGACCCGCCGCCCGACGGTGGTGGCGTCCATGCCGAGCTTCAGCCCCGCCGTGGCGAACGACCGGCCGCGCGCGGCGGCCAGGAAGATGCGCAAGTCGTCCCAGTCGAGCACGGCCCCATCCTGCGAAAATGCAATTCCAGCACTGAAAAATCGCTCGACAGGCGGCGGCCGTCAAATGATAGCCCTCCGCCCAACGACTTTTGGGGAGACCGCCATGCGTGACATTCGCCACTTCGTGAACGGCGAGGCCGTCGCCGGGACGTCCGGCCGCTTCGGCGACGTGTTCAACCCCAACAGCGGCGAGGTTCAGGCCCGTGTCGCCCTGGCTGCGGCGGGCGAACTGGACACCGCCGTCCAGGCGGCGGTGAAGGCCCAGCACCGCTGGTCGGCCGTCAATCCCCAGCGTCGCGCCCGGGTGATGTTCGAGTTCAAGCGCCTGGTCGAGGCGAACATGAACACGCTCGCCGAACTGCTGTCGTCCGAGCACGGCAAGGTGATCGCCGACTCCAAGGGCGACATCCAGCGCGGCCTGGAGGTGATCGAGTTCGCCTGCGGCGTGCCCCACGTGCTCAAGGGCGAATACACCGAAGGTGCCGGGCCGGGGATCGACGTCTATTCGATGCGCCAGCCGCTTGGCGTGGTCGCCGGGATCACCCCGTTCAACTTCCCGGCCATGATCCCGATGTGGATGTTCGGCGTGGCCATCGCGGTGGGCAACACCTTCATCCTCAAGCCGTCGGAAAAGGACCCGTCGGTGCCGGTTCGCCTGGCCGAGCTGTTCATGGAGGCGGGCGCCGCCGCGGGCCTGGACGTGACCGGCGTGCTCAACGTCGTCCACGGCGACAAGGCGGCGGTGGACGCCATCCTGACCCATCCCGACATCAAGGCGGTCAGCTTCGTTGGCTCGTCCGACATCGCCCAGTACGTCTATGCGACCGGCACGGCGCACGGCAAACGCGTCCAGGCCATGGGCGGGGCCAAGAACCACGGCGTCATCCTGCCCGACGCCGACATGGACCAGACGGTCAAGGATTTGGTCGGGGCCGCCTTCGGCTCGGCCGGCGAGCGCTGCATGGCCCTGCCGGTGGCGGTGCCGGTCGGCAAGAAGACCGCCGACGAGCTGCGCGAGCGCCTGCTGGTCGAGATCGAGACCCTGAAGGTCGGCGTCTCCACCGACGCGGCCGCCCAGTACGGCCCGGTGGTCAGCGCCCAGCACCGCGCTAAGATCGCCGACTACATCCGCATCGGCCAGGAAGAGGGCGCCGAGCTGGTGGTCGACGGCCGCGACTTCGCCCTGCAGGGCTACGAGAAGGGCTTCTTCATCGGCCCGACGCTGTTCGACCACGTCAAGCGGGACATGAAGACCTACCAGGAAGAGATCTTCGGCCCGGTGCTGCAGCTGGTCCGCGCCGAAACCTTCGAGGAAGCCGTGGCCCTGCCGTCGCAGCACCAGTACGGCAACGGCGTCGCCATCTTCACCCGCAACGGCCGCGCCGCCCGCGAGTTCGCCGCCCGCGTCAATGTCGGCATGGTCGGGATCAACGTGCCGATCCCGGTGCCGGTCGCCTACCACACCTTCGGCGGCTGGAAGCGTTCGGCCTTCGGCGACACCAACCAGCATGGCATGGAAGGCGTGAAGTTCTTCACTAAGGTGAAGACCGTGACCGCCCGCTGGCCCGAAGGCGTCAGCGAGGACTCCACCTTCGTCATCCCGACCATGAAGTGACGCCCTAGATGAATTTCGAACTGACTGAAGACCAACGCGCCATCCAGGAAGCGGCCCAGGCTTTCGCCGCGGCGGAGCTGGCGCCGCATTCGGCCCGCTGGGACGAGGAGAAGCACTTCCCCGTCGACGTGATCCGCAAGGCGGCCAGCCTCGGCTTCGCCGGCATCTATGTGAAGGAAGATGTCGGCGGCTCGGCCCTCGGGCGTCTGGACGCGGCGCTGATCTTCGAGGCGCTGTCCTATGGCGACGTCTCGACGGCGGCGTTCATCTCGATCCACAACATGGCCTCGTGGATGATCGACCGCTTCGGCTCGGAGGAGCTGCGCCGCAAGTACCTGCCGCGCCTGACCTCGATGGAGCTGATCGCCTCCTATTGCCTGACCGAGCCGGGCTCGGGCTCGGACGCGGCGGCGCTGAAGACCAAGGCCGTCCTGGACGGCGACCACTACGTGCTGAACGGCTCCAAGGCGTTCATCTCCGGCGCCGGGGTGTCGGACATCTATGTGGTCATGGTCCGCACCGGCGGCGACGGTCCCAAGGGCGTCTCGGCCGTGGTGGTGGAGAAGGGGACCGAGGGCCTGTCTTTCGGCGCCAACGAGCGCAAGATGGGCTGGACCAGCCAGCCGACCGCCCAGGTCAATTTCGACAACGTGCGGGTGCCGGTCGAGAACCGCATCGGCGCCGAGGGCGACGGCTTCCGCTTCGCCATGATGGGCCTGGACGGCGGGCGGCTGAACATCGCCTCGTGCTCGCTGGGCGGCTCCAGGCTCGCCCTCGACACCGCCAAGGCCTACATGGAGACCCGCAACCAGTTCGGCCGGGCGCTGAAGGAGTTCCAGGCCCTGCAGTTCAAGCTGGCCGATATGGCCACCGAGCTGGAGGCGGCGCGGCTGATGGTCTATCGCGGCGCCGACGCCCTGGATCGGCGCGACCCCAACGCCACCAAGTACTGCGCCATGGCCAAGCGTTTCGCCACCGACGCCGGCTTCGAGGTCGCCAACCAGGCGCTGCAACTGCACGGCGGCTATGGGTATTTGAAGGACTATCCGCTGGAGCGGATCGTGCGCGACCTGCGGGTGCACCAGATTCTGGAAGGCACCAACGAGATCATGCGCGTCATCACCGCCCGGGAGATGTTCCGCCAATGAGCCAGGAGCCGGAAGTCCTCACCCGCGTCGAGGGCGCGGTCGGCCGCATCACCTTGAACCGCCCCAAGGCGCTGCACGCCCTGACCACCAACATGTGCCGCCTGATGACCGAGGCGCTGCTGGCCTGGCGGGACGATGCGGCGGTGCGGCTGGTGCTGATCGACCACGCCGGCGAGCGCGGTTTCTGCGCCGGCGGCGACATCCGCATGCTGGCCGAGAGCGGAGCGGGGGACGGCGCGGCGGCGCGGGAGTTCTTCTTCGTCGAATATCGCCTGAACGCGCTGCTGTATCGCTACGAGAAGCCGATCTGCGCCATCGCCGACGGGGTGACCATGGGCGGCGGGGTCGGCGTCTCGATGCCGGCGCGCTATCGCGTCGCCACCGAGCGGACCACCTTCGCCATGCCCGAGACCGGCATCGGCCTGTTCCCGGACGTCGGCGGCGGCTGGTTCCTGCCCCGGCTGCCGGGCAAGACCGGCCTGTGGCTGGCCCTGACGGGCGCGCGCATCAAGGCCGCCGACTGCCTGCTGCTGGGCATCGCCACCGACTATGTGGAAAGCGGGCGCGTCGAGGCGCTGAAGGCGGCGATCCTGGCCGAGCCGGACCGGATCGAGGAACTGCTCACCGAATACGAGGCCGACGCCGGCCGGCCGCCCCTGGCCGCGCATCAGGACGACATCGGCCGCCTGTTCGGCGCCGGCGGCGTCGAGGCGATCTTCGCGGCGCTGGAGGCTGACGGCTCGGACTGGGCCAAGGCCCAGCTCGCGCTTCTCAAGACCAAGTCGCCGCAGACCATGAAGGTCGCCCTGCGCCAACTGGCCGCCGGCGGGGCGATGACCGACTTCGCCGACAACATGCGCATGGAATACCGCATCGGCGCCCGCGTCGTTCAGCGGCATGACTTCATCGAGGGCGTGCGGGCGGTGATCGTCGACAAGGACAACGCGCCGAAATGGTCTCCGGCGACGCTGGAAGGCGTCACCGACGCCATGCTGGACGAAATCTTCGCGCCCCTGCCGGCCGATCAGGAATGGTCGCCGCTGCCCTGAGAGGGACGGCGCGAGAACGAAAAGACTGGAGAGGAACGCATGACCCGGATCGCCTTCATCGGGCTCGGAAACATGGGCGGCGGCATGGCCGCCAACCAGGCCAAGGCCGGCCACGAGGTCGTCGCCTTCGACCTGTCCAAGGCCGCGCTCGACCGCGCCGCGGCCAGCGGCTGCCGCGCCGCCGCCTCGGTGGCCGAGGCGGTCAAGGACGCCGAGGCGGTGGTCACCATGCTGCCGGCCGGGCCGCATGTGCGCCAGGTCTACGCCGAGCACATCCTCCCGAACGCGCCGAAGACGGCGCTGCTGATCGACTGCTCGACCATCGACGTCGACAGCGCCCGCGCCGTGGCGGCCGAGGCCAAGGCGGCGGGCTTCCGCGTCGCCGACGCGCCGGTCTCGGGCGGGGTGATGGCGGCCGACGCCGGCACCCTGGCCTTCATGGTCGGCTGCGAGGACGCCGATTTCGCCGCCGTCGAGGCGGTGCTGACGCCGATGGCGCGGGCGGTGATCCATGCCGGCGCGGCCGGGGCGGGGCAGGCGGCCAAGATCTGCAACAACATGCTGCTGGGCGTGTCGATGCTGGGGACCTGCGAGGCCTTCGCCCTGGCCGAGAAGCTGGGCCTGGCCGCCGACCGCTTTTTCGAGATCGCCTCCAAGTCGTCGGGGCAGTGCTGGTCGGTGACCACCTATTGCCCGGTCCCTGGCGTCGGGCCGCAGACCCCCGCCGACAAGGGCTACGCCGGCGGCTTCGCCACGGCGATGATGCTCAAGGACCTCAAGCTGGCCCAGGACGCCGCCGCCAAGGCCGGCGCCTCGACGCCGATGGGCGCCCAGGCCGAAGCCCTCTATGCGATGTTCGACGGCCTGGGCTATGGGGGCAAGGACTTCTCCGCCTTCATCCAGATGCTGCGCGGCAAGATCGCCGAGCTCGCTTGAGGAACCCCGCCATGGCCTACGAGACCCTGATCGTCGAAACCGCCGACGGCGTCACCCTGATCCGCCTCAACCGGCCCGAGGCCCTCAACGCCCTCAACAGCCGGCTGCTGGAGGAGATCGGCCTGGCGCTCGACGCGGCCGAGGCGGACCCGGCGGTGGGCTGCATCGTCGTCACCGGGTCGGAAAAGGCCTTCGCCGCCGGCGCCGACATCAAGGAGATGTCGACCCAGTCCTATGCGGACATGTTCAAGGCCGACTTCTTCACCAAGAGCTCGCAGCGCATCGTCGCCTGCCGCAAGCCGATCATCGCCGCCGTCTCCGGCTACGCCCTGGGCGGCGGCTGCGAGCTGGCGATGATGTGCGACTTCATCATCGCCGCCGAGAACGCCAAGTTCGGCCAGCCGGAGATCAATCTGGGCGTCGCCCCCGGCATCGGCGGCAGCCAGCGCCTGACCCGGTTCGTCGGCAAGTCCAAGGCCATGGACATGATCCTCACCGCCCGGATGATGGACGCCGCCGAGGCCGAGCGTTCGGGCCTCGTCTCCCGCGTCGTGCCGGTCGACAAGCTGCTCGACGAGGCCATGGCCGCCGCGAAGAAGATCGCCGCGCAGTCGCCGCTGGCCGTGGCGATGAACAAGGAGCTGGTCAACGCCGCCTATGAGACGACGCTCGCCACCGGCGTGGCGCTGGAGCGGCGGCTGTTCCACTCGCTGTTCGCCTTCGACGACCAGAAGGAAGGCATGAGCGCCTTCGTCGACAAGCGCAAACCCGAGTTCAAGGGCCGCTAGGCGGGGCGGCGACGCGGCGTCAGGCTTGCCGCGCCCAGGCGCGGCGGTGCATAGCGTTACGTCCGTGACGGGGAGCGCTTATGTCCGCCAAGCCTTACATCGTCGGCCTGGGGGGCACGCTCCGGCCCGACTCCTCGACCGAGAAAGCCGTCGCCGTCGCCCTGCGCGCCGCGGCCGAGGCCGGGGCCGAGACCCTGCTGCTCGGCGGCGCCGATCTCGACCTGCCGCTCTATGCGCCGCATTCCGCCGGCCGCACCGCCGCCGCCGCCCGGCTGGTGGCCGAGCTGCGCCGGGCCGACGGGGTGATCCTGGCCACGCCCGGCTATCACGGCGCGATGTCCGGCCTGATGAAGAACGCCATCGACTATGTCGAGGACATGAGCGGCGATCTGCGTCCCTATCTCGAAGGCCGCGCGGTGGGCTGCATCGTCACCGCCGCCGGATGGCAGGCCACCGCCACCACCCTGGTCGGCCTGCGCGGGGTGGTCCACGCCCTGCGCGGCTGGCCGACGCCGCTGGGCGTCACCATCAACACCGCCGAGCCGGTGTTCGACGAGGCGGGATCGTGCCAGGACGGCCGGGTGTCGCAGCAGCTCGACCTTCTGGCGCGACAGGTGGTCGAGTTCGCCGGCCGCTGGCGCGCCGCCGGCTGAGACCGGGCGTTCACGACGCCGCGGCGGCGGCGTCCGCCGGACCCTGGCGGCGCACCTCGAAATCCATGACCAGGGGCAAGTGGTCGGAGGCCTTCCGCGTGGCTTGGGTGTAGGGTGCGAACAGCGCTCTCACCTCGACCTCGGGGCTGACGAACACATGGTCGATCTGCACCAGCGGAAATGTCGACGGGAAGGTGGGCGTCGGCGCGCGGGCGGGCGCGACGCGGCGCGCGTCGGCGAGGTCGGCGGTCAGGATCCGGTGCACGGCCGAGCCGGCGACGGCGTTGAAGTCGCCCAGCAGCACGGTGGGACCGACGCGGCGGTGGTCTCCGACCCAGTCGCGGCCGGCCAGGGCGCGGGCCTGCCGCCTCTGCTCCTGCGGAACCAGCCCCAGATGGGTGTTGATCACCTGCAGCCGGTCCTCGCCCAGATCGACCTCGATCCACAGCGCACCGCGCGGCTCCAGCCCGCGGATGGGGTAGGGCGGCAGGGCGTCGGCGCGCACCAGGCGTTCGGGCAGGCGGGTCAGGATGGCGTCGCCGTACAGCTCCTCCTCGACCGACATGGCCGGATGGAAGTGGAAGGCCATCTCCAGCCGCCGGGCGATCTCGTGCGCCTGGTCGACGCCGCCGGTGCGGGCCCGGCCGACGTCCAGCTCCTGCAGGGCGACGATGTCGGGCTCCAGGGCGGCGACGACATCGGCGATCCGGCCGACGTCGAGCCGTCGGTCCACGCCCACGCAGCGGTGGACGTTGTAGGTCAGGATCCGGGTCATGCTCCATCAATGCCCCAGCCGGCGATTGGTCGCAAAGCCTGGAAAAACTTGACGTTGACGTTTGCGTCACCATTGCAAACGTCTGTTCGAGCCATAAGATCGCCGCGACAGAGATAGCGCCGCCAAGGCCAGTTCGGAGACGCCGCCATGAACCTCGACTTTTCCCCCGAAGACATAGCCTTCCGCGACGAGGTCCGCGCCTTCATCGCCGAGAACTACCCTGCCGGGCTGCGCGAGCGTCAGGAAGAGGGCGAGGAGATGGCCAAGGAGGACTTCCTCTCCTGGCACCGCGTCCTGGCTAAGAAGGGCTGGGTCAACCCGGCGTGGCCGAGCCAGTACGGCGGCCCCGGCTGGAGCGCGACCCAGCGCTACATCTGGTCGGAAGAGTGCGCCCGCGCCGACACGGTTCCGATCCTGCCCTTCGGCATCAACATGGTCGGCCCGGTGATCTACACCTTCGGCACGCCCGAGCAGAAGGCCAAGTTCCTGCCGCCGACCCTGTCGGGCGACATCTGGTGGTGCCAAGGCTATTCCGAGCCGGGCGCGGGCTCCGACCTCGCCGGCCTGTCGACCAAGGCCGAGCGCATCACCGGCGACGACGGCAAGGAATACTATCTGGTCAACGGCCAGAAGACCTGGACCACCCTGGCCCAGCACGCCGACTGGATCTTCTGCCTGGTCCGCACCGACCCCGCCGCCAAGAAGCAGGAAGGCATCTCGTTCCTGCTGATCGACATGAAGACCCCCGGCATCACCGTGCGTCCGATCATCACCCTGGGCGGCGAGCACGAGGTCAACGAGGTCTGGCTCGAGAACGTCAAGGTGCCGGTCGAGAACCGCATCTATGAGGAAAACAAGGGCTGGACCTGCGCCAAGTTCCTGCTGGCGCACGAGCGCTCCGGCATCGCCGGCGTCGCCCGCTCCAAGCGCGGCATCGAGCGCATCCGCGCCATGGCCTCGACCGAACTGGCCGACGGCGGCGAGGCCCTGCTCAAGGACCCGTTCTTCAAGCGCAAGGTCGCCGAGCTGGAGATCGACCTGACGGCGCTGGAGTTCACCGAACTGCGCACCCTGGCCTCGGAAAGCGCCGGCAAGGGGCCGGGACCGGAATCGAGCGTGCTCAAGATCAAGGGCACCGAGATTCAGCAGCGCATCACCGAACTGGCGCTGGAGGCGGCCGGCCACTACGGCGCGCCGTATTTCCGCGGCTTCCCGACCGACGGCGACAACGCCCATCCGATCGGACCCGACTACGCCCACCGCACGGCGCCGACCTATTTCAACGTCCGCAAGACGTCGATCTACGGCGGCTCGAACGAGATCCAGCGCAACATCATCGCCAAGATGGTGCTGGGCCTCTGACCGCCGCAACGAAAACAGCCGAATTCTAGGGAAGAGCCATGGATTTCAACTTCACCGAAGAACAGTCGATGCTGCGCGACACGGTCGCGAGCTTCCTGCAGGACAAGTACGACTTCGAAACCCGCCGCAAGATCGTCGCCTCCGAGGCCGGCTGGCGGCCGGACTACTGGAAGGCCTTCGCCGAGGAGCTGGGCATCCTGGGCGCGCCGTTCTCGGAAGAGCTGGGCGGCCTGGGCGGCGGCGCCGTCGAGAACATGATCGTCATGGAGGAGTTCGGCAAAGCCCTGGTGGTCGAGCCCTATCTCGGCACGGTGGTGATCGGCGGCGGCTTCCTGAAGCATTCCGGTTACGCCGGCGCGGCCGACCTGATCGGCAAGATCATCGGCGGCGAAGCCATCCTCGCCTTCGCCTACGCCGAACCGCAGGCCCGCTATACCTGGCAGGACCTGAAGACCACGGCCAAGAAGGACGGCTCCGGCTGGACCCTGAACGGCCACAAGGCGGTGGTGGTCGGCGCGCCGTGGGCCACGCACCTGGTGGTCACCGCCCGCACCGGCGGCGGCCAGCGCGACACGCAGGGCGTGTCGGTGTTCCTGGTCGACAAGAACGCCAAGGGCGTCGTCACCCGCGACTATCCGACCGTCGACGGCCTGCGCGCCTCCGAAGTGTTCTTCGAGAACGTCTCCCTGCCGGCCGACGCCCTGATCGGCCAGGAAGGCGCGGGCCTGCCGCTGGTCCAGAAGGTGATCGACGAGGCCACCGCCGCCGTCGGCGCCGAGGCGGTCGGCGTGCTGCGCAAGCTGCACGAAGGCACCCTGGACTACGCCAAGCAGCGCAAGCAGTTCGGCGCGGCCATCGCCAGCTTCCAGGTGCTGCAGCACCGCATGGTCGACATGTTCATCAATGTCGAGCAGTCGGTGTCGATGACCTACATGGCCAACATCAAGCTGGACGAAAGCGACGACGAGCGCGCCAAGGCCGTCTCCGCCGCCAAGGTGCAGATCGGCCGCGCCTGCAAGTTCGTCGGCCAGAACGCCATCCAGATCCACGGCGGCATGGGCATGACCGACGAACTGGCCATCGGCCACTACTTCAAGCGCGCGACGATGATCGAGGGCCTGTTCGGTTCGGTCGACCATCACCTGCGCCGCTACGAGGCCCTGTCGATCGACAAGGCCGCCTGAGAGCGGGCGACAGCACGACGCGAGCGGCCCGCCGGAGCGATCCGGCGGGCCTTTTCGTTTCAGCGGGCGGCGGTCTTCGGCGCTCGCCGCCAGACGGAATAGGCGACCGTCCCGTTCCCGGAGGCGCTGGCCGGCACGGCGTAGCTCAGCACGCCGTTTTCGAAGGTGTAGTCGCGCACCTGCCGCTTGCCCTCCCAGTTGGGGAACGAGGCCGCCTCGACGTCGAAGACCAGCTGATGCTTGCCGGGATCGATCGACACCTGGCCGAAGTGGGTGCTCGAACCGAGCACGGCCTGGCGGTACTCCTCCGCCGTGCCGCGGGTCTTGTCGCCGCTGGCGAAGGCCGGCCGGTCGGGCCGGAAGATCTGCAGGTTGTAGCGCCCGGCGGCGTCGACGGTGAGCAGGCCCTTGGGGCGGGCGCCGTAATTGGTGGTGCGGGTCCCGTCGGCCCGGATCTCGTAGGCGGACTCCATCACCCAGACCCCTTCGAGGGATCGCAGCTCGGCCGCGGCCGCGGCGTGGACGGCGGCCAAGGCGGCGGCCAGGGCGGCGACGCCCATCTTCAGCTTGCGCACTATGTTGCTCCGGCGTTGTAACCTATTTGGAAGGTTACATTGTGCTTGCGACAGGCCGACGAGCCTGTCAATGGGAACGGATGGCGACGACCAGCGGCTCAGATGTTCGCCTCGAGGAGCGGGACGGCTTCCGCTTCCGGGGCGGGGACTATGCGATCGACCTGCCGGCGACCCTGGCCGGACGCCTGAAGCCCCAGCCGCGCGAACGGCTGAACACGCCGGACGACCTCGCCCGCTGGCTGGTGGCGGCCGGCCTGGCGGATTTCAGGCCCGACGCCGGCGAGGCCGACCTGAAGGTCGCGATCGGACTGCGCGAGGCGATCTTCGTCCTGGCCGGGGCCGTCGCGGACGGGCGTTCGCCGCCCGGCGAGGCGCTGGCGACGCTCAACGCCGCCGCCGCCGGCGTTCCGGCCACGCCGAAGCTGGAGGCGGACGGCCGGGTGCGGCTGTTCGGCGACGCCGGCGCCTTCCTGGCCACTCTGGCCCGCCATGCCGTAGAGCTGTTCGGCGGGCCGCAGGCCGGGCGCATCCGTCAGTGCGCGTCGCAGACCTGCACCCTGTTCTTCGTCGACACCTCGCGCTCGGGCGACCGGCGCTGGTGCTCGATGTCCGGCTGCGGCAACAACGCCAAGGTCGCCGAGTTCCGGCGGCGGAAGAGGGCGGCCCCGGAGCCGAGCTAGAGGTCCATCCGCCAGGTCTCGCTGACCAGGGGATGGCCGAAGGCTATGTAGGCATGGCTCTCGACCAGTTCGAACCCGGCGCGGGCGTAGAGGCGGCGCGCCTCGACCAGGACCGAGTGGGTCCACAGCACCATTTCGCGATAGCCAGCCTGCCGGGCGAAGCTCAGGCATTCGGCGATCAGCCGCCCGCCCAGGCCCGTTCCCCGCGCCTCGGGCTCGACCAGCAGCAGGCGCAAGCGCGCGGTCTCGGCGCTGTCGCGGCTGACATAGACGCAGCCCACCCGCCGGCCATAGCGTTCGGCGATCCAGCACCGCTCGCCGGCGGGGTCGAAATTGCGGATGAACGCCGCCACCAACTCGGCGCAGACGGCCTCGATCTCGCTGTTCCAGCCGTATTCCCGCGCATAGAGCACCGCGTTGCGCTCGACGATCCAGCCCATGTCGCCGGGGCGCGGATCGCGTAGGACGATCTCGGCCGGCGCCGGCTCGCCGAACAGGCGCTCGACGTCGTCGAGGGCGTTCAGGGCCGCCTCGCGCACGGCCGGCGCGAACGGGTCAAGCAGGGCGGCGGCCTGCCGCTGGGAGCCGCGATCCAGTTCGGCGAGGGCGGCTTCGCCGGCCTGGGTCAGGGCCAGCACGCGCCGCCGGCCGTCCTGGGGCGAGGCGGCGCGGGTCAGCAGGCCGCGCCGCTCCAGCCGCGCCAGCAGGCGGCTGACATGACCGCGGTCGAGGCCGAGCGAGCGTTGCAGGTCGGCGGCCGAGCCCGCGCCTTCGCGGGCGATCTCGTACAGCACCCGGCTTTCGGTCACCGTGAACGGACTGTCGTGATAGCCGTCGCCGAGCAGGCCGATGGCCCGCGTGTAGCGCCGGTTGAAGGCGCGCAGGCGGGCGATCTGTTCGGGAGCGGCGGGGGTCATGTCGGGTCTCGCTATGGCGTGCGGGTGAGACTCGGACAATTAGTTGCAAGAGTCAACTATATAGCCGCGCCCGCGCCGCGCCTTTTGCGTTGAAACGGCGACGGCCGCCGGCTAGGCCGGTGGCCGACACATAGGGAGACGTTCGATGAGCCTGCTGACGCTGGAAAAGCGCGGTCATGTCGCCATCCTGACCTTGAACCGCCCCGAGGCGATGAACGCCCTGGGCGCGCCGGGCGACGGCGACCAGGTCCAGGCGGTCTGCGAGCAGGTCAACGCCGACCGCGACATCCGCTGCGTGGTGCTGACCGGCGCCGGGCGGGCCTTCTCGGCCGGCGGCGATGTCAAGGCGATGAAGGCGCGGGAAGGGGCCTTCGCCGGATCGGGCGTCGCCATCCGCGACGGCTATCGCGGCAACATCCACAAGGTGGTGCGTTCGATCTACGGCCTGGAGGTTCCCTCGATCGCGGCGGTGAACGGCGCCGCCATCGGCCTTGGCTGCGACGTCGCCTGCATGACCGACATCCGCATCGCCGCCGACACCGCCAGGTTCGGCGTCACCTTCCTCAAGCTCGGCCTGATCCCCGGCGACGGCGGCGCCTGGCTGCTGCCGCGCACGGTCGGCATGAGCCGCGCGGCCGAGCTTCTGTTCACCGGCGACGTCATCGACGCGGCCAAGGCCGTCGAGTGGGGGCTGGTCAGCCGCGTCGTCCCGGCCGAAGCCCTGATGGACGAGGCCCTGGCGCTGGCCGAGAGGATCGCCGCCCAGCCGCCGCACGCCCTGCGCCTGGCCAAAAGCCTGCTCAAGCACGGCCAGACGGCGTCCTACGACACCCTGATGGAGATGAGCGCGGCGGCCCAGGCCATCTCGCACCTGACCGACGACCACATGGAGGGCGTCGACGCCATCCTCGAAAAGCGGGCGGCGGTGTTCAAGGGCGCCTGATCGCGCGGCGCAGGGCAGGTTTCCGCCACGACACGCTTGCCCATCGCCGCCAGCCGTCTAACATCCGTTTGAATTCGCATTCGGAGGAGACGGCCATGATCGGCGTCGTTGCGACAATCACGGTTCAGGACGGCAAGGCCGCGGAGTTCGAGAAGGTGTTCCTGGACCTCGCCGCCAAGGTGAAGGCCAACGAGCCAGGGGCGCTGGTCTATCAATTGACCAAGAGCCGCGCGGAGCCGAACACCTACAAGGTGCTGGAGCTCTACGCCAATGAGGACGCGCTCAAGGCCCACGGCGGCAGCGACTATTTCCGCGCCGCCGGCGCGGCCATGGGCCCGACCCTGGCCGGCCGTCCGGAGATCGAATACCTCGACGCGGTGGAGTAGGCGGCCATGGATCTCGCCTTTTCGCCCGAGGACCTGAAGTTCCGCGACGAGGTCCGCGCCTGGATCGCCGAGGCCTACGACCAGGACCTGCGCCAGCAGATGGCCCAGTCCAAGAACGGCTATCTCGACAAGGCCGGCCAGGTGAAATGGCAGAAGAAGCTGTACGAGCGCGGCTGGGTCGCGCCCGATTGGCCGGTCGAATACGGCGGACCCGGCTTCACCCCCTCGCAGCGCTACATCTTCAACATGGAGATGAGCTTGGCCGGCGTGCCGACCTCCTCGCCGATGGGGCTGAAGATGGTGGCGCCGGTGATCATGGCTTTCGGCTCGCCCGAGCAGAAGGCCCAACACCTGCCGGCCATTCTGCGTTCCGACGTCTGGTGGTGCCAGGGCTATTCCGAGCCGGGGTCGGGCTCGGACCTGGCCAGCCTGCAGATGAAGGCCGACCGCGACGGCGACGACTATGTGCTGAACGGCTCCAAGATCTGGACCACCCACGCCCAGTGGGCGGACTGGATGTTCTGCCTGGTGCGGACCAGCCAGGAGGCCAAACCGCAGAACGGCATCTCGTTCCTGCTGCTGCGCATGGACACGCCCGGCGTCGTGGTGCGGCCGTTGCCGACCCTCGACGGGCCGCCCGACGGCCAGCAGGAGGTCAATCAGGTCTTCTTCGAGAACGTCCGCGTGCCGGTCGCCCAGCGCATCGGCGAGGAGGGCAAGGGCTGGACCTACGCCAAGTACCTGCTGGAGTTCGAACGCGGCAACGCCTACGCGCCCGGCCTGATGAACGCCCTGAAGAAGGTGCGGCGCATCGCCTCGGTCGAGGCGGCCGACGGCGGCGGCCGGTTGATCGACGATCCGGAGTTCCGGCGCAAGCTGGCCGACATGCAGATCAAGGTCGAGACGCTGAACGCCACCGAGTTGCGCATCTTCGCCTCGCGCTCTTCGGGCGCGTCGGTGGGCTCGGCCTCGTCGATGCTCAAGCTGGAAGGGTCGGAGACCCAGCAGGCCATCACCCAACTGGCGCTGGAGGCGGTGGGGACCTACGCCGCGCCCTTCGTCCAGGACACCTGGGCCGAAATGCGCGGCGAGACCAACGAGCCGCGTCCCGGCCCCGACTACGCCGCCCCCGTGGCGCCGGCCTATTTCAACTATCGCAAGGCCTCGATCTACGCCGGCTCCAACGAGATCCAGAAGAACATCATGGCCAAGCTGGTGCTGGGGCTCTGAATCCTCGGGCCTTCCCCTTCGGCCGCGCGGGCGCTGGCGTGGGGGAAGGCGTCGCGGTTTTCTGTTGCGCTGCAACATCCTGAAGATTTTCTGCACTTCAAACGCCCGTTCGAGCACCTATCTTCATCCGAACGTCATCCTCTGGAGACCGACGCATGTCCGTCGACGCCCTGTTTCGTCCCTTCGAGCTGAAGTCGCTCAAGCTCAAGAACCGCATCGTCATGGCCCCCATGACGCGGTCGTTCTCGCCCGGCGGCGTCGCGACCAAGGAAGTCGCCGACTATTACGCCCGCCGCGCCGAGGCCGAGGTCGGCCTGATCGTGTCGGAAGGCACGGGGGTGGCGCGCGGCGCCTCGCTGAACGACCCCAACGTGCCGCGCTTCCATGGCGACGCCGAGCTGGCGGCCTGGAAGCAGGTGATCGACGCCGTCCACGCCAAGGGCGGGGTGATGGCCCCGCAGCTCTGGCACGTCGGCGCCGCCCGCAGCCAGTCGGGCTGGGTCGCGCCTGGGCCGGTCGACAGCCCGTCTGGCCTGTCCAAGCCCGGCAAGAAGTTCACCGAGCCGATGAGCGACGAGGACGTGGCCGACACCATCGCCGCCTTCGCCCAGGCCGCCGCCGACGCCAAGCGGCTGGGTTTCGACGCGGTCGAGCTGCACGGCGCCCACGGCTATCTGATCGATCAGTTCTTCTGGGACGGCACCAACGAACGCACCGACGCCTTCGGCGGGCCGAGCCTGCCCGAGCGCGCCAATTTCGCCGCCGAGATCCTCAAGGCGGTGCGCAAGGCGGTCGGCGAGGACTATCCGGTCATCATCCGCCTGTCGCAGTGGAAGCAGCAGGACTACGCGGTCAAGCTGGCCCACACGCCCAAGGAGATGGAGGCCTGGCTGTCGCCGCTGGCCGACGCCGGGGCCGACATCTTCCACTGCTCGCAGCGCCGGTTCTGGGAGCCGGAGTTTGAGGGCTCTGACCTCAACTTCGCCGGCTGGGCCAAGAAGCTGACCGGCAAGCCGACCGTCACCGTCGGCTCGGTGGGGCTGAGCGGCGAGTTCATCGCCGCGTTCGGCGGCGAAAGCTCCGAGCCGGCCTCGATCGACGGCCTGCTGGAGCGGCTGGAGCGGGATGAGTTCGATCTGGTCGGCGTCGGCCGCGCCCTGATCGTCGACCCCGAATGGGCCAGGAAAGTTCACGAAGGCCGCTTCGCCGATCTGAAGCCTTTCCATCGCGAGGCGCTGGGCACGCTGGTCTGATCCCGTTCTGCGTCATCCCGGACGGCCCTGCAGGCTGTCCGGGATGACGCCGGAGGGCCTAGTCCGCCGCCTTTTCCTTGATGTCAGGCAGGAACGCCGCCAGCACGCCCAGCAGCGGCAGGAAGGCGCAGACCTTGTAGACGAACTCGATGCTGGTGACGTCGGCCAGCTGGCCGAGCACCGCCGCGCCGACGCCGCCCATGCCGAACGAGAAGCCGAAGAACAGGCCGGCGATGGTGCCGACCTTGCCCGGCGCCAGCTCCTGGCCGAACACCACGATCGCCGAGAAGGCCGAGGCCAGGATCAGGCCGATGACCACGCTGAGCACGCCGGTCCAGAACAGGTCGACATAGGGCAGGGCCAGGGTGAAGGGCAGCACGCCCAGGATCGAGAACCAGATCACGTACTTGCGGCCGAAGCGGTCGCCGACCGGGCCGCCGACGATGGTGCCGACCGCGACCGCCGCCAGGAACATGAACAGGTACAGCTGGGCGTCGCGCACCGACAGGTGGAAGCGGTGGATGAGGTAGAAGGTGTAGTAGCTGGTCAGGCTGGCCAGATAGAAATATTTCGAGAAGATCAGCACCAGCAGCAGGGCGAGGCCGCCCATCACCTTGCGCGGCGGCAGGCCGTGGCCGACGCGGGCCCGTCCGCCGCCGGCGTTCAGCCGCGCCAGGCCGTGGTGCTTGTACCAGGTCCCGACGTTCCACAGCACGGCGCAGGCCAGCAGCGCCATCAGCGAGAACCCGGCCAGGCTGGTCTGGCCCCAGCGCAGCACCACGAAGGCGGCGGCGATCGGCCCGATGGCCGAGCCGAGGTTGCCGCCCACCTGGAACAGCGACTGCGCCAGGCCGTGGCGGGGCCCGGCGGCCATCCGCGCCACGCGCGAGGATTCCGGATGGAACACCGACGAGCCCATGCCGAGCAGGGCCGCCCCGGCCAGCAGCACCGGATAGTTGCGGGCTATCGACAGCACCAAAAGGCCGGCCAGGGTGAAGAGGGCGCCGGCCGGCAGCGACCAGGGCGTCGGCCGCTTGTCGGCGTAGAAGCCGATCAGGGGCTGCAGCAGCGAGGCGGTGAGCTGATAGGTCAGCGTCACCAGCCCGATCTGGGCGAAGCTAAGGTGGAACTGCGTCTTGAGGGTCGGGTAGATGGCCGGCAGCAGCGACTGCATCATGTCGTTGAGCAGGTGGCAGAAGCTGATGGCGAACAGCACGGTGAACACCGTGCCGCCGGTATCGGCGTTGCGTTGGCGGTCCAGGGTTATGGCGGTCATGCGGCGTGTCCCAACTCGACTTCGACGGCCGGTCAAGATAGGGAAGGAAGGTGGACCCGCAATCGTTGGCGGGTCTTGGAATTTCGCGAGTGGGTCAGATGGTCCGTAACGCCCGCGGCGTCGACTATGAGACTGCGCTCCGCCCGGTGGTGGCGATCGGCAACGACTATGCGCCCAACCATCTGGTCCGGGCGCACCGGCATCCGCTGCGCAGCCAGGTGCTGTATGTCGCCAGCGGCCTCGCGGCGGTGACGACCGGCGACGGGGCCTGGGTCGTGCCGCGCGAGCGCAGCCTGTGGATCCCGCTCGGCGTCGAGCACGAGATCCGCGGCGTCGGCCGCTATTCGACGCACAGCCTGTTCATCGAGCCGTCCGCCGTGGCCGACATGCCCGGGCACTGTCAGGTGCTGGGCGCGACGCCGTTGATGCAGGCGCTGCTGCAGGAGGCGGTGGATCTGCCGCTGGAGTACGACCCCGATGGCCGCGACGCCCTGATCATGGCGCTGCTGCTGGCCGAGCTGCGCCGGCTGCCCGCCCTGCCGCTGTCCCTGCCGTTCCCGCGCCAGGCGCCGCTGGCGGCCCGATGCCGCGCCTTCCTGGCCGCCCCGACCGCGCGGGTCGAGATCGACGACTGGAGCCAGGCCATGGGCATGAGCCGCAGCGCCTTCACCCGCCTGTTCCGTCGCGAGACGGGGCTGAGCTTCGCCGCCTGGCGTCAGCAGGCCTGCGCCCTGGCGGCGTTGCCCCGGCTGTCGGCGGGCGAGCCCGTCACCGGCGTCGCGCTCGACCTTGGCTATGAGAGCCCGGCGGCCTTCACCACCATGTTCAAGCGCGTGCTCGGCGAGCCGCCCAGCCGCTACTTCGCCGCGTCTCAGGCATTGTAGTTCAGCTTCAGGCCCGGCCGCGGCCAGCGGGCCTTGTAGAGCTTGCCGCTGCCCGAGGCGGTGACCCAGGCGTCGCGCATGTCCGACCCGCCGAAGCAGATGTTGGTGCACAGAAGGTCGGGGAAGGCGAAGTGCTCGGTCGAGCCGTCCGGATCGAAGGCGGTGACGCCGCCGTTGATGATGGTCGCCACGCACACCTTGCCGCCGGCCTCGACCGCCAGGCTGTCGAGCAGTTGATAGCCAGGCAGGTTGCACACCACGCGGCCGGGCTGGAACGGCGGGCCCTCGGCCAGCACGCCGGGCTCGACCACGTCGAACGCCCACAACCGGCCCAGATAGGTGTCGGCGACATAGACCACGGTCTCGTCCGGGGACAGGCCGACGCCGTTGGGCGCGATCAGGCCGTCGCGACAGCGCACGATCTTCGAGCCGTCCGGCAGGGCGTAGTAGAGGCCGCCGAACTTGCGGCCGTCCGGCGTCGAGCAGCCGTGGTCGGTGAACCACATGCCGCCCTGGCGGTCGAACACCAGGTCGTTGGGGCCGACCAGGCGCTTGCCGTCGCATTCGGTGTAGAGGGTGCGGACCTCGCCGGTCTTCAGGTCGACCCGCTGGATCAGGCCGCCCTCGTGCTCGGGCGGGGTGGCGCCCGGCACGTTGACGCCGCCCACGTCGTGATAGGTGAAGCTGCCGCCGTTGTTGGTGATGTACACCGCGCCGTCCGGGCCGATGGCCGCGCCGTTGGGGCCGCCGCCGACATCGGCGATGGTCTCGCGCTCGCCGTCCGGCGTGATGCGGCTCAGCGTCCGGCGCTGGATCTCGACCAGGATGATCGAGCCGTCGGCCATGGCGATGGGGCCTTCGGGAAACTGCAGACCTTCGGCGACGAGTTGGCTGTCCATGGGCGTCCTCCAGGCCGCTTCGTTGGCGAGCGGCGTTCAGGGGAGGACTATAAACAAGCGTTTGAAAGCGGCGCTAGCCTTCAGATCCGTTCCAGCACCCGGAAGGTGAAGGGGAAGTCGTCGTGTTCGCCGGCGGGGTGCTCCTCGCGCCGCACCTCGCGCCAGCCGGACTCGTCGAAGTCGGAAAAGACGACGTCGCCGGGAACCTCGGCCGCGACCTCGGTCAGATAGACGCGCCGGGCCTTGGGCAGGGCGGCGGCGAACACCGCCGCGCCGCCGATGACGCAGACCTCGTCGACGCCGTCCTCGGCCGCCTGCTCGCGGGCGATCTGCAAGGCTTCGTCCAGCCGTTCGCAGATCAGCGCGCCGGCCGCCTCCTTGGATTCCGCGAACGAGCCGTCCTTGGTCAGGACGATGTTCATGCGGCCGGGCAGGGGGCGGCGTGGCAACGACTGCCAGGTCTTGCGGCCCATGATCACCGGCTTGCCCAGGGTGCAGGCCTTGAAGATCGCCAGGTCGGACTTCAGCCGCCAGGGCAGGCCGCCGTCGCGGCCGATGACGCCGTTGCGGGCGCGGGCGACCGGGCCGACGGTGAGGATAACGGACATGCTGGGGTTCTAGGCCGCGCGGTCGAGGTGCGACAGCCACTTTCGCGCCACCGCGCTTTCCAGGTCGATCCCGAAACGGCGGCAATAGAGCAGCAGCATGCACAGCACGTCGGCGGCCTCGTCGGCCCGGCCGGTCTCGTCGGCCTCGCCCCGGCCGCGGCCGGTGAGGCGCAGATGGGCCTGGGTCAGCTCGCCCAGTTCCTCCTGCAGCTTGAGCAGGGCCCAGTCGTCGTCGCGGCGGACGCCGTAACGCTCGGCGTAGATGTCCGAGACGCGGGCGACCATGTCCGAAAGCGTGTTCAGCGAGGTCACACCGCCACCTGCGCCTTGATGTGCGGATGAGCCTGGTAGTCCTCCAGGGCGAAGTCTTCCAGCGTGAAGCCGAACAGGTCGGTCTTCGGCGCCAGGGTCATGGTCGGGAAGGGCAGGGGCTCGCGGGAGAGCTGCAGCTTCGCCTGCTCGACATGGTTCAGATAGAGGTGGGCGTCGCCCAGGGTGTGCACGAACTCGCCGGGCTGCAGGCCGGTGGCCTGGGCCGTCATCAGGGTCAGCAGGGCGTAGGAGGCGATGTTGAACGGCACGCCGAGGAACAGGTCGGCCGAGCGCTGGTAAAGCAGGCAGGACAGTTTTCCGTCCGCCACGAAGAACTGGAACAGGCAGTGGCACGGCGGCAGGGCCATGTCGTCGACGTCGGCCGGGTTCCAGGCCGAGACGATGTGGCGGCGGCTGTTGGGGTTGGCGCGGATCGCCTCGACCACATTGGCGATCTGGTCGATCACGCGGCCGTCGGGCGCCGCCCACGAGCGCCACTGCTTGCCGTAGACCGGACCGAGCTCGCCCTCGGCGTCGGCCCATTCGTCCCAGATGCTGACCCCGTTGTCCTTCAGCCAGGCGATGTTGGTCTCGCCGCGCAGGAACCACAGAAGCTCGACGATGATCGAGCGCAGGTGCAGCTTCTTGGTGGTCAGCAGCGGAAAGCCCCGCGCCAGGTCGAAGCGCATCTGGCGGCCGAAGACGCCCAGGGTGCCGGTGCCGGTGCGGTCGCCGCGCTGGACGCCGTTGACCAGCACGTCGGCCAGCAGGCCGAGATACTGCCGCTCGGGGTGGTCGTCCGGCGCGGGTCGGGGCGCCAGGATGGGGGCGATGGCGTTCATGGCGCGCCTCCTAACAGAGTCGGCAGGGTCGCGCGATTCGGCCGGGCCGGGGGATCGCTGATTCGGCTTTTCCACAACCGCCTGCGGCCGTCAACCGGCGAAGCCGCCGGTGTCGAGGAACGCTTGCTCCTCGGCGGTGCTCTCGCGGCCGAGCGCCTGGTTGCGGTGCGGGAAGCGGCCGAAGCGGGCGATGATGTCGCGATGCTCCGCCGCCCATTTCAGGCTGCTCAGGTCGCCGGTGGCGGCGTCGTGCGCCTCGAACAGCTGCATGGAGCGCGCCTGGTCGGCCGGGTCCTCGGAATGTTCGAACGGCAGGTAGAAGAACGGCCTAAGCTCCGGCTCCATCGTCTGGTCGTGGCCGGCGGCGATCGCGTGGCGCGCCACGGCGCGGGCCAGGGGATCAGTGGCGAAGGCGTGGCCCGAGCCGCGATAGAGATTGCGCGGGAACTGGTCGAGCAGGATCAGCAGCGCAAGGGCGCCCTCGGCCGTTTCGCGCCAGTCGTCGTGCTCGCCGCGCGCGGCGGCGTGGTGCACCGGCTCGAATTTCAGCCGGATCGCCTCGTCGAACGCCGCGTTCTTGGCGAACCACTTGTCGGCGCCGGCCTGGCGCCAGAAGCCGACGACGTCTGCGGGATGAGCGGGCACTGACGCGATCTCCTGGTTGGACGAAGGGAACCCGAACCCCGTTTCCCGTTCAAGGGCGGTTCATTCGCCGGGGCGGAATATAGTCCTTGAAGGGACAATCGGCGCGTGTGCGCGCCGGAAAAGGAAAGTCTAAGTCGATGAAACGCCTGATGACGGCGGCCCTGTTGCTCTCGCTGCTCGGCGGGACGGCCGCCCTGGCGGACCCGCCCGACGGCGACCGCGGCCGCTGGCGCGAAGGCGGCGGCCGCCCCGCCGCGCAGAACCCGCCGCAACAGCAGCCCCAGGGCGCGCCGCAAGGTTCGCCCCAAGGCTCGCCCCAAGGCTCGCCTCAGAATGCGCCTGGAGGCGGCCCGCAGCCCTCCTGGCGTCAGGACCGTTCGGACGGGCCGTCCCGCAACGGACCGGACGGCGCGCGCAATCCCCCCGGCTGGGGCGGCGGGCGCGGGCCGGACTGGCGCGACCGCAGGCCCGGGGACCCGTCCACGCCGTCGAACCCGCCAGGACGCCCAGGAACGCCGACGCCGCCTCCCGGCGGGCCCGGCCAACCGTCCACGACGCCCGACCGGCCGGACTGGGGCCATGGCGGACGGCCCGGCGATGGACGTCCCGGAGATTGGCGTCCGGGCGATTGGCGTCCGGGCGACCGGCCGGGGGATCGCCGCCCCGGCGACTGGAACCGTCCCGGCGATCCCGGCCGTCCCGGCTGGAACAACGGCTCGGGGCGGCCGGGCTGGTCAGACCGCGACCGGCCGCGCTACGACCGCCGCTACTACCCGCCGTCCGTCCGGCCGGGCCGCAGCTACCGCGTCGCGCCCTACTACTATCCGCGCGGTTACGGCTATCGCCGCTGGGCCTATGGCGACTATCTGCCGTGGGCGTTCATCGGTCCGCGCTGGTTCGTTCAGGACTGGTGGAGCTACGGCCTGCCGGTCGCCCCCTGGGGCTATGAATGGGTGCGCGTCGGCCCGGACGCCCTGCTGGTCGAGGCCGACACCGGCCAGGTCGTGCAGGTGGTCTACGGCGTCTTCTACTGGTGACGGGCGGCCCGCGCCGCCCTTGCGAGCCCCGGAGCGACCCTCCGGGGCTTTTCGCATCCGCCGCACCCTTGACGCAGGCGCAAAAAAACGGTCGAAAGCGGCCTTCGCTCGCTCGTCGCGTTGCGCGACGGCGGTGAATTCATGCTTGCTGGAGACAAAATCATGCGCGTCTACTACGACCGCGACGCCGATCTCGCCCGCATCCTCGACCGCAAGGTGGCGATCGTAGGCTATGGTTCGCAAGGGCACGCCCACGCCCTGAACCTTCGGGACAGCGGCGTAAAGGACGTAGCCGTCGCGCTTCGCCCCGGTTCGGCCTCGGCCAAGAAGGCCGAAGGCGAGGGGCTCAAGGTCATGACCGTCGCCGAAGCGGCCGCCTGGGCGGACGTGCTGATGGTGCTGGCCCCCGACGAGCATCAGCGCGACATCTATCGCGACGAGATCGCTCCGCACATCCGCGACGGCGCGGCCCTGCTGTTCGCCCACGGCCTGAACGTGCACTTCAAGCTGATCGAGCCCAAGGCCACCATCGACGTGCTGATGGTCGCGCCCAAGGGCCCCGGCCACACCGTGCGCGGCGAATACCAGAAGGGCGGCGGCGTGCCGTGCCTGATCGCCGTCCACCAGGACGCCACCGGCAACGCCCAGGACCTCGGCCTGGCCTACGCTTCGGCCATCGGCGGCGGCCGTTCGGGCGTCATCGAGACCACCTTCCGCGAGGAATGCGAGACCGACCTGTTCGGCGAGCAGGCCGTGCTGTGCGGCGGTCTGGTCGAGCTGATCCGTGCCGGTTTCGAAACCCTGGTCGAGGCCGGCTACGCGCCGGAGATGGCCTATTTCGAGTGCCTGCACGAGGTGAAGCTGATCGTCGACCTCATCTATGAGGGCGGCATCGCCAACATGAACTACTCGATCTCCAACACCGCCGAGTACGGCGAGTACGTCACCGGTCCGCGGATCGTGACGCCGGAGACCAAGGCCGAGATGAAGCGCGTGCTGGAAGACATCCAGCAAGGCCGCTTCGTGCGCGACTTCATGCTGGAGAACATCGCCGGCCAGCCTTCGCTGAAGGCTCGCCGCGCGCTGCTGGGCGAGCACCAGATCGAACAGGTCGGCGGCCGCCTGCGCGCGATGATGCCCTGGATCACCAAGGGCAAGCTGGTCGACAAGGCCCGCAACTAAGTTCTCGGTCGACGCCTCGGCGTCGTCCTTGCGAATCCGCCCGCCCGGCTCCGCGCCGGGCGGGCTTTTTCGTGCTCTAGGCGGCCACCGCCTATGCCGCTAAGAAGCGGCCATGCGCCGCATCACCTCGATCTATCTCGCCGGCCCGGACGCGAGCTTTCCTGACGCCGCGGCGCTGGCGGCGGAGAAGCGCGCCCTCTGCGAGACCGCCGGCTTCGTTCCCGTGCTGTCGGGCGACGGCTTCCTGGTCGAGACCGAGCCGTCCGAGGCGATGGCCCGCGAGATCTACGCCGACCGGGTGTCGCGCATGCGCCTGACGGATGCGGGCATCGTCAACCTGACGCCGTTCCGCGGGCCGAGCTGCGACGCCGGCGCGGCGTTCGAGGCCGGCTTCCTGGCGGCGCTGGGCAAGCCGGTGTTCGCCTACATGAACGTCGCCACCGAGGTCGAGGCCGACCCGCGCGAGCGCATCGAGGCGCTCATCGGCGCCCATCTCGGCGAAGACGGCGTCTGGCGCGACGGCGACGACTGCGAGATCGAGGATTTCGGCTTGCCCGAGAACCTCATGCTATGGGCCGAGGCGCGCCGGCTCTACGTCATCATAACGCCGGACGTGCAGGGCGACCTGACCGGGCTGCAGCTCTGCCTCGAGGCAATAAAGATGTACTCAGATTGAGCTATAGTTTGAGATTGCCCGTTGACGTGCCGACCCATGGTCCCGGCTCATCTAAGGAACCTGCTGCCCGCTTGTCTATCTGAACAAGGCTAGCTGCGCGCATTAGAATCTCTTTTGCAATCCAAGTGAGCTCTCTCAGACCTCGGATTGCCGCCTCTGCGTCGTCAAAATTTATAACGGCTCGGCGTTTGGCATCAAAACCCGCTACCCGGCCGAGTTCGGTATTGAAGCCCCAAGCTGCATGAACAAACTGATTCCTGCGCGTCAATGCTACTGACCCCTTCTCGGATAGTTCATCTAAGAGCTCCTTCAATTCTGGGTCTTCGATAGCGTGTAACGAGAGTGCGTTAAGTTGTTTTGGAAAATTGTCGTTCGAGAGCTCTAGCCATTCTTCATAGCTCTTCCCCGTCAAGCTCTTCCCGGCGCTTGCGAGCAAAATCCGAAATTGCTCAGTAAGCTCCGCCATCTCGCCGATCTTGGCGTGCTCTTCAGGCGTCAGCGAAAGTTGATGTGCTGGAAGGTTTAAGTCGCGCATTGATGATCTACTGGGCGCATTTCAAATCTGCGGTCCCACGCAGGATCGCCTCGACGTCGGGCCGGTGCTTGGCCCCGCCCCGGTCGTGCAGGACCAGGGGCGGCAGCAGGGCCAGCGGCGCCTTGCCGGTCTTGACCGCCCGCACCAGCACCCGCTTTGCCGGTTCATCCGTAAACGGATGAATGCCTAGGACGCGGAACGATCCGGCCTTGGGCGCGAGCAAGGCCAGGAGGTCGGCCAGGCGGTCGGCGCGGTGGATGACGGTGATCGAGCCGCCCTCGCGCACGGCCTTGAGCAGGAAATCGGTCCAGGCCTTCAGGCCGCCGTCGGCGATCCAGGCGCCGCGCCGGGCGGGCGAGGGCGGGCGGAGGGCGGCGGGGTCGTCGAAGAACGGCGGGTTGGCCAGGACCGCGTCGAACGGGGCCAAGCCCAGGCTGCGAAAGCCTTCCGTCACGTCGCCGGCCATCGCCTCGACCCGGCCGCCCAGGCCGTTGCGGGCGATGTTGTCGACGCACAGGGCCAGGGCCTCGGGGTCGCGCTCGACGCCGACGAAGCGCGCGCCCGGACGGCGGACGGCGGCGGAAAGCAGGGCCGCGCCCGGACCGCAGCCGGCCTCCAGCACGCGCTGGCCGGGGCCGGCGTCGCAGGCGGCGGCGAGGAGGGCGGCGTCCAGTCCGGCGCGATAGCCCCGGCGCGGCTGGGCCAGCGTCACCCGGCCGCCCAGCACCTTGTCCTCGGTGTTCGGCTCCGGTGATCGATTCGGCGGCGGCGGGTCGTCCTGGGCGGTCACTGTGCTCGTTTCAAGCCTTGTGCTTGTCTTGACCCTGACCTATCCCGCAACCATTGTCCGCCGCAACCGGCGCGCCTCGCATCGGTCTTGTTCAGGAGCCGGCAGTTTTGGACGCAGTCAACGCGATCCCGGTCCATTCGAAGGGCGCGCCCGCCGGCGGCGTCGACGAACTCGTGCGTCTGTCGGCCGCCGACATGCAGGGGGTCAACGCGTTGATCGCCGCGCGCATGGCCAGCCAGGTGCCGGTGATCCCGGCGCTGGCCGACCATCTGATCGCCGCCGGGGGCAAGCGGCTGCGTCCGCTGCTCACCGTGGCCGCCGCCCGCCTGGCCGGATCGACCGACGAGGCCTGCCTGAAGCTGGCGGCCGCCGTCGAGTTCATCCACACCGCCACCCTGCTGCACGACGACGTCGTCGACAGCTCCAAGCTGCGCCGAGGCAAGGTGGCCGCCCACCTGATCTGGGGCGCCCCCTCCAGCGTGCTGGTCGGCGACTTCCTGTTCGCCCGGGCGTTCGAGCTGATGGTCGAGACCGGCTCGCTGCGGGCCCTGCAGATCCTGGCCAAGGCTTCCAGCGTCATCGCCGAGGGCGAGGTGCTGCAGCTCACCCGCGCCCACGACCTCAATCTCGACCAGGCCACCTATCTGGAGATCATCCAGGCCAAGACGGCGGAGCTGTTCGCCGCCGCCGCCGAGTCCGGCGCGGTGTCGGCCGGCGTCGACGAGACCCGGATCGCCGCCCTGCGCGCCTATGGTCTCAAGCTCGGCCTCGCCTTCCAGCTCGCCGACGACGCCCTCGACTATGGCGGCGCCACCGAGACCCTGGGCAAGAACGCCGGCGACGATTTCCGCGAAGGCAAGGCCACCTTGCCGCTGCTGCTGGGCATCGCCCGTTCCGGCCCGCGCGAGACGGCGTTCTGGGAGCGGGTCATCGGCCGGCTGGAGCAGACCGACGCCGATTTCCGCCGGGCGCGCGAGCTGATCGTCGGGGTCGGCGCGCTGGAGGCGACGCTGGACCTGGCCGCCGACTACGCCGCCGGGGCCAAGGCGGCCCTGGCCGCGTTCCCCGCCAATCCCTGGCGGACGGCGCTGGAGGATCTCGCCGACTTCGCGGTCAGCCGCTCGGCCTGAGGGGCTTTCCCGTCCGGTCTCAGCGCAGGCGGCGGCGCAGCGCCGCCCAGCCGGCGGCGGCCGTCGCCACCCCGGCGGCGAAGATGACGGGCCGCCAGCCGCGCGGCGCGGCCTCCATCGCCAGGGCCGCCAGCGTGAACGCCGCCATGACTAGCCATGCGCGCCAGGCCAGCGCCCCGTGAGTGCGGCCGCCACGGTCCAGCCAGCGTTGATAGACGTGGCCGCGGTGGGCCTGAAACAGCGACAGCCGCGCCCGCGCCCGGTCCAGGAGGGTCAGCAGCACGTCGGTCAGCAGCGGCAGCCCGGCCAGGACCACGAAATAGAGCGACAGCGGTCCGTCGTCGTTTCGGCCCGCCGCCAGCACCGCCAGCCCCGCGGCGAAGAAGCCTGAGAACAGCGCCCCGACGTCGCCTTGGAACAGCCGCCCGCCGGGGTGGTTCCACGGCAGGAAGCCGAGGCCGGCCGCCGCCGCGATCATGGCCGCGACCGCGATCAGCGGCGCGCCATGGAGGCCGGCCGCGACCGCCAGCCCCGCGAACACCACGATCAGCGCCCCTGGCGCCAGCCCGTTGGCGCCGTCCATGAAGTTGACCGCGTTGCTGAAGGTGACGATCCACAGCACCGTGCCGAGCCCGCCGACGATGGGGCCGAGCGGCAGGATCACGCCGGGGGCCAGCGGCAGGGCTTCGATGCGGCCGACGAAAACGGCGAAGACGGCCGCCAGCAGGACGTCGACCGCCAGCTTGGCCCTGGCGCCGAAGTCGGCCATGTCGTCCAGGGCGCCGAACACGCCGACGCCCGCCGCCAGCAGCAGCAGCCCGCCGATCCGGCCGAGCATCGGCGAGGCGCCGGGCCCCGACAGCCAGGCGAACAGCAGCAGCCCGACCGCGACGCCGGCCATGATCCCGACGCCGCCGCTGGTGGGGGTGGGCCGGCGATGCAGGCCCCGGGCGCGGGGAGCGTCGACGGGCCCGATCCGGGCCACGAGGCCCGCGACCGCTCCCGAGGTCGCCAGCGCCGCGGCGCCGGCGACGATGGCCGCCCATTCCCCCGTCATGGCGTCCTATTTCAGACTGGCGCAGAACCGCTGGATGCGCTGGCAGGCGTCTTCCAGGATATCGTTCGAGGTGGCGTAGGAGATGCGGAAGAACGGCGACAGCCCGAAGGCCGCGCCATGGACCACGGCGACGCCCTCGGCTTCGAGCAGCTCGGAGGCGAAATCCTCGTCGCTGTTGATCACCTTGCCGGTCGGCGCGGTCTTGCCCAGCAGCGCCTCGCAGGACGGGTAGACGTAGAACGCGCCTTCCGGCGTCGGGCAGCGCAGGCCGTTGGCCTGGTTCAGCATCGACACCACCAGGTCGCGCCGCTGCTGGAACAGCTTCTGGTTGGTCTTGATGAAGTCCTGCGGACCGTTCAGCGCCTCGACCGCCGCCCACTGCGAGATCGACGAGGCGTTCGAGGTCGTCTGGCTGATCATCTTGCCCATGGCCTTGATCAGCGGCTCGGGACCGCCGGCGTAGCCGATGCGCCAGCCGGTCATGGCGTAGGCCTTGGATACGCCGTTCATGGTCAGGGTGCGGTCGTAGAGGCCGGGCTCGACCTGGGCGATGGTGGTGAACTCGAAGTCGTCGAACACCAGGTGCTCGTACATGTCGTCGGTCAGCACCCACACGTGCGGATGGCGCATCAGCACGTCGGCCAGGGCCTTCAGCTCGGCGCGGGTGTAGGCGCCGCCCGAGGGGTTGGACGGCGAGTTGAGGATCAGCCACTTGGTCTTGGGCGTGATCGCCGCCTCCAGGTCGGCGGCCTGCAGCTTGAAGCCGTCGGCGGCGCGGGTCTCGACCGGCCTCGGCTCGCCGCCGGCCAGCAGCACCATGTCGGGATAGGACACCCAGTAGGGGGCGGGGATGATCACCTCGTCGCCCGGCGAGACGGTGGCGACCAGGGCGTTGTAGATCACCGGCTTGCCGCCCGGCGCGATGTGAATCTGCGACGGCTTGTAGGTCAGGCCGTTCTCGCGGGCGAACTTGGCGCAGATCGCCGCCTTCAGCTCGGGCATGCCGTCGGGGTCGGTATACTTGGTCTTGCCCTCGCGGATCGCCTTGATGGCGGCGTCCTTGATGTTGTCGGGCGTGTCGAAATCCGGCTCGCCGGCCGAGAGCGCAATGACTTTGCGCCCCGCCGCCTGCAGCGCGCGCGCCTTGGCGCTGACCGCGATGGTGGCGGACGGCTTCACCCGGCGAAGGGTGGCGGATTCAAGCGACATAACCGGGGACTCCCCCTTTTGCTGAAAGGATTGGGCGCTGTTTACGCGGGCTCGCCGGGCGGTGCAATGCGGAGGCGGACGGTTCTTGAATCCGGCCTCAGGAAGCGTCGGCGGCGCGGGCGGCCCTGGCCGGGCCGGCGACGGGAAGGGCGGCGGCGAGATCGCGCACGTGCCGCCAGAGCAGGCCGACCTCCGCGGCGCCGGCCCCGGCGGCCTGATATTCGGCCGCCGACAGGCCGTGGGCGACGCACAGCTGATAGACGGTCCGCGACCGCAGGCCGTAGGGGGCCAGCGGCAGGCCGGTCAGGCGCAGGGCTTCGGCCGCCCGCGAGACCGCCGAGGACTCGACGCCCATGCGCTTCGGCGGGGCCTGGTTGAGGACGATCAGGCCCGGCTTGCCCAGGCGGCGCACCGCCGCGGCCGCGCGCGCGGCGGCGGTGATGTCGAAAAAGGTCGGGCGCCCCACCAGCACGCACAGGTCGGCGACGCCGATGGCGGTGACGAGGTCGCGGTCGGGGGCGTTGGGCGTATCGATGAACACATAGTCGCAGCCCTCGCGCTCGGCGGTGACGCGCAGGGTGAACAACTTGCCGACGGTGGTCTCGACCAGGCCCGGGCCGGGGCTCTGGCGGGCGCGAAGGCTCTGGCCGACCGATCTTTGTCCGTCCACGTCGGCGATGACGACGCGCGCGCCCTCGGCGAAGGCCGCCAGGGCGAGGTGCAGAGTAAGGGTGGTCTTGCCCGATCCGCCCTTGCTCGAAATGATGGCGATGGTGCGCATGCCGTCCGCCAAGTATCCGAAGCGTTCCCCCGTCGCCATTCCCCAGGAAGACTCTGCGGTTCAGGTGGGCGAACCTTGGAGAGGGTCGGCAAGCGTAAATGTCGTCTATACATGATTAATGTGACAAACAGCGGAAGCTCCGTCGAGGAATAAGCGCGCCGGACGCAAAATTCCTCTCTGCGGCCTCGTCGGCGTCCGGGCGGGCCGCTATAAGCGGTCGATGCGTCGACTCTTCCAGTTCGTCCTCAACATGGACGCCCGCGCCTGGCGGACCCTGGCCGTCTCGTTCCTGCTGTTCGGCGGCGTCGGCGTCGTCTTCCTGTTCGGCGCGCAGATGCTGGGCTTCAACGGCGAGGCGACCGTGGAGCGCTGGCTCGGCCTCGCCTCGCACGGCCCCTGGGCGCTGCCGGTGGCGGTCGGGGCCTTCGCGGTGCTGGCCTTCCTGGGCGTGCCGCAGTTCGTGCTGATCGCCGCCGCCGTGGTCGCCTTCGGCCCGTGGACAGGGTTCCTCTACAGCTGGATCGGCACCCTGGTCTCGTCGGTGGTCGGCTTCTGGCTCGGGCGCCAGTTCGGCGCCGGCGTGCTGCGCGACTTCGCCGGCGAAGGCGTCAACCGCTTCATGCGGCTGATCGGGCGCAACGGCCTGACCGCCAGCCTGATCGTGCGGCTGGTGCCCTCGGCGCCGTTCATCGTGGTCAACATGGCCGCCGGCGTCACGCCGATGCGCTTCGCCGATTTCCTGATCGGGACGGGGATCGGCATCGTGCCGAAGATCGCCCTGACCGCCTTCGCCGGCAATTCCATCGTCCAGGCGATGAAGGGGGGCGGGCGCCAGCCCATCGTCATGCTGGTGCTGGCCGCGGCGGTCTGGATCGGGGGCGGCCTGATCGCCCGCCGCTGGCTCAAGGCCCGCGAGCAGGCCGAGAGCTGAGGCTTCAGCCCCCGCCGTCCAGGCGATAGGCCTCGCGGGTCGCCCGCCGCCAGTTGCGGATGATGTCGCCGAACCATTTGACGCGCGCCGCGTCGCTCAGGCCGTCGCCGTCCTCCAGCCAGACGATCAGGGTTTCGGTGATGAAGCCGGTGAACTGCCGCGCGGCGAAGCGGGCGCGGTCCTCGGCCTGGGCGTCGCTCCCGGCGGCGGGCGCGAGCAGCGGATAGACGAAGCCGGCCAGCAGGTCCTGATAGGCGTCGCACCATCGGCGCGCCTCGGGATCGGCGCGCCCGTCGCGCAGCAGCAGCAGGAAGGCGGCGCGGTCCTGGCGCGCCTCGTTCAGCAGCCGCATCTGGCCCGAGCCGTAGCCGGTCCAAGGTTCGGCGGCGGCGGCCTTCAGGCGGTCCAGCACCCGTTCGAACAGCGCGGCGGCCAGGGCCTCCTTTGACGGAAACAGGCGGTATATCAATATCTTGGCCATGCCCGCGCGGTCGGCGATGTCCTGCATGGTCGCCCGCTGCAGGCCGAACTCGGCGAAGGTCTCGGCCGCCGAGCGCAAGATCAGCTCCCGCCGTGCGGCGCGGTCGACGCGGGGCTTGGGGAGGCCCTGGCGGCCGCGTCCGGGCGCGGGGCGAGGGGAGGGATTTGCATCGGCCATGTTCGATGATACCTAAAATGAAACCATCTGGTTTCAAAATCTAAATCCAGGAGGCGGCGATGGGCGTGGGCGGCATGGTCTGCGGGGCGGCCCTGGCCGCCGCCGTCCTGTGGGCGGGCGCCGCCACGGCGGGCGAGGCGCCGTCGGCCGCCACCGTGCGCCGCCAGGCCGAGGTCGCCCGCGAGCTGCCGTTCGAGGACCGCCGTGATTTCGACTTCGCCTCGCGCGGTTACCTCGGAACGCTCAAGGACCCGGTGATCCGCCGCGCCGACGGCGGCGCGGCCTGGGACCTCTCGGCCTACGATTTCCTCAAGGGCGAGGCGCCGCCGACCGTCAATCCGAGCCTGTGGCGGCAGGCGCAGCTGCTGGCCAGGAGCGGCCTGTTCGAGGTCGCGCCCGGCGTTTATCAGGTGCGCGGCTTCGACGTGGCCAACATCACCTTCATCCGGGGAGCGGCGGGGTGGATCGTCGTCGATCCGCTGACATCGCTGGAGACCGCCAGAGCGGCCTACGCCCTGGTCTCCGACAAGCTCGGGCCCCGCCCGGTGACGGCGGTGATCTACACCCACAGCCATGTCGACCATTTCGGCGGCGTCCGGGGCGTGGTCGACCAGAAGGACGTCGACGCCGGCAAGGTGGCCGTCGTCGCGCCGCAGGGCTTCCTCAAGGAAGTGGTCAGCGAGAACGTCATCGCCGGCCCGGCCATGACCCGCCGGGCCCAGTACCAGTTCGGCCACCTGCTCGCCCCTTCGCCGACCGGCCAGCTCGGGTCGGGCATCGGTCTGGGGATCTCCAAGGGGACGATCACCCTGATCCCGCCGACGGTCAGCATCGAGCGCACCGGGCAGGAGCTGACGCTCGACGGGGTGCGTTTCCGGTTCCAGGTGACGCCGGGCACGGAGGCGCCGGCCGAGATGAACTTCTACCTCCCGGACCTGCGTGTGCTCGACATGGCCGAGAACGCCAACGTCACCATGCACAACGTGCTTACGCCGCGCGGGGCGCTGGTCCGCGATTCCAAGGCCTGGGCTGACTATCTGACCGAGTCGATCCGCCTGTTCGGCGACAAGAGCGACGTGATGATGACCAGCCACGGCTGGCCGCGCTTCGGCGGCGCGGCGATCGCCGACTTCCTGGCCGACCATCGCGACGCCTACAAATATCTGCACGACCAGAGCGTCCGGATGATGAACCAGGGCATGACCGGCGACGAGATCGCCGCCCGCATCGCCCTGCCCAAGACCCTGGCGCGGGAGTGGTTCGACCGCGGCTACTACGGCAGCCTCAGCTTCAACAGCCGCGCGGTCTATCAACGCTACATGGGCTGGTACGACGCCAACCCCGCGCATCTGGCGCCGCGGCCCCCGGCGGACGTCGGCAAGCGCTATGTCGAGGCCATGGGCGGGGCGGCCAAGGTGCTGGCCATGGCCCAGGCGGCCTACGACCGGGCCGACTACGCCTGGGCGGCCGTGCTGCTCGACCATCTGGTCATGGCGGGGGGCGATCCGGCGGCCAAGGCCCTGCTGGCCCGGGCCTATGACCAACTGGGCTATCAGAGCGAGAACTCGCTGGCGCGGAACATGTACCTGACCGGGGCGGCCGAGCTGCGCGACGGCGTCAGGCGCGGGCCGGCGGGCCAGGTCTCGGCGGACCTCGTGCGCAACCTGCCGTCGGAGATGATCTTCGACCTGCTGTCGGTGCGGCTCGACGCCGGCAGGGCGGGGGACGCCCGGCTGAGCCTGGGGTTCGTGTTCCCCGAGCGCGGCGAGCGCTTCGTCGTGCAGGTCCGCAACGGCGTCCTCGTCCCGCAGGCCGCGACCGGGAGCGAGCGGACCGACGCCGTCCTCACCGCGCCGCGCGCCGTGCTGCTCGACGCGCTGTTCAATCACGTCCCGTTGCAGGCCAAGATCGCCAGCGGCGACGTCAAGCTGGAGGGCGATGCTTCCGCCTTCGCCCGGCTGGCGGGGTGGTTCGATGCCGCGCCCGCCGATTTTCCGATCGTTACGCGCTGAGCAACCGGCCGCTCTCGCGAAATTCTTGCGTCGTGGATCGAAAAGGGCTGCTCTCGCGCAAAAAGCTTGCTCGATTCCGCCTGGATGTGTAGGAGGAGCGTTATGAACGGCCGCCGCGACCTGCTTTCGCTCCTGCTTATCAGCCCCTGGGCGCTCTAGGGGCCGCGCTTCGTCGCGGCCGGGCGTGCAGGGGATCTCGAAAGCCCGCCGCCCGACAAACGCACCAGACCGACGAGCCCTTCCCATGACCTCCGTATCCGACGCCGCCGCCAAGCGCGAGAACGTCATCATCTTCGACACCACCATGCGTGACGGCGAGCAGTCGCCGGGCGCCTCCATGTCGCTGGACGAGAAGCTGGAACTCGCCAAGATCATGGAGGAGATGGGGGTCGACGTGATCGAGGCCGGCTTCCCTATCGCCTCCAACGGCGATTTCGAGGCCGTGCGCGAGGTCTCGAAGATCGTCAAGGAAAGCACCATCGCCGGCCTGTGCCGGGCGCACACCATGGACATCGACCGCTGCGCCGAGGCGATCAAGCCGGCCAGGCGCGGCCGCATCCATATCGTCATCGCCACCAGCCCGCTGCACATGAAGCACAAGCTGCAGATGGAGCCGGGCGACGTGCTGGACGTCATCGCCCGCACCGTCGGCCACGCCCGCAACCTGTGCGACGACATCGAGTGGTCGGCCGAGGACGCCACCCGCAGCGAGCGCGAGTTCTTGCGCCGCGCGGTCGAGACGGCGATCAAGGCCGGCGCCACCACCATCAACCTGCCCGACACGGTCGGCTACACCTATCCGACCGAATACGCCGACCTGTTCCGATACATGGTCGAGAACGTCGACGGGGCCGACCGGGTGATCTTCTCCACCCACTGCCACAACGACCTGGGCCTGGCGGTCGCCAACAGCCTGGCCGGGGTGCAGGGCGGGGCGCGTCAGGTCGAGTGCGCCATCAACGGCCTGGGCGAGCGGGCCGGCAACGCCGCGCTCGAGGAGATCGTCATGGCCCTGCGCGTGCGCGGCGACCGGCTGCCCTACGACACCCGCATCGACACCACCCACATCACCCGGGCCTCGCGCTACGTCTCGGCGATCACCGGCTTCCCGGTGCAGTACAACAAGGCCATCGTCGGCAAGAACGCGTTCAGCCACGAGAGCGGCATCCACCAGGACGGGATGCTGAAGAACCGCGAGACCTACGAGATCATGCGGCCCGAGGACGTCGGCCAGGCGCCGTCGAGCCTGGTGATGGGCAAGCACTCCGGCCGCCACGCCTTCCGCGCCAAGCTCAAGGACCTGGGCTACGAGCTGGGCCAGAACGCGCTGAACGAGGCGTTCGGCCGGTTCAAGGATTTGGCCGACCGCAAGAAGCACGTCTATGACGACGACATCGTCGCCCTGGTCGACGACGCCCTGGCGCGGGGCGCCGAGCGCATCCGCGTCAAGAACCTGCGCGTGGTCGCCGGCACCGAGGGGCCGCAGGAGGCGCAGCTGACCGTCGAGATCGACGGCGAGGAGCGTTCGGCCAGCGCCACCGGCGACGGCCCCGTCGATGCCGTGTTCAACGCCATCCACGTGGTCGCTCCGCACGGGGCGACGCTGCGCCTGTTCCAGGTGCACGCCGTCACCGAGGGCACCGACGCCCAGGCCCAGGTCTCGGTGCGGCTGGAAGAGGACGGTCGCATCGCCACCGGCCAGGCCGCCGACACCGACACCCTGACCGCCAGCGCCAAGGCCTATGTCAACGCGCTCAACAACCTCTTCGCGCGCAAGGAAAAGACGCGGCCCGACCCGGCGATCGCCAGCGGGTTCTGAGCCGGCTCAGTCGACGACGCGCAGGCGGGGCGCCGTGGGGCGGCGCTCGGCCTTGATCTCGGCGCCGAGGTGCGCGCCCTCGGCGCAGGCGAAGCCGTAGCCGTCGAGCAGGCGGCAGAGGGTGCGGCGGGCGTCGGCCGACACCATGCGGCTGGCGTCCACCACCAGCGCGCCGCCGGGGCGCAGCATGGCGGCGGTGTTCGCGGCCAGGGCCGCCGCCGATTCAGCGTGCTCGCAGCCCACCACCAGAAGGACGTCGCACCGCTCGTCGGCCGACGGGCAGGTGGCGCGGCGCGCCGCCTCGACCCGCTGGTAGCCGCGCCGCCACAGGCCGCTGATCGCGTCTCCCGCCTCGGGACCGGCGACGCTGATGGCGCACAGGGGCGTGGCTTCGGCCAGGCCCAGCATGCGGTCCAGGGGCTCGTCGTCGGCCGCCTCGGGCAGGCCCAGGAAGAACAGGGCCGCGCGGTTCCAGGGAGAGGGTTTCATGATGCAAAGCCTTTCAGATGTCGCCGGGGACGCCGAAGCGCCGGTTTCGCGACGATCCGGAATCTGGTCCCGCCGGCGTAAGGCTTCGATGGCGATCGGCGGCCCGGCGCATAAAGATTCCCTGATGCGGCGGCGGCGATGATCTGGATCGCCGCGACGGTCGCCGCCGCCGCCCTGCAGGTGGCGCGCAACGGCCTCCAGCGCAGCCTGATGGCCGGGGCGGGGCCCTGGGGCGCGACCTTGGTGCGCTTCCTGTTCGGATTGCCGTTCTCGCTGATCCTGGCGGTCGTCGCCTGCCTGCTGACGCCGGGCGCCCGCCCGAGCTTCTCGATCGGCTTCTGGGGCGTGGCGGCGGCCGGGGCCCTGGCCCAGGTGCTGGCCACCGCCGCCCTTCTCGTGGCGATGCGACGCGGCGGGTTCGCCGTGGCCACGGCCTTGCAACAGAGTTCGCTGCCCCTGGCCGCCATCCTCGGCCTGTTCGTGTTCGGCGACCGGCTGAGCGCCACGGCCTGGATCGGCGTGGCCGCGACCAGCGCCGGGCTGGCGGCGTTGAGCTGGCCCCGGCGCGGCGCGGCGGGCGAGCGGCCGGCGACGGGCGCGGTGTTCGGCCTGGCGTCCGGCCTGGCCTTCGGGTTCTCGCTCAACGCGTTCCGCCGCGCCGGCCTGGAACTGGAGCCGGCGCACAGGGTCTATGCGGCGATCGTCAGCCTCTGCGTCGTCCAGGCCATGCAGGCGGCCGGCCTGGGCCTTTACCTGGCGGCGCGCGACCGGGCGGCCCTGCGCGCGGTGGCGGCCGGCTGGCGCGCTTCGGTCGGGGCGGGCTTCTTCGGCGCGGCGGCGTCCGCCTGCTGGTTCATCGCCGTGGCGTTGTCCCCCGCCGGGCCGGTGAGGGCGGTCGGGGTGATCGAGGCGCCGATCGCGGCGCTGGCCGGGCGGCGGTTCTTCAAGGAGACCCTGCGTCCCGCCCAGATTCTGGCCGGCCTCGCCGTCCTCGCCGGGGTGGTGATGACGTCGTTGTGGTGAGCCGCCGCGACTCGATCACGGCCTTGAAACTGTGGGGGATTCTTAAAAGTCCTTGAAATGTCTTTTTTAGCAGGGCACATCGGCTCATCCGACCGCTGAGCAGAAGGCGAAGAGCGCGGCCGCGTCTTGGGGAGACGCGTGACTGACGCGGTTTTCGGCCGGCGTTGGATCATGCTCGTCCGCATCATCACCCCAAGGCCTTTCATGTTCGGCTCTATCTTCGGCGTCATCTCGAACGACATCGCCATCGACCTCGGCACCGCCAACACGCTCATCTATATGAAGGGCAAGGGCATCGTCCTGAACGAGCCATCGGTGGTCGCCCTGCGCAACGTCGGGGGGCGCAAGGTCGTGCACGCCGTCGGCATCGAGGCCAAACAGATGCTGGGCCGCACGCCTGGGCACATGGAGGCCATCCGCCCCATGCGCGACGGGGTCATCGCCGACTTCGAAGTCGCCGAGGAGATGATCAAGCACTTCATCCGCAAGGTTCACAACCGCAAGGGCTTCGTGAACCCCAAGGTGATCGTGTGCGTGCCGTCCGGCGCCACGGCGGTCGAGCGCCGCGCCATCAACGACAGCTGCCTGAACGCCTCGGCCCGCCGCGTCGGCCTGATCGACGAGCCGATGGCGGCCGCCATCGGCGCCGGCCTGCCGATCCACGAGCCGACCGGTTCGATGGTCGTCGACATCGGCGGCGGCACCACCGAGGTGGCGGTCCTGTCGCTGTCGGGCATCGTCTATTCGCGCAGCGTCCGCGTCGGCGGCGACAAGATGGACGAAGCCATCATCAGCTACATGCGCCGGCACCATAACCTGCTGATCGGCGAGACCACCGCCGAGCGCATCAAGAAGGAAATCGGCACCGCCCGCGCGCCGGCCGACGGCGAGGGCCTGGCCATCGAGGTCAAGGGCCGCGACCTGATGCAGGGCGTGCCGCGCGAAGTGCGCATCTCCGAAAAGCAGGCCGCCGACGCCCTGGCCGAGCCGGTCAGCCAGATCGTCGAGGCGGTCAAGGTCGCCCTGGAGGCGACCCCGCCGGAGCTGGCCTCCGACATCGCCGACAAGGGCATCATGCTGACCGGCGGCGGCGCGCTGCTGCGCGGCCTGGACGCCGAAATCCGCGACCACACCGGCCTGCCGGTCACCGTCGCCGACGATCCGCTGTCCTGCGTGGCCCTGGGCTGCGGCAAGGTCCTCGAGCATCCCAAGTGGATGAAGGGCGTTCTGGAATCGACCCTCGTCTGATAGCTCTCTAGCAAGCGCGGGGGCGCGGAGGCGCGGACGTGTCCTTACGGGACGGACCTTTCGGCGATCTCAAGGTTCCGCTGACCTGGACGGCGGCGGTGGCGCTCATCGTGGCCGCCGTCGCGGCCGTGGCGTTCCTGATGAGCGACCGTCGCGAGACCCTGCAGGCTTCCGCCTACGGGGCCAGCAAGAACGTGGTCGACACGGTCGAGGCGCCGGTCGGCGGCGTGATCTCCGCGCCCGTGCGCTGGGCCGGGGCCGGGATCGACGGCGTGCGCGGCTATTTCTTCGCGATCTCTGAGAACCGTCGCCTGCGCGCCGAGTTGATCGAGGCGCGGCAGTGGCGCGACAAGGCCATGGCGCTGGAGGACAAGACCCGGCGATACGAGGCCATCCTCGGCCTGAAGACCGATCCGCCGATCCCGATGGTGGCCGCCCGCGTCGTGATGGACGCCCGCGGCCCCTTCGCCAACACCCGGCTCGCCAATGCGGGCAAGGAGGCCGGCGTCGTGGTCGGCAATCCGGTGATGAGCGAGCGCGGCCTGGTCGGCCGGGTGATCGGCGTGGCCGACGGGGCCAGCCGCGTGCTGCTGCTGACCGACATCGCCTCACGCACGCCGGTGATGATCGAGCGCACCAACGCCCGGGCCATCCTGACCGGCGACGGCGGCTCCGACCCGCGGCTCGATTATCTGCGCGGCCGCGATCCGGTGAAGGCGGGCGACCGGTTGCTGACTTCGGGCGACGGCGGCGTCATGCCCCGCGGCCTGCCGGTGGGCACGGCGGTCAAGGGCGTCGACGGCGGCTGGCGGGTTCGTCTGGATTCCGACTACGCGCCGATCGACTATGTCCGCATCCTGAAGTTCAAGGATTTCACCCAGGCCGTCAGCGAGGCCCAGCTCGAAGCCTCGACGGCGCCGCCCCCGACGACGCAGGCCGCTCAGGCCGCCGCGCCGGCCGCCCAGGCGCCGGCCGTCGCCAAGCCCGCGGCCGTCAAGC
>Ga0209762_100042_pt1 | contig 99400 bp, 95 predicted proteins | sample UppTromiDAQMD021_FD_185834 | JGI IMG/M metagenome (GOLD analysis project Ga0209762, IMG submission 185834) | Upper troposphere microbial communities from Maryland, USA - DAQMD-021 (SPAdes) (version 2) | ecosystem: Environmental > Air > Outdoor Air > Unclassified | place: USA: Maryland, Virginia... | reverse complement strand
GGCCCCGCCGCGCGGCGCGGCGGGATCGATCCAGATGTAGGGGTCGCCGTCGGGAACCCGGGCCCGCGCCCAGGCGTAGGGGTCGTCGGCGCGCACGTCGTCGCGCATCCGGCGTCCGCCACGGCGTCCGCGGCGGCGGCGGCGGCGGCCCGCGCCGAAGCCGTCCTCGCCATGGTCGCGGCCGTCGTCCTCGGCGTCCTCGCCGTCCTCGTCTTCAGCCTCGCCGTCCTCGGCCTGGCCGGCCGGACCGTCCTCGCCGCGCGGGGCGGCCTCACGGCGCTGTTCGCCTTCCTCGCCGCGGCGTCCGCGGCGGCGGCGGCGGCGGCGGTTGCGATTGCGGCCATCCTCGTCGTCGTCGGAAGCGGCGCGGGACTGGCCGCCCTCGCTTTCTTCCTCGGCCTCGGCTTCTTCGATCTCTTCTTCTTCCTCGTCCTCTTCCTCGTCGTCGATCGCGTCATCGGCGTCGGCGGCGTTGGGGACTACGATGAAGGCGTCGGTCTCGACCGGACGGCCGCCTTCGCGCTCCTCGGTGGCGGTGCGCTCGATCTCGTGCTCGGCGTGGGGCAGGGCGTCGTCGATCTGGACGGTCACGAACAGGCCGTGGCCCTGGTTGACGCGCTCCAGATAGGCCCGCTTCTCGTTGAGGATATAAAGACCGACCGCGCGCGGCACCCGCAGGGTCACCGCGCCGCCGCCGCCGCGCGCCGCCTCCAGCTCGATGGCGCGCAGGGCGGCCAGGGCGCTGGATTCGACCGAGCGCACCCGACCGGTGCCCTGGCAGTGTTCGCAGACGTGGGTGGTGCCTTCCAGCACGCCGGAACGGCGGCGCTGGCGCGAGATCTCCATCAGGCCGAAGGGCGAGATCTTGCCCATCTGCACGCGGGCGCGGTCGTCCTTCAGGCAGTCCTTCAGCTTCTTCTCGACGGCCCGGTTGTTCTTGGCCTCGTCCATGTCGATGAAGTCGATGACGACCAGGCCGGCGAGGTCGCGCAGACGCAGCTGGCGGCAGGCCTCCTCGGCCGCCTCCATGTTGGTCTTGAGGGCGGTGGCCTCGATGTTGCGCTCGCGCGTGGCCTTGCCCGAGTTGACGTCGATGGCGACCAGGGCCTCGGTCTGGTTGATGACCAGATAGCCGCCGGAGCGCAACGGCACCACCGGCTGGTAGATCTGGGCCAGATGGTCCTCGACCTTGGCCTTGACGAACAGCGGCGTCGGTTCGCGGTAGTGCTGAATCTTCTTGGCCTGGGAGGGCATCAGCATCCGCATGAACTCTTTGGCGTCGCGGAAGCCCTGTTCGCCCTCGACCCAGATGCCGTCGAGGTCCTTGTCGTACATGTCGCGGATGGCGCGTTTGACGAGGTCTTCCTCCTCGTAGATCAGCGCCGGCGCGATCGAGTGCAGGGTGACGTCGCGGATGTTCTCCCACAGACGCATCAGATATTCGTAGTCGCGCTTGATCTCGACCTTGGTGCGCTTGGCGCCGGCGGTGCGCACGATCAGGCCCATGCCCTGCGGCACGTCCAGGCTCTGCACCACGCCCTTGAGGCGCTTGCGGTCGGTCACGGCGGTGATCTTGCGGCTGATGCCGCCGCCGCGCGCCGTGTTCGGCATCAGCACGCAGTAGCGGCCGGCCAGCGACAGGTAGGTGGTCAGGGCCGCGCCCTTGTTGCCGCGCTCTTCCTTGACGACCTGCACCAGCATGATCTGCCGGCGCTTGATCACTTCCTGGATCTTGTAGCGGCGCATGAGGCGGCGTTTGCGGCGCGCGACCTCTTCCTCCATCACGTCGTCGTCGTCGTCCGAGACGTGCTCGTCGCCGTCCTCGCCGTTATGGGCGTGGTGGTGATGGTGGTGGTGGTCGTCTTCCTCCTCGGCTTCCTCGCGCATCAGCGCTTCCCGGTCGGCGACCGGGATTTGGTAGTAGTCGGGGTGGATTTCGTTGAAGGCGAGGAAACCGTGACGGTTGCCGCCGTATTCGACGAAGGCGGCCTGGAGACTGGGTTCGACCCGCGTCACCTTGGCCAGGTAGATATTGCCACGAAGCTGTTTTTTCGACTGACTTTCGAAATCGAATTCTTCAACCCGCGTTCCGTCCACGACGACCACGCGGGTTTCCTCCGCGTGGGCGGCGTCGATCAGCATTCTCTTCGACATTACTGTTGTCTCCACGGCGCGCGCCGGGGCCGCACGCGCGAGGGCGGGGCTCCAGGGGCCGGTGTTTGATGAGGGCGCGCGCGACGCGAGCCTGAGCCACGCCGGAAACGGCGGAGGCGGCTCTGGTCCACGAGGGGGCGTGTGCGACGCTGCCCATGAGTTTCAATTCCTTGGTGCGCCGGGGCCTCCAAAAAGCTGGGGCTGACGCGGATCGGCTGTTGCGCCTTGGCTGACCGAAAACGGCTCGACCGGGCGCGGGATTGCGCAGAGTGCTCAGGCCGGAGCCCGACGAAAAAGCGCGTCACAGAGTCTGCAACAAGACGCCGCAAAAAGAAAGCGCCTCGCGTTCGGACGGTTTTGGTCACCTCTCCTTAACCGTTTGGCTACGGACCATGGACCATATGGTCGGCCGAGAGTTCGAGTTCCAGTATCGAGGATCGGGAGCGCATGGGCGCGTGGGTCGGCGTCATCGGAGCAAGATGGAAGCGGCTGGCGGCGGCCTGCGGCGCCTTCTTGTGCCTGGCCGCGGCGGCCGCCGCGTCGCATAGCGCGGCGGCGGCGGCCGGCGGCGTCAGCAAGGTCCGGTTCGGCGGCGACCAGACGGAGACCCGCGTGGTCGTCGAGCTGGACCGCGCGACCCAGGCGCGGATCGTCACGGACGACCCCTCGGCGCTGCGGCTTGTGGTCGCCCTGCCCAAGGTCGACGCCTCCAGCGAGATGGAGGGGCGCGGGCAGGGGCTGGTGAAGGCCTGGGCGCTGGATTCGGCCGGCGGCGGCGCGCGGCTGCGCCTCGAACTGTCCAGGGCGGCCGAGGTCAAGCGGCGCTTCCTGCTGCCCCCCGCCGACGGCTCGACCAGCTATCGCTACGTCATCGACCTGGCGGCGACTCAAGGGCCGGCCCAAGGGAGTGGCGCGCTGGAGACGACCAGGGTCTCGGCTCCGCGGGCGGTCATCACCCAGGCGCCGGCCCTGCGCCGCAAGAAGGTCATCATCATCGACGCCGGTCACGGCGGACACGATCCCGGCGCGCTCGGCGCCAAGGTCCACGAGAAGGACGTCACCCTGGCCGCGGCCCTGGCCTTGAAGGCGCGCCTGGAGAAGGGCGGCCGCTACCGCGTGGTCATGACCCGCGACAACGACACCTTCATCCCCAAGGAGAACCGGGTCCAGATCGCCCGCCGGGCGGACGCCGACCTGTTCATCTCGCTGCACGCCGATTCCGGTCCTGAGACCAGCACGCGCGGCGCGTCGGTCTACACCTTGTCGGATCAGGGCTCGGACCGGGTGGCCAAGAAGGTGATCGCCAACAACGACTGGTTCATCAACGTCGACCTGCCGGGCCGCGACCGCGCCACCAACCAGATCCTCCTCGACCTGACCCAGCGCAACACCAAGAACCGCTCGGCCGCCTTCGCCGAAACCCTGCTCGCCCATGTCGGCTCGCGGGTGCAGCTGCTGCGCCGCAGCCATCGCGACGCCGGTTTCGTGGTGCTGTTGGCGCCCGACGTTCCGGCGGTGCTGCTGGAGATGGGCTTCATCACCAATCCCGAGGACGAGGCCCGCCTGACCGACCCGTCGCGGCGCCGGGCGTTCATGGACGCGGTGGGCGATTCGATCGATTCCTACTTCGCCGAGGAAACCCAGATCGCGGCGCGCTGAGCCGCCGGGCGCTCCGCCGGCGGGCGGGGCCCTGGGACAGCAAATCCGACTTCCCCTTTTCGCGAACGCGCTCTAGACCCAGGGAGGCGGGTCGGGGGCCCGCGGAGGATCGTCGTCGTCTTGAAGCTTCCCGAGGCATGGGTTCGTCCGCCGGCGCGATGGCTCGCCGTGACGGGCATAGCGGTGCTCAGTCTGATCGCCGTCGCGGGCTTCTCGCTGGCGGTCTACGCGGCGTGGCTGTTCCATGACATGCCGGACGCTTCGGACCTTGCCGACTACCGGCCGCCGACGGCGACGCGGGTCTACGCCTGGGACGGCACCCTGATCGGCGAGTTCTCCAAGGAACGCCGCATCTTCGTGCCCTACGACCAGATGCCGCCGACCCTGGTGCGCGCCTTCCTGGCCGCCGAGGACCGCAACTTCTTCGCCCACGGCGGCGTCGACGTCACCGGCCTGGGCCGGGCCATGGCCAAGAACGTGCTGAACGCCGCCAAGGGCCGCCGCTTCGAGGGCGGCTCGACCATCACCCAGCAGGTCGCCAAGAACGTGCTGCTGAGCAACGAGGCCACCGTCGGCCGCAAGCTCAAGGAAGCCATCCTGGCCCAGCGGCTGGAGCGGACGCTCGACAAGCCGCACATCCTCGAACTCTATCTGAACGAAATCTGGCTGGGCTATCGCTCCTACGGCGTCGGCGCGGCCGCCTACAACTATTTCGGCAAGCCCCTGTCGGACCTCAGCCTGGCCGAATGCGCCTATCTGGCGGCGCTGCCCAAGGGACCGGACAACTATCATCCGACCCGCAACAAGGAGGCGGCGCTGCGCCGTCGCAACTGGATCCTCGGCCAGATGGCCGAGATCGGCTGGGTCAGCCAGGCCGACGCCCAGGCGGCGATGAAGGAGGACCTCAAGGTCCAGGCCGCGCCCACCCGCGCCCAGTACCGGGACGCCGACTACTTCGTCGAGGAGGTCCGCCGCCGCGCGCTCCAGACCATGGGGCCGAAGCTGACCGAGGGCGGCTACTACATGCGCACGACGCTGGACCCGCGTCTGCAGACCATGGCCCGGGTCTCGCTGATGAAGGGGCTGGAGCAGTACGACCGCCGTCACGGCTGGCGCGGCGCCTGGGGCCATGTCGAGGACCTCGCCAACTGGGAGCAGGAGGCCAAGGCCAAGTCGCCGCCGTCCGAGCGCCGGGGCTGGCGCTCCGCCGTGGTCGATTCGCTGGAGGGCGGCGGCCACGTGCGGGTCATCGACGGCGGCAAGGGCGTGCTGGAAGGCGCCGACGTGGCCTGGGCCCGCGCCGGGCGCGGCGGGCTCAAGGTCGGCGATCTGGTGTTCGTCGAGCCGTCGGCGCCGGGCCGCTACAACCTTCGTCAGATTCCCGTCGTCAACGGCGCCCTGGTGGCCATCGAGCCCTATTCCGGCCGGGTGCTGGCCATGGTCGGCGGCTACAGCTTCTCGCTGTCGAACTTCAACCGGGCCACCCAGGCCATGCGCCAGCCCGGCTCGGCCTTCAAGCCGTTCGTCTACGCCACCGCCCTCGAGAACGGCTTCACCCCCGCCAGCACGGTCCTCGACGGGCCGATCACCTTGCCCGGCGCCGGCGGCCAGGCCTGGAGCCCGGAGAACTACCACAGGAACTTCCTGGGCCCGCAGTTCCTGCGGCGCGGCCTGGAGCTGTCGCTCAACACCATGACCGTGCGGCTGGCCCAGAGCGTCGGCATGAAGAAGATCGCCAACAACGCCGTGACCTGGGGCGTGTCGCCGCAGATGGACCCGGTGCTGGCCATGGCCCTCGGCGCCGGCGAGACGACGCCGTTCCGGCTGACGGCGGCCTACGCCCCGTTCGTCAACGGCGGCCGCCGCATCGAGCCGCATCTGATCGAGCTGGTCGAGGACCGCGAGGGCAAGGTGATCCGCAAGTCGGACCAGCGCGACTGCCCCCGCTGCGACGCGGCGTTCACCGGCGACGAGTCGCCGCGCATCCCGGCGACCGGTCAGCAGATCATGGACCCGATCACCGCCTATGAGATCACCAACATGCTGCAGGGCGTGGTCCAGCGCGGCACGGCGGCGGCGGTCAGCTCGCTCGGGCGGCCGCTGGCCGGCAAGACCGGCACCACCAACGACTACCGCAGCGCCTGGTTCGTGGGCTATTCGCCGGACATGGTGGTCGGCGTGTTCGTCGGCTTCGACGACAACCGTTCGCTCGGCAACAACGAGACCGGGGCGGTGGACGCGGTGCCGATCTTCATCGACTTCATGCGCGACGCCCTGAAGAACACGCCCGTGCGCGACTTCAAGCCGCCCAAGGAGGCCAAGTTCGCCATGGTCAACGGCATCCGCGAGGCCTTCCGGCCGGGCAGCGAGCCGCGCACGGTCGAGACCTCGACCACCCTGGCCGGCCCGCAGCCCTATGACCAGGTCTGGCCCGGCGGCCAGCTTTCCGGCGCCGACAACGCCTCGGCGGCGAGGGCGCCGCCGCCGCCCGCCAAGAAGCCGCCCGAGGACCTCAGCGGCCTCTATTGATCGGCCTGATCGGTTGTAACTGTTCCGGGCGCGGGCTATCTCCCGCGCCCAACCTTTGGAGTGCGCGAGCATGAGAGCGGATGTCGAGGCCTCAGCGGCCGACATCGAGCAGTCGATCGGACTGCTCAGGAGGAGACTTTGACTGGGAACCGGCCCTAAGGAAGCTGGACGAGCTCAATGCGCGGGTCGAGGACCCGACGCTCTGGGACAATCCCGAGGACGCCCAGGCCGTGATGCGCGAGCGCACCCGGCTGGCCGGGCAGGTCGACGCCGTCCGGTCGATGGAGCGCGGCCTCGCCGACGCCCTTGAATTCGCCGAGATGGCCGAGGCCGAGGGCGACGAGGATTCGCTCAACGACGCCCGCGCCCAGTTGGCGGTGCTGAAGGAGCAGGGCGCCCGCGCCGAGCTCGAAGCGCTGCTGTCCGGCGAGGCCGACGGCAACGACGCCTATCTGGAAATCAATTCCGGGGCCGGCGGCACCGAATCCAACGACTGGGCCGGCATGCTGCTGCGGATGTACACCCGCTGGGCCAACGCCCACGGCATGGCGGTCGACCTGATCGAGGAGACGTCTGGCGAACAGGCCGGCGTCAAGTCGGCCACCCTCCAGGTCAAGGGCCTCAACGCCTATGGCTGGCTGAAGACCGAGGCCGGGGTGCACCGCCTGGTGCGCATCTCGCCCTACGACTCCAGCGCCCGCCGCCACACCAGCTTCGCCTCGGTGTGGGTCTATCCGGTGGTCGACGACGCCATCGTCATCGACATCAACCCGTCCGACGTGCGCACCGACACCTACCGCGCCTCGGGGGCCGGCGGTCAGCACATCAACAAGACCGACTCGGCCGTGCGTCTGACCCACATCCCGACCGGGGTGGCCGTGGCCTGCCAGGCCGGCCGTTCGCAGCACCAGAACCGGGAAGAAGCCTGGAAGATGCTGCGCGCGCGCCTGTACGAACTGGAGCTGCAGAAGCGCGAGGCGGCGGCCCAGGCGCTGGAGGACCAGAAGACCGACATCGGCTGGGGCCACCAGATCCGATCCTACGTCCTGCAGCCCTATCAGATGGTCAAGGACCTGCGCACCGAGGTCGAGACCTCCGATACGCAAGGGGTGCTCGACGGCGATCTCGACGCCTTCATGGCCGCTTCGCTGGCCCAGCGCGTCGGCGTCACCCGCGACGGCGAAGCCGTCTCCTGACGGCGCGGCGACGCGGACGGGTTCAAAGGAAAGGGGCGGAGGCCCGAGCCTCCGCCCCGTTTTCTATTCGGCCGCGGCCGGGCCCAGGTTGACCACCTCGGCCTCGATCACCGGCTGCGCCTGGGCCTGGCGCTGGAACTTCAGGCTGCGGCCCTGGAAGAAGGCGCCGTTCTCGATCGACAGTTGTTCGTGGGTGATATCGCCGTCGACATAGGCGGTGGCGTAGAGCCGCACGTTCTTGGCCACCACCGACCCGACGATGCGGCCGCGCGCCTCGATGGTCTCGGCCTGGACCGAGCCTTCGATGCAGCCGGTCTCGCCGAGCGTCAGCCGGGCCACCCGCACGTCGCCGCGGACGACGCCGTCGACGTGCAGCTCGCCTTCCCCGATCACGGCGCCCTCGAAGGCGACGTCGTCGGCGATCACCGAGGCGATCTTGGCCGGCTTGCGCGCCCCGCCGAGATCGACGGAGGCTGTCGCCGGCGCGCCGGCAAGCTGGGTGGTGGAGTTAGCCCGGGCCTGCTGTTTGCTGAACATAATCCCCCGCCTTCACAAAGCGGTCCGGGTTCTGTGGACGGCCGTCCACCCAGACCTCGTAATGCAGATGCGGGCCGGTGGAGCGGCCCGTCGATCCCATCGCGCCGACGCGGGCGCCGATGCCGACCCGCTGGCCCACGCCCACCGAGATGGCGGCCAGGTGGGCGTAACGGGTCTTGAAGCCGCCGCCGTGGTCGATCTCGACGGTCTGGCCATAGCCGGAGCGCTCGCCGGTGAATGAGACCACGCCCGGCGCCGTGGCGTAGATCGGCGTCAGGAACGCGCCGGGGAAATCCAGGCCGGAGTGGAAGGCCGGCCTATGGGTGAACGGGTCGAGCCGCACGCCGTAGCTGGACGACAGCTGCGGCGCCGAGGTCGGCCGGGCGAAGGGCAGCTTCTCGACCGCCTGGTTCAGCGACCGCATGTCCGACATGTCGGTGGCGGCGTGCTGGATGCGTTCGGCGAAGCCTTCATCCACGTCGAGCACGGCGGCCAGGGCACGCGGGTCCTTGGCGTCGATCAGCGGGCCGCCCAGGGACGAGGCGCCGGCGCGGGTGAAATTGCCCGGGTCCAGTCCGGCCAGCCGGAAGGCGAGGCGAAGACGCTCGGCCCGGGTCTTGGCGACGTTCTCGGCCTGTTCGATCAGACGCTCCTGGTCCATGCGGACGGCCTGGACGCGCTGCGAGGCGGTCTCGCCCTTGGTCGGCTTGGGCAGGGCGGCCTGGAGCGCGCCGGGCGTGCGGAAATCGCTGAGCAGCATGGCCAGCGCCTCGTGCCGCTTCTCGACGGACTGGGCGAGGTCGTCGATCGAGCCGTTGGTGACCGACAGCTGCGCGACGGCGCTGTTGAGCCGGGCCTGGCGATCGGCGTTGACGCGCTCGTAATAGGCCTTGAGCTTGGTGACGCGCTGGTTGTCGGCGCCGGTCGAGACGACGTTGGCCAGCATGGCCGCCGTGCAGACGCCCATCCACAGGGCGCAGCCGGCGACGCCGGCCGCCAGGGCCAGCTGACGACGGGTCGTCAGAACCACGCCGCGCATCTCGCCGCCGGAACGGATGTAGAGATGGCGTTCGGGAAATAGCGTTTCCAGCGATCGGCGCAGCTGCGCCAAACGTCCATCAAGCATTACGTCACGGGACCCACCACCGAGAGTTCCGGCGATATGCTATTATCCGAAGGAATTTCGCAAGAGGCGGCGTAGGGGGCGCGAAAATGCGCACGGCGAGCCGCCTGCCGTGTGATCGGCGATGGTTGGGCGGATTCGGCGCTCGGGAAAAGGCGTTGTTTCGTCGCGGACATATTGCGGAAGGACGGGCGGTGTTGATTGGCGGCGGCCCGAATCGACCGCCGCGCCGTTCGCGCGCCGCCTGCTCCTCGGCCGGCGCGGCCGGTCAGAGGGCCTTAGCCGCGGAGAGAACCTGCGCCACGTGGCCCGGCACCTTGACCTTGCGCCAGACCTGGCGAATGACGCCGTCGCCGTCGATCAGGAAGGTCGAGCGATCGACGCCCATGTACTGGCGGCCGTACATGCTTTTTTGAATCCATACGCCATAGGCTTCGACGACGGCGCCGTCGCCGTCCGAACCGAGCAGCACGTCCAGATCATGCTTGGCCTTGAATTTGCCGTGGCTGGCGGGGGAATCCTTGGAGACGCCGACCACTGTCGCGCCGGCGGCGGCGAACTCGGCGGCGGCCTCGGTGAAGCCCTTGGCCTCGGTGGTGCAACCGGCGGTGTCGTCCTTGGGGTAGAAATACAGCACCAGCTTGCGCCCGGCGAAGTCGGACAGCCGCACACGGCCGTTCTCGGTGGGAAGATCGAAAGCCGGAGCCTTGTCTCCGGGTTGCAGCGCGTCGGCCATTGTGATTTCCCCAAAGCAGTCGCCGGCAATTCGGCCCCGTTGTCATCTTCGCGGCGCAAAGGGGTGTCAATCGCCCTCGGCTTGAAGTCTGCGGCGGGGCCCGGGGGAATGCAGGTTTGTTGAGGCCGACGCTAAGGCACGCCGTCGAAACGGTCGTCGTCCTCCTCGGCGTGACGGTCGCCCTGCTGGCGGCGGCGGCCTGGCGGCTGAACCGCGGGCCGGTGCCGGTGAACGTCCTCAAGCCGGCCATCGAACGGCGGCTGGCGGCCCAGACCCCGGGCGGCCGCGCCAGCGTCGGCGGCGTCGGCCTGGTCTGGTACGGCGCCGCCCAGTCGCTGGGCGTTCAGCTCGACAGGGTCTCGGTCGTCGACGCCCGCGGCCGGCCGGTGCTTCAGGCCGGCCAGGTGCAGGCCGCGCTGGCGCTGGATTCGGTGCTGCAGTTCGCGCCCGCGCCGGGGCGCCTCAGCGCCGTCGACTTCTTCGCCGCGATCAGCGTCTCGCCGCAGGGGCGCTACGAGCTGGGCTATGACGCGCAAGGCGCGCCGACGCCGGGGACGGGGGGGCTGGCCGAGATGTTCCGGGCGCTGACAGGGCCGGCGCGGCGATCCGAGCCGCTGAGCTTCCTGCGCGACCTGGAGCTGGATCGCGGCCGGCTTTCGTTGCGCCAGACCGACGGCAGCCTGGCCTGGACCGGCCGCATCGAGCAGATCGGCTTCCACAAGGCGGGCGGCGTCATCACCGGCGTCAGCGACGCCTCGATCGGCGAGGGCGAGGCGCAGGCCCAGCTGAAGGCCCGGGCCAAGGCGGCGGTCGGCCTCAAGGACGCCTACATCGAGGGAACCGTCCAGCGTCTCAACCCGGCGCGGATATTCCCCTCCGCCGGCGTCACCCGGCCGCTGTCGGCCCTGGACGCCGTGATCGAGGGACGCGGTTCGCTCGACTATGCGGCCAAGGCCGGCGTGCGGGCGGCGGACGTGGCCTTCACCGCCGGCGCGGGACGGCTGCGCTTCGGGCAATCGCACCAAAGGTTCGATTCCGCCGACGTGCGGGCCTCCTATGATCCCGGCTCCGGCGAGGTGGAGCTCCAGGGCGTCAAGCTGGTCGCCGAACGCACGCGGCTGGACGTCGGCGGCCGGCTGCGGCTGACCCCGGAAGGCGGCGGCCAGCCGGCGCGGCTGGAGTTCGCCCTGCAGGGGCCGGAGGTGGTGATCGCGCCCGGCGAGGGGGCCTCGCCGCAGCGCCTGGTCAATCTGGCCGCCAAGGGACGCTACACCCCCGAGCTGGGGCGCCTGGAGCTGGACGACGGCCGGGCCACGCTGGGGCATGCGCCCGTGGCGGTGAAGGGCGTGGTGTTCCGCGGCAAGAACGAGACGTCGGGGTGGGGGGCCAAGCTCGAAGCGCATGTCGACGCGCCGATCAACGCCGCCGACCTGTTCGCCTACTGGCCCGAGAACCTCGCCGGCACGGCGCGCGGCTGGCTCAGCCGGTCGCTGCGCGCGGCCGACATCCGCAACATCCGCTTCAACCTCGACCTGCCGCCCGACGCCCTGGCCAAGACGGACCAGCTTTCCAACGAGATGCTGCGGCTGACCTTCGATTTCGCCGGCGTGGGGTTCTCGATCATCCCGGACATGCCGTTGATCCAGGACGGCGCCGGGTCCGGCGTGCTGCTGGGCAACCGCTTCGACCTGACCTTGAAGTCCGGCCGCATGAACGACGTCGCCCTGTCGGAAGGCAGCGTCGAAATCCCCTTCCTGGCCCCCAAGGGCGCGCGCGCCGTCTTCAAGGCCCGCGCGGCGGGCGAAGCCCAGTCGATCCTCAACATCGTCGACGTCGCCCCGACGCGGCTGATCAGCAGCAGCGGTTTCGACATCAGGCGGGTCAGCGGCCAGGGCGACGTGAAGATCCAGATCACCCGCCCGATGCTCAGCGACGTGCCGCTGCGCGACTTCACCTTCGCCTATCAGGGCAAGATCCACGGCGCGGGCCTGCACGAGGCCGCTCTCGGCTTCGACCTGAAGGGAGGCGAGCTGACCGTCGACGGCGCCGGCGCCCGGCTGAGCGTCAGCGGGCCGGCGACGGTCGGGCCCTATCGCGGCGGCGTCACCTTCCAGGAGGTGTTCGCCAGCCCCAAGCCGTCGCGCAGCACCATCGATCTCGACGGGGCGATCGACCTGGCGTTCATCGGCCTTTCGGGGGCCGCCGGTTCGGCCGCGCCGCTGGCCGGCCATCTGACGGTCGAGAACAGCGTCGGCGAGGGCGTGCTGCGCTCCAAGGCCTTCGACGGCCAGCTGTCCTGGCGCGAGGGCGACCAGGGCGCGGTGACGCTGCGCGGCTCCGGCGACACCGCCCTTTGGCGCTCCGTGGGCCTGCCCCTGGCCAAGGGCGTGCCTGACCGCCTGCCGCTGAGGCTGACGCTCAACAATTCGCCGGCGGGCTGGGCTGGACGCCTGGACGCCGACGCCTATTCCGGCGCGGTGCTGTTCATTCCGGGCAAGGCGCCGCGGCTGCGCTACGCGACCGACATCTCGCCCGACGACGCCCGCAAGCTGGGCCTGGGCGGCCTGCCGCTGTTCGAACGCACGCAGTCCCTGGTCATCGACGCCGACCTGGGCGGCGACGACCAGGGCGTCAGCTATGCGCTGGCCGGCATGAGGGGGCGGCTGGGCTGGGCCTCGCGCGACGGCCGCACGACCTATCGCCTGAAGACGGTGATGACGGCCGACGACCTGCGCGCCATCGGCCTGGGCGGGGTGCTGCAGCCGCCGGCCCCCGCGCCCGTCGACGCGGTGGTCGTCAGCGGGCCCGACGGCTGGAAGGGCGAGGCGACCGTGGCCGGGCAGGCGGTGCGCTACCAGTCGGGTCCGCCGGTCGGCGGAAGGCGGACGGTGAGCGTCAGCGGCGACCTCGACGGCCAGGGACTGGCCCGGCTGGGCGCTCCCGCCGGAACCGTCTCGGGCGACATCGCGCTGTCCGGCAGGCTGGACTTCGACACCGCCGGGCTGGCGGGCGGCCGCATCGAGGCCGATCTCGGCCGGGCGGGCCTGGCCTTGCCCGACACCGACTGGCGCAAGCCCGCCGGCCAGCCGTCGCGGGCCTTCGTCGAGTTCGCCCGGCGGGGCGAAGGCGTCGAGATCAGCCGGCTGGTCGCCGAGGGGCCGGGACTTGAGATCAACGCCAGGGGCGCCATCGCCGGCGGACGACTGGCCTCGTTGCAGACCAGCGCGGCGCGGCTCGACGGCCTGTTCGACGGGCAGGTGCGGGTGGCGCAGGACGCCGGCCGCGCCAGCTGGACGGTGCGCGGCCGCTATCTGGACGCGCGGCGCTGGCTGAAGAACGGCGGCCGCAACGCCAGGAGCGGCGGCGCGGCCGGCGGCGGGCAGGGCGGCGGCTCCGGCGGCTATATCGACGCGGCCCTCGACGAGGTGCGGGTCAACCGCAACGGCGTGCTCAGGAGCGTGAAGGCGACGGGACAGTGGGGCGGGGCCTCGCCGCGCCTGCAGCTTTCGGCGACCACCGCCGCCGGGGCGGCCCTGTCGGCGCGGGTGTACGGAGACGGCCCCGGCTCGCAGCTGGAAATCCACGCCAGCGACGTCGCCGACGTCGGCAAGACCCTGTTCGGCGTCAACAGCCTGCGCGGCGGCGAAGGCATGGCCAGCGGCCGGCTCACCGACGGCGGGGCCGACCTGACGCTGCACCTGAAGAACGTGCGGGTGGCGCGGGTGCCGGCCCTGGCCCAGATCCTCACCGTGGCGTCGTTGCAGGGGCTCGCCGACACCCTGAACGGCGGCGGCATCGAGTTTTCCGAGATCGTCGCGCCGCTTCGGCTGCGCGGTTCGCAGCTGACCATCGACCATGCCCGCGCGACGGGGCCGGGCCTGGGCCTCACCGCCCAGGGCGTGATCAACACCGACGCCGACGTCATGGACCTGACCGGAGCTATCGCGCCGGCCTACGGGGTCAACAGCTTCCTGGGCGCGACGCCGATCCTCGGGCCGCTGCTGACCTCGCGCAAGGGCGAGGGCGTCGTCGGCCTGACCTATACGGCCAAGGGGCCGACGGCGTCGCCGCGGGTCATCGTCAATCCGCTGTCGATCGCCACGCCCGGCATCCTGCGGCGGATTTTCGAAGGCATGCCGACGCAGGCCGAGCCCGCGCCGGCGAAACCCCCGGCGAAATCCAAGGCCAAGCCCTGAGAGGCGGGGCCCCTCAGACCGGGCGGACCAGCACGATCTTCTTCTTGCCGGCGGCGAGCTTGAGCACGCCGTCCGCGTTGAGGTCGGCGGCGGTCAGAACCCGCTGGCCGTCGGCCTCGGCGGCGTCGTTGACGCGCAGGCCGCCGCCCTGGGCGAGGCGTCGGGCGTCAGAGCGCGACGAGGCCAGGCCGGCGTCCACAGCCAGGGCCGCCAGGGTGATCCCAGCTTCCAGCTCGGCGCGGGAGACTTCGACCGTCGGCAGGTCGGCGGACAGCCGGCCTTCCTCGAACGCGGCCCTGGCGGCGGCGTTGGCGGTCTGGGCCGCCTCGGCCCCGTGCAGCATCCGCGTGCACTCGTCGGCGAGCACCTTCTTGGCGTCGTTGATCTGGGCGCCTTCCAGGGCTTCCAGGCGGGCGATCTCGTCCAGGGGCAGGTCGGTGAACAGGCGCAGGAACTTGCCCACGTCCGCGTCGTCGACATTGCGCCAGAACTGCCAGTAGTCGTAGGGGCTGAGCAGGTCGGCGTTCAGCCACACCGCGCCGGCCGCCGTCTTGCCCATCTTGGCGCCGGAGGCGGTGGTGAGCAGCGGCGTGGTCAGGCCGAAAGCCTGGCCCTCCGCCTTGCGGCGCACCAGCTCCGTGCCGTTGACGATGTTGCCCCACTGGTCCGAGCCGCCCATCTGCAAGGCGCAGCCGTGGCGCTTGTAGAGCTCCAGGAAGTCGGTCGCCTGCATCAGCATGTAGTTGAATTCGAGGAAGGTCAGCGGCTGCTCGCGCTCAAGCCGCAGCTTGACCGAGTCGAAGGTCAGCATGCGGTTGATGGTGAAGTGCGTGCCGTACTCGCGCAGGAACTCGATGTAGCCCAGCTTGCTCAGCCACGCGTCGTTGTCGACCATGATGGCGTCGGTCGGGCCGTCGCCGAAGGTCAGGAACTTGGCGAACACCTGCTTGATGCCTTCGATATTGGCCGCGATGTCGGCCTCGGTCAGCATCTTGCGCGACTCGTCCTTGCCCGACGGGTCGCCGACCTTGGTGGTGCCGCCGCCCATGACCACCAGCGGCCGGTGCCCGGCCTGCTGCAGGCGGCGCAGCATCATGATCTGGATCAGCGAGCCGACGTGCAGGCTCGACGCGGTGGCGTCGAAGCCGATGTAGCCGGTGACGATCCCCTTGGAGCAGGCTTCGTCCAGGCCCGCTTCGTCGGTGCACTGGTGGATGTAGCCGCGCGAATGCATGGTCTGCAGGAATTGCGAACGCGGGGCGGCGGTCTCGGTGGCGGACATCGGATCGGCTCTCACGAAGGGGTGGGGGCGTTTAGCATGGCGGGACGGGCGGGCCCAAGACGGCGCGCGGGTTGAAACGGGGAAACTTGATAAGGCGGCATCGAAGGGCTCCAGGGGTTGTCCGCTGGCCGGAGACCGTCTTCGTTTTTGGAGAAGCCCACGCCGCCGACCGAGGCGGCGTTGGGATCAGGGCATGATCGGTCGGCCGCTCGCTATGCTTGCGAGCGGCGATACGAGGCGAGGTTGGCGCGACGTGCGATCATGGCGCGGAACCTAGCGGCGCGGGCCTCCTGAGGTCAAGCTGGCGGCCGAGCCTTTCCGGTCGACCGGAATCATTCGACGGGAAAGGCTCTCATTCGGAAGTCTGGAGCGCATCGGCGCGCTCGGGGTCGGGATTCGGGACGATCATGCGCGTATTGGGTTTCATGAGCGGCACCTCCCTGGACGCCGTCGACATGGCGGTGCTGGAGACCGACGGCGTCGCCATCCTCGGCTTCGGGCCGGCGGGCGAGCGCAAGCTGTCGCCGCAGACGCGCGCGGTGGTGCAGGACGCCACCGACCAGGCCCGCCGCTGGCCGCGCGGCGCCGACGCTCCAACCGTGTTCGCCGACGCGGCGCGAGCGGTCGCCGACGAGCATCTGGCCGCCGCCCAGGAATTCCTGGCCGCCAACGGCATGACGCCGTCGGACCTCGATCTGGTCGGCTTCCACGGTCAGACCGTGCATCACGAGCGGCCGACGGCCGAGCGCGTCGGGCGGACGGTGCAACTGGGCGACGGCGAGCGGCTGGCGCGCGGTCTCGGCGCGCCGGTCGCCTTCGATTTCCGCACCGCCGACGTGGCGGCGGGCGGCGAGGGGGCGCCGCTGGCCCCGATCTACCACGCCGCGCGGGCCAAGGCCTCGGGCCTGGAGGCTCCCCTGGCGGTGCTCAATCTCGGCGGCGTGGCCAATGTCACCCTGATCCCGCCGGACGAGGGCGAGCTGATGGCCTTCGACACCGGCCCGGCCAACGGCATGATCGACCTGTGGGTCCAGTCGAAGACCGAGGCGCGCTTCGACCAGGACGGCCGGTTCGCCGGAGCAGGCCGTGTCGACGAGGCGGCCCTGGCGGCCCTGCTGGCGCATCCGTACTTCCGGGTTTCGGGGCCGAAGTCCCTCGACCGTTACGACTTTCCCTTCGACCCGGTGGCGCATCTGTCGCTCGAGGACGGGGCGGCGACCCTGACCGCCTTCACCGCCGAAAGCGTCGCCCTGGGCCTGCGCGCCTGCGCGCCTGCGCCCCGCGCGATGATCGTCAGCGGCGGCGGACGGCTGAACCCGGTGCTGATGGACGCGATCCGCGCGCGCAGCGGCGTTGAGGTTGTGCTGGCCGAGGAGGCCGGGTGGCGGGGCGACGCCATCGAGGCCGAGGCCTTCGCCTATCTGGCCGCCCGAACCTTGGCCGGACTGCCGATCTCCTTCCCAGGCACGACCGGCGTCGCCGCGCCGATGACCGGCGGCCGCATCGCGCGGCCGTGAGCCGCCACTCCCGACGCGTACCCATTTTTGGCGCGACGCACTGGACCTGACCCTTGGCTTGGAGCGAGGATCGCCGCTCGAATATCTGGGTTCCGAGGGGATTTCATGTCCAAGAAGATATTGCTGGCCGCCGCGATGTCGGGGGCCTTCGCCCTTGGCCTGACTTCCGCCGCCTCGGCTCAGAGCCTGCCGACCGCCGCCGTCGACGCCAAGATCCAGGCGCTCTATCCCAAGGTGGTGTCCTGGCGGCGCGACCTGCACGAGCACCCGGAACTGGGCAACCAGGAGGTCCGCACCAGCAAGCTGGTCGCCGACCACCTGCGCGCGCTGGGGATCGAGGTCCGCACCGGCGTCGCGCGGACGGGCGTGGTCGGGGTGCTGAAGGGCGGCAAGCCGGGCGGGGTCGTGGCCCTGCGCGCCGACATGGACGCCCTGCCTGTGCTGGAGCAGACCGGCGAGCCCTTCGCCTCCAAGGCCACCGCCGAATACGGCGGCAAGACCGTGCCGGTCATGCACGCCTGCGGCCACGACAGCCACACCGCGATGCTGATGGGGACGGCCGAGATCCTGGCCGGGATGAAGGACCAGATCGCCGGCACGGTGGTGTTCATCTTCCAGCCGGCCGAGGAAGGCTCGCTGCCCGGCGAGGAAGGCGGCGCGCCGCTGATGGTCAAGGAAGGCGCGTTCAACGCGCCCAAGCCGGGCGCCGTCATCGGCCTGCACGTGTTCCCCGGCCCGGTCGGCCGCATCACCACGCGTCCCGGACCGTTCTTCGCCGGCTCGGACACCATGAGCATCAAGCTGCACGGCAAGGGCACCCATGGCGCTCAGCCGTGGAACGGCGTCGATGTGGTCAGCCTCAGCGCCGCGATCATCCAGGGGCTGAACACCATCGTCGCCCGCCAGGTCGACCTGACCGCCTCGCCTACGGTCATCACCATCGGCCAGGTGCTGGCCGGCACCCGCCACAACGTCATCCCCGAGGACGCGGTGCTGAACGGCACGGTGCGCACCTACGGCGCCGAACGCCGGGCCGACGTCCTGGCCCGCATCAAGCGCACGGTGGCGGACCTCGCCGACAGCTACGGCGCGACGGCCGAGGTGTCGTTCTCGGGAACCAACCCGGCGGTGGAGAACGACGCCAAGCTGACAGCGCTCCTGGGCCCGGCCCTGACCGCCGCGGCGGGCGCGGCGGGCGCCGATCTCAACGCCCGGCCGGTGACCACGTCCGAGGACTTCTCGTACTTCGCCCAGGTGGCGCCGACGGCCTATTTCCTGGTCGGCTCGACCCCGAACTTCAAGGACTACGCCAGCGCGCCAGCCAACCACTCGCCCCACTTCGACATCGACGAGAAGGCGATGCAGACCGGCATGAAGGCCGAGGTCCTGGCGGCGCTGACCTATCTGAACAGCGTCGCCAGGAAATAGGACGGGCGGCGGGGCTCAGTCCTCCGCCAGCGAGACCGCGTCCGGCTCGGCCAGGCGCGGCTCGGCCTGTTGCGGCTCGGTTTGGCCGGCGCGCTCAGGTCCGAACACCAGGAAGGCGAGGCCGGCCAGGACGATGACGCCGATTCCGCCATAGAGCATCACCCAGCCGAAGCCGTCGACCAGGGCGGCGCGGGCGAGCGCGGGCGCTGCGCCGACGGTCTGGGCGAGGTGCGACAGGGCTGAAAGGTCGCCGGCGGCGATCTTCTCGGCCAGGGCGCGCGTCGCGTTCGGATCGAGAGACCCGCCGAGCGCGCCCTTCAGGTGGGCCGCGACGCCGGCCACCAGGACCGCGCCCATCACCGCGATGTTGATGGCCAGGGCGATCAGCCGGGCGCTGATGTCGATGCCCGAGGCCATGCCCGCGCGGTCGGCCGACACCGAGGCGGTGGTGGTGTTGGTGGTCGGCGTGTTGGTTATGCCGATGCCGGTTCCGGCGATCAGCGCGCCGGGCAGCACGGTCAGCCAGTCGGCGTGCGCGGCGCTCGATCCGATCTTCATGGCGATGAGGCCGACGCCGATGGTGGTCAGGCCGAGCGAGATGGCGACCCTGGCCCCGAAGCGCTGGCGCAGCCGCTCGCCGACCGGTGGGCCGGCCATGAAGGGCAGGGTGTAGGCCAGCAGCAACAGCCCGGCTTGGGTGCTGTCATAGCCGAGCCCGCTGGTGAAGTAGATCGGCAGGTAGATGATGAACGGCCAGTAGCTGAAGTTCATGCCGATGCAGCCGACGATCGCGCCGGAGAACTCGCGGATGCGGAACACCGAGAAGTCGAACATCGGGTGCGGGTTGATCCGTTCGACGACGAGGAAGGCGACCAGGGCCGCGGCGGCCGCGACGGCGGCGATGACGCGGGCGGCCAGGCCGAGGTCGGCGCCCTGGGTGATCAGGTAGGAGAAGCCGAACACCGCCAGGGACAGGGTGACGACCCCGGCCGCATCGAGCCGCTTGGCCTGCGGATCGCGCGACTCCCGCACGCCGACCGCGATCAGCCCCAGGGCCAGGACGGACAGCGGCGCATGGACGATGAACACCCACCGCCAGTCGGCGAGCGAGGTGATCAGGCCGCCGATGATCGGCCCGAAGCCGAGGCCGACCCCGGAGATCATCCCCCAGGCGATGAAGGCGCGGCTGCGCTCGGCCCCTTCCTGGAACTGATGCGAGAGCACGGCCACGGTGCAGAGGAACATCGCCCCGCCGGTCAGGCCCTGCAGGAAGCGGGCGGCGATCAGCAGCGGCGCGCTCTGGGCGACGCCGCAAAGCAGCGAGGCGAGGGCGAAGCCGATGGTGACGATGACCATCACCCGCTTGCGGCCGAAACGGTCGGCCAGGGCGCCCGTCGCCATAAGCACCGTGGTGCAGGCGATGGTGTAGGCGTTCATGATCCATTGCAGGGCCTTGAAGTCGGCTTTGAGCGCCGTCTCCAGGGTCGGCAGGATCACCGGCACGCTGGATATCTCCAGGCCGAACATCAGCGAGGCGAGGCAGACGCCGACCAGCGCGGCGGTGTTTCGGGATGTTCGTGCTGTCATGGCCGACCTGTGTGGGCCTGCCGCGCGGCAGGACTTGGAAAAACGAAGGCCGCGCTCACATAAGGGAGATCGAGTATATAAAAAGACGATCCATAGCTATTTCAGAAATGACAAAACGGAATTGATCATGGCGACTTTGGATGTCGAGGCGGTGCGGGCCTTCCTGTTGGTCGCCGACCTGCAGAGCTTCACCAGGGCGGCCGAGGCGCTGGGCAGCACCCAGGCGACGATCAGCGTCAAGCTGCGGCGCCTGGAGGACAAGCTCGGCGCGCGGCTCTTGGAGCGGACGCCGCGGCGGGTGCGCCTGTCGCAACAGGGCGCGGCCTTCCTGCCGGCGGCGCGCGACTTCGTCGCCGCCCACGAGCGGGCCCTGGCGGAGTTCGCCAGCGCGCCCTGCCGGCTGGCGCTGGGCTTCGTCGACCACGTTGCCGGGCCCGAACTGCCGATCCTGCTCGGCCAACTCCACACCCACGATCCCTCGCTGGTGCTCAAGGTCAGGATCGACACCACCACCCTGCTTATGGAGGAGCTCGACGACGGGGCGCTGGACGCGGTGATCGTCCACAGCGAGGATTCACGGAGCGGCGGCCTGCGTCTGTCCGACACCCGTTATGGCTGGTTCGCCGCGCCCGGTTTCGAATGGCGGCGAGGCGAGCCGCTGCGTCTGGCCATGCCCAGCGTGGCCGAATGCTGCGTTGACCGCCTGCGGGCGATCCAGGCGCTGGACGCCGCCGGCACGCCGTGGAGCGAGGCGTTCATCGGCGGCGGCGGGGCCGCGATCAACATGGCTGTCTCGGCTGGCCTGGCCGTGGCCGCCCTGGCCAGCCGCGCCGCGCCGCCGGGCAGCGTCGAGGTCGGCGCCAAGCTTGGCCTGCCGCCGCTGCCGTCGTCGGAGATCGTGCTGCACGCCAATGGATTGAAGCCGCGGGCGAGCGAGGCGCTACGCATCCTCACCACGGCCTTCCGCGAGCATCGCGGCGGCGTCGAGGCCGCCTGACGGAAGGCCCGCCCGACCGGGCGCGGAAGATCAGGCCGGGTTTTCGGCCAGCCGCTTGTCGAGATAGTCGCCGACGCGCGTCTCGACGTCCTTGAGCTGTTCGCCCCAGAAATGGCCGGCGCCTTCGACGACCTCGTGGTCGATGACGATGCCCTTCTGGGTGCGCAGCTTGGCCACCACGCGGTCGACCTCGGTGGGCGGCACCACGGTGTCGGCGCCGCCGTGCAGGATCAGGCCCGAGGCCGGGCAGGGGGCCAGGAAGCTGAAGTCGTAGGCGTTGGTCGGCGGCGAGACGCTGATGAAGCCGTCGGTTTCCGGCCGACGCATCAGGAGCTGCATGCCGATCCAGGCGCCGAAGCTGTAGCCGGCCACCCAGCACTGCGAGGCGGTGGGGTTGGTGGCCTGCAGCCAGTCGAGGGCGGTCGCCGCGTCGGCCAGTTCGCCGATGCCGGAATCGAATTCGCCCTGGCTGCGGCCGACGCCGCGGAAGTTGAAGCGCAGGACCGAGAAGCCGCGCTTCATGAACAGCAGGAAGAGCTGGGCGACCACCGGGTGGTTCATGTCGCCGCCGGCCTTGGGGTGGGGGTGCAGGATCAGCGCGATCGGCGCGTTGTCCTTCTTGCCTGGCGAATAGCGTCCCTCGATCCGTCCGGCCGCGCCCGTCAGAACCACCTCAGGCATGTCGTCTCCCAACCTTGCGGGAAAGCCGCGAAACGGTCGCCAAATACTTGACCGCTGCGCTTGGTTTTCCTAAATCCAACCCGTTCGCGGGGCGGGGCCCAGCCGGCGCCGCCTGCGCGAAGCGGCGGGTTGTAACACAGGCCGCATCTGATGCGCGCGATTTCTGTGAGGGAATGACGTCATGCGCCTGAGCACGAAAGGCCGCTACGCGGTTATGGCCATGGTCGACCTCGCCAAGCAGCAGGCGGTCAACGAGGACGGCGACCGCGCCGTCTCCCTGGCCGAGATCGCCGCGCGGCAGGAAATCTCGCTCTCCTATCTCGAACAGCTTTTCGCCCGCCTGCGCCGCCACGATCTGGTCAAGAGCGCCCGGGGGCCGGGCGGCGGCTATCGCCTGGCCCGGGCGGCGGCCGACACCTCGGTGGCCGATATCGTGCTGGCGGTGGACGAGCCCCTGCGCGCCACCCGCTGCTCGGGCCGGGGCAGCCCGCGCGGATGCATGATCGCCGGCGCCCGCTGCATCACCCACGACCTGTGGGAGGAGATGGGCCGGCAGATCCACTCCTATCTGTCCAGCGTGTCGCTGGCCGACGTGCTCAGCGGTCGGCTGCGTCCGGACGGACAAACGGCGGAGGCCGCCTGAAGCCGTGACCCCCGTCTATCTCGACTATAACGCCACCGCGCCCATCCGCCCCGAGGCGGAAGATGCGGTGCTGCGCGCCTTGCGCATCGGCGGCAACCCATCGTCGGTGCACGCCGCCGGCCGCGCCGCCCGCGCCGCCGTCGAGTACGCCCGCGATCAGGTCGCCGCCATGATCGGCGGCCCGGCCTCGACCGTGGTGTTCGTCAGCGGCGGGGCGGAGGGCAACGCCCTGGCGATCGACAGCGCCGTCGCCGCCGGCTCGCGCCGCCTGCTGATCGGCGCCGTCGAGCACGACACCGTCCTGGCCACCGCCCAGGCCTCGGGCGCGGCGGTGGAGACCTGGCCGGTGGGTGCGGACGGCGTCGCCGACCTCGACTGGCTGCGCGCGCGCCTGGCGCGCTGGGACGCCGCCGGCGGCCGCCCGTTCGCGGCCCTGATGCTGGCCAACAACGAGACCGGCGTCGTCCAGCCCGTGCAGGAAGCCGCCGTGCTGCTGCGCGAGGCCGACGGCTGGCTGCACGTCGACGCCATCCAGGGCGCCGGCAAGTTGTTCTTCGACAGCCGCGCCCTGGGCGCGGACACCCTGGCCGTCTCCGGACACAAGCTCGGCGGCCCGCACGGCGTCGGCGCCCTGACCTTCGGTCCACGGGCGGTGCTGTCGCGCCGGATTCACGGTGGCGGCCAGGAGCGCGGCCGGCGGGCCGGCACCGAGAACGTCGGCGGGATCGCCGGCCTGGGCGCCGCCGCCGAGGCCGCCCTGCGCGACCTGGACAAGGCCGCCGCCCAGGCGGCGTGGCGTGACGAGGTCGCCGAACGCCTGGCGCGCGAAGCGGGCGTGACGGTGTTCGGCGCGCGGGCGCGCAGGACGCCGAACACCCTGTGCTTCGCCGCCGAGGGCTTCGCCTCGGAGCTGCAGGTGATGCAGATGGACCTCGCCGGGGTGATGGTCAGCGCCGGCTCGGCCTGCTCGTCGGGCAAGGTCAAGGCCAGCCATGTGCTGACCGCCATGGGGGCCGGAGAGCTGGCCGGCTCGGCCATCCGCGTCAGCGGCGGCTGGGCCACCGTCAAGGCCGATTGGGATCGTTTCGCGGACGTGTGGCTCGACGCCCACGCCCGCCAGCTGGCGCGCCGCCGCCAGCCGGCCGCGTAGGGAGTAGGGCAGCATGGCCGCCGTCAAGCAGACTATCGAGACCGTCGAGGCGCTGGAGCGCTACAAGCACGGCTTCGTCACCGACATCGACCAGGAGTTCGCGCCCAAGGGCCTGAACGCCGACATCGTCCGCTTCATCTCGGCCAAGAAGGACGAGCCGGAATGGATGCTGCAATGGCGGCTGGAGGCGTTCGAGCGCTGGCTGGCCCTGGAGCAGCCGACCTGGGCCAAGGTCCAGTTCCCGCCGATCGACTACCAGGACGCCTACTACTACGCCGCGCCCAAGACCAAGGATGGCCCCGCCAGCCTGGACGAGGTCGATCCGGACCTTTTGGCCACCTACGCAAAGCTCGGCATCCCCTTGAAGGAGCAGGAAGTTCTGGCCGGCGTTCAGGGCGCGGCCAAGTACGCGGTCGACGCGGTGTTCGACAGCGTCTCGGTGGTGACCACCTTCAAGAAGGAGCTGGCCGAGGCCGGGGTGATCTTCTGCTCGATGAGCGAGGCGATCCGCGAGCATCCGGAACTGGTCAAGAAATACCTCGGCTCGGTGGTCCCGACCTCGGACAACTACTTCGCCTGCCTTAACAGCGCCGTCTTCTCCGACGGCAGCTTCGTCTATGTGCCGCCGGGCGTGCGTTGCCCGATGGAGCTGTCGACCTATTTCCGCATCAACGCCGCCGAGAGCGGCCAGTTCGAGCGCACCCTGATCATCGCCGACGCCGGGGCCTACGTGTCCTATCTGGAAGGCTGCACGGCGCCGATGCGAGACGAGAACCAGCTGCACGCGGCGGTGGTCGAGCTGGTCGCCCTGGACGACGCCGAGATCAAGTACTCCACCGTCCAGAACTGGTATCCGGGCGATCCCAAGACCGGCAAGGGCGGCATCTACAACTTCGTCACCAAGCGGGCCGACTGCCGGGGCGCGCGGTCGAAGGTCAGCTGGACCCAGGTCGAGACCGGCTCTGCCATCACCTGGAAATATCCGTCCTGCGTCCTGCGCGGTGACGACAGCTCCGGCGAGTTCTATTCGATCGCGGTGACCAACGGCCGCCAGCAGGCCGACACCGGCACCAAGATGATCCACCTGGGCAAGAACACCCGCTCGCGGATCATCTCGAAGGGCATCTCGGCCGGCCATTCGACCAACACCTATCGCGGCCTGGTCTCGACGAACCAGAAGGCGACGGGCGCCCGCAACTTCACCCAGTGCGACAGCCTGCTGATCGGCAAGTCCTGCGCCGCCCACACCGTGCCCTATATCGAGGCGCGCAACGCCTCGGCCAAGTTCGAGCACGAGGCGACCACCACCCGCCTGTCGGAAGACCAGCTGTTCTACGTGATGCAGCGCGGCCTGAGCCAGGAGGAGGCCGTGGCCCTGCTGGTCAACGGCTTCGTGCGAGAGGTGTTGCAGGAACTGCCGATGGAGTTCGCCGTCGAGGCCCAGAAGCTGGTGGCGATCAGCCTGGAGGGCTCGGTCGGATGACGGAGCGCGTTACGCTTTACCGCCCGGTCGGAACGGTTGAGTTGAAGCTTATCGAAGCGGCGAATTGGCGAGCCTTTCCGCCGCGCTTGCCCGAGCAGCCGATCTTCTATCCGGTGACGAATGAGGCCTATGCGGCGCAAATCGCTCGTGACTGGAATGTTCGCCACAACGAAGATGGGCGCGGCTACGTGACCCGGTTCGACGTTTCTGCAGCGTTTCTGAGCGCCTACGACAAGCAGGTGGTCGGCGGCCGTGAGCACGAAGAGTATTGGATACCTGCCGAACGCCTTGAGGCGTTTAACGCGGCGATCATCGGCCAGATCGAAGTCATCGCCGCCTTCGGGGGCGATCAATGACCCTGCAAGCCATCGATCACGTCCAGGTGGCTATCCCTGTCGGCGGCGAGGAGAGGGCGCGGCCGTTCTATCGCGACCTCCTGGGCCTCATTGAACAGCCCAAGCCGGCCGACATGGCCAGGCGCGGCGGGGCGTGGTTCGAGGCCGGCGGGATCAAGGTCCACCTCGGCGTCGAACACAATTTCCGCGCCAACACCAAGGCGCATGTGGCGTTTCTCGTCGACGACGTGGCGGGGTTGGGCGAACGCGCCCGCGCCGCCGGTTTCGAGGTTAAGGAAGACGGCGATCTTCCCGGCCACGAACGTATTTTCGTCTTCGACCCCTTCGGCAATCGGCTGGAGTTCCTCAAGCCGGTCAGTGTGAAAGCATGAGCATGTTGTCCGTGAATAATCTGCACGTCCGGGTGGGCGAGGCGGAAATCATCCGTGGCCTGTCCCTGGCCGTTCCCGCCGGCGAGGTCCACGCGATCATGGGGCCGAATGGGGCGGGCAAGTCGACCCTGTCCTACACCCTGGCCGGCCGAGGCGGCTACGAGGTGACCGGCGGTTCGGCGACCCTGAACGGCGAGGATCTGCTTGCGCTGGAGCCGAACGAGCGCGCCGCCAAGGGGCTGTTCCTATCGTTCCAGTATCCGCTGGAAATTCCGGGCGTTCCTGGGCTCACCTTCATCCGCACCGCCCTCAACGCCCAGCGCAAGGCGCGCGGCGAGGCCGAGATCAGCGCGCCGGAGTTCCTCAAGCTGGCCCGCGCCGAGGCGGCCAAGCTGAAGATCGACTTCGACATGCTCAAGCGCCCGCTCAATGTCGGCTTCTCCGGTGGTGAGAAGAAGCGGATGGAAATCTTTCAAATGGCGATGCTTTCGCCGCATTTCCTCATCCTCGACGAAACCGACAGCGGCCTCGACATCGACGCGCTGAAGATCGTCGCCGAGGGCGTCAACGCCCTGCGCGGGCCGGACCGGGCGATGCTGGTCATCACCCACTACCAGCGCCTGCTGGACTATATCCGTCCGGACATGGTGCACGTGCTGGCCGGCGGCCGCATCGTCGCCTCGGGCGGCCCGGAACTGGCCCTGGAGCTGGAAGCCGAGGGCTACGACCGCTTCGTGAAGGCGGCGGCATGAGCCTGGCCAGCGCCCTCGCGACCGGCGACGTCGCCGAACTGCCCAACCGGCGCCAGGAGGACTGGCGCTGGACCGACCTGCGCGGCGCTCTGCGCGCCTTGCCGCCGGCATCGCCCGCGGGCGAAGCGGCGGCGATCGGGTCTGGGCCGTTCGACGGGCTGACCAGCGACCAGATCGTCTTCCTCAACGGTCGCGCGCAGAGCGAGACCGTGATCGCGGTCGCCGAGGCGGCGGCGCGCACGGCGGCGCTGCGCTGGGTGTCCCAGACCTCGAACACCGCCCACGGCGGCAAGGTCCGCATCGTGGTCGCCGCCGGCGCCCGGCTGGTGCTGCTCGAAAGCTATGAAGGGCGCGGCGAGGCCTATGTCGCCGACGCGGTCCTGGAGTTCGAACTGGGCGAGGGCGCGTCGGTCGAGCGCGTGGTGCTGGCTGAGGACGCGGCCGACGCGATCTCGGTGTCGACCGCGACCGTCGCCCTGGCGCCGCACGCCCGCTTCGCCCAGACCGTGCTGACCAGCGGCGCCAAGCGCCAGCGCCTGGAGACCCAGGTCAGCCATCCCGGCGGCGGCGGCGAGCTGCGTCTCGACGGCGGCTACCTGATCGGCGGCGCCCGCCACGCCGACCTGACCACGGTGGTCGCCCACCAGGGCCTCGACGGCCGCACCGAGCAGCTGACCAAGGGCGCGGTCGCCGGCGCGGCGCGGGGCGTGTTCCAGGGCCGCATCGTCGTCGCCGAAGGGGCGGACCACACCGACGCCCGCATGGGCCACCACGCGCTGATCCTGTCGGACCGCGCCGAGGTCGACGCCAAGCCGGAACTCGAAATCTACGCCGACGACGTCGCCTGCGCCCACGGCAACACCGTCGGCGCCCTGGACGAGGACGCGCTGTTCTACATCCGCTCGCGCGGCGTGCCGGAGCACGAGGCGCGCGCCTTGCTGACCCAGGCCTTCGTCGGCGAAGTGGTCGACCGCATCGAGCACGAGGGCGCGCGCGACGCCGCCCGCGCCTGGGTCGCGTCCCATCTGGAGGCCTTGGCATGAGCTTCCCCAGGCCGACCTTCGACGGCGCGTTCGACGTCGCCGCCGTGCGCGAGCAGTTCCCGATCCTGAAGCGGACGGTGAACGGCAAGCCGCTGGTCTATCTCGACAGCGCCGCCTCGGCCCAGAAGCCGCGCGCGGTGATCGAGGCGATGGTCGGGGTGATGGAGGGCTCCTACGCCAACGTCCACCGCGGCCTGCACACGCTGGCGAACGAAACCACCGAAGCCTATGAAAAGGCGCGCGAAAGCGTTCGCCGGCTGATCAACGCCGAAAGCGCTTCCGAGATCGTCTTCACCAAAGGGGCGACCGAGGCGATCAACCTCGTGGCCTCGTCCTTCGGCCAGGGGCTGCAGGCCGGCGACGAGATCGTGCTGTCGCAGATGGAGCACCACGCCAACATCGTGCCGTGGCACTTCCTGCGCGAACGCAAGGGCGTCGTGCTGAAGTTCATCCCGGTGACCGATGACGGCCGGCTCGACATGGAGGCGTTCCACGCCCTGCTGGGGCCGCGCACCCGGATGGTCGCCGTCGCCCACATGTCCAACGTGCTGGGCACGGTCAATCTGGTGCGCGAGATCATCGCCGCCGCCCACGCGGTCGGCGCGGCGACCCTGATCGACGGCTGTCAGGCCGTGGTCCACGCCAAGGTCGACGTGCGTGAGCTGGACGCCGATTTCTACGCCTTCTCCGGCCACAAGCTCTACGGGCCGACCGGGATCGGCGCCCTCTATGGCAAGGCCGAACGCCTGGCCGCCCTGCCGCCCTATCAGGGCGGGGGCGAGATGATCGGCGAGGTGTCGCTGGACAGGATCACCTACGCCGACCCGCCGCACCGGTTCGAGGCCGGCACGCCGGCGATCATCGAGGCGGTCGGCCTGGGCGCGGCCATCGACTGGCTGGAGACCCTGGACCGCGAGGCCGCCGCCGCCCACGAGCATGCGCTCTACGCCCGCGTCATGGAGCGCCTGTCGGGCGCCAACTGGCTGAAGGTGCTGGGCGCGGCCCCGGGCAAGGGCGCGATCCTGTCGTTCACCGTCGAGGGCGCCCACGCCCACGACATCGCCCAGGTGCTGGATCGGTACGGCGTCGCCGTGCGGGCCGGCACCCACTGCGCCGAACCCCTGATGCGCCGTTTCGGCCTGACGGCGAGCGCGCGCGCATCCTTCGCCCTATATAACACCCTGGAAGAGGCCGACGCCTTCGTCGACGCCTTGACCAAGGCCAGAACCTTTTTTGCGTGACCATGGACGACGCCAGCCTCACCGCCGCACAGACCGCCGCCTCGGCCATTCCGCAGGCGGAGCTCGACACGCTGACCGACCTGCTGGTCGAGAAGCTGAAGACCGTCTTCGACCCGGAGATCCCGGTCGACATCTACGAGCTGGGCCTGATCTACAAGGTCGACGTCTCGGACGACCGGGACGTGGCCATCGAGATGACCCTGACCGCGCCCGGCTGCCCGGTGGCCGGCGACATGCCCGGCTGGGTGCACGACGCGGTGATGGAGATTCCCGGCCTTAAGTCCTGCAACGTCAACCTGGTGTTCGATCCGCCGTGGGACCCGTCCCGCATGTCGGACGAGGCCAAGCTGCAGCTGAACATGTTCTGATGACCGAAGCCGTCCTCCAGCCCCGCGCCCGCCGCCCCCGACCCAAGGTGGTGACCCTGACCGACCGCGCCGCCGACCGGGTGCGCGAGATCATGGCCAAGGCGGACAAGCCCTATGCCGGCCTGCGCGTCGGGGTGAAGAACAGCGGCTGCGCCGGCCAGGAATACATCCTCGAATACGCCGAGGCGGCCGGGGCGCTGGACGAGGTGATCGAGGACAAGGGCGTGACCATCCTGATCGAACCGAAGGCGGTGCTGTTCCTGATCGGCACCGAGATCGACTACGAGACCACGCGCCTGTCGGCCAAGTTCACCTTCCGCAATCCCAACGAGACCGACGCCTGCGGCTGCGGCGAGAGCGTCACCATCGTCCCCGCCGCGGCTCAGGCCGACTGAGCCGCCAGGGTTTCGGTCGGGCGCACGTTGCGGCGGCCGTCCCATTCCACCAGCACCGCCGGCGCGGCCGGCTGTCCGGTCTCGGCGGCGATAAGTTCGCTGGTGCGGGTCTCGATGGCGTTCTCCAGCCGGGCCATGAACTCGGCCTTGGACAGGCCGGCGGGGATCGGATCGAGGAACTCGACCGTCGCCGTCCCGGCCGTCTTGCGGAATTCCTGCTGGCGCCAGAACAGCCCGAGATTGGTGGCCACCGGCACCACCGGCAGGTCGAAGTCGGCCGACATGTGCCAGACGCCGGTGCGGTAGCGGAACCGCTCGCCCGGCCCGGCCAGGTGGCCTTCCGGATAGATCAGGATGCGCTTGCCCTCGGCGTGGGCGGCGGCCGAGGCGTCGGTCAACGCCCGGCGGGCTTCCGGGCCGCCGCAGTTGTTGACCACGATGGCTCCCAGCTTGCGCAGGATGCCGCGCAACAGCGGGATGCGCTCGAGATGGTCGCCGGTGACGAAGGCCAGGTTATCGACATTGGCGAACATCACGAAGCCGTCGCCCCAGGAGTGGTGCTTGGCGGCGATGATGAACGCGCCCTGGGGCAGGCGCTCGCGGCCGCGCAGGTCGACCTTGACGCCGGCGATCCAGTGAAGGGCCCACATCATGCGCTGGGTGTAGCGGCGAATGACCCAGGTCATCACGCCCCGGCCGGGAACCAGCGAGGCGATGGTGGCCATGACGGCGTAGAAGAACGACAAGACCCAGTACGCGACGTTGAACAGCGTGCTGCGCATGATTGCGCTCCTACTTGCGTGAAGAGGGAAGGGTTCAGCGGGCGAACAGCACCGCCTGGATGGCCTTGGTCATCAGGGGGGCGTGCGTCGACATGGCGCCGTGGATGCGGCCATAGGCCTTGTTCTGGGCCGTCTGGGTGACGACGCCCAGGGCCATGGCAGCCAGCACGTGAGGATCGGCGGGGGGAATCTCGGCCGACATCATCGCCGCCTTGAGAATCCGCTCGGTGATCGAGACCGGGTCGCGGCCGTCCTCCTGATAGTAGGGCAGGAAGTGGTGCAGCGACAGCAGGTGGAACGAGAAACGCGGCCAGTCCTCGTCGGCCAACTGGCAGTAGGCGTCGACGATGGCGGCGACCTTGCCGCGGATGTCGGGCGCGCTCGCCGCCGCCGATTCCACCAGCTCGGACAGCCGGCGGTGCACGCCCATGAACAGGCTGACCGCCATCTCGTCCTTGCTTTTGTAATGACGGTAGAGCGCGCCTTCCGAAACGCCCGCCGCCGCGGCGATCGCCTTGGTGGTGGCGCCGTCGACGCCGACGCGGGTGAACAGCTCCAGCGCGGCTTGATCGATGCGCGGTTTGGCGGACATGGTCGGCTCCTGCGGTCGGGACCTTGATAACGGGTCTCCGATAGAATGCAAGTGAATACTCACTTACTTTCGATGGAGCGCCACGTGGCGGTGAGCGAAAGCATCAAGGAACAGGCCCGGGCGCTGTTCTCGGCGCTCGGCCCGGTGCGGGTGAAGCCCATGTTCGGCGGCGCTGGCGTCTATATCGACGAGACGATGTTCGCCCTGATCGCCGACGAGGAAATCTACCTCAAGGTCGACGACCAGACCGAGGATGCGTTCGACGCGGCGGGATGCGAGCCGTTCGTCTACGAGACGAAGCACGGTAGCAACACGTCGATGCGTTATCGGCGTCTGCCCGAGGCGGCCCTGGACGACGCCGAGGCGGCGCTCGGCTGGGGGCGGCTGGCGCTGGAGGCCGCCTTTCGGGCCCGGGCGGGCAAGCGCGGCGGCCGCAAGGCCCGGCCCAAGTCCGACCCCGGCCTGCTGATCTCGGGGCCGTGGGAGCAGAACGAGGATTGACCCGTCGGGGCGGCGAGGCCAAAGCGTCGTCATGATCCGGACGGTTATGGTCTATTCCATGGGCGAGGTGATCGGCGACGGCCTGATCAAGCTGCCCTTCGTCGACGCTGTGCGGCGCACCTATCCCGAGGCGAGGATCAGCTGGTGCGCGGCCAAGGGCGAGACGGTCTACGCCGGCCCGCTCAAGGGCGTGGTGGCGGGCCTGATCGACGAGGTGCTGACCACGCCGCCGACCGGGGCCGACCTGATCGACTTCCTGCACGGCCGTCCGTTCGGCGGCCGGCGCTTCGATCTGGTCATCGACACCCAGGACAACCTCCGCCGCAGCCTGTTCGCCAAGCGCGCGGCGGCCCGGTTCATATCGGCGGCGGGGGATTTCCGGCTGTCCGACGCCAGGCCGCCTAAGGACGACCCCGATCGCTGGCCGGCGGCGGTGACCGACCGGCTGGCGAAGCTGCTGTCCCTCGGTCCTTCGCCGGCTGCGCCCTTCGCCGGGGTCACCCTGGCCGATCCCCGCGCGGCGGCGGCGGCCGAGGCGCTGTTGCCGCCCGGGCCGACCTATGTCGGCCTGGCCCCCGGCGCCGGCGGTCAGAGCAAGCGGTGGCCGCTGGAGAACTATCTCGCCCTGGCCTCGGCGCAGCTGCGGGCGGGGCGCACGCCGGTGTTCTTCTTCGGCCCGGACGAGGCCGAGGACGCCGCCCGGGCGCGGGCCATGCTGCCCGGGGCGCTTTTCCCCGAGCAGGAGCGCGTGGACGCGTTCCAGGACGTGCGCGGGCCGCTGCTGGTCATCGCCCTGGCGCGGCGGCTGGCCGCCGCCGTCGCCAACGACGCTGGGCCCGGCCACATGTTCGCGGCCGCCGACGCGCCGCTGGCGTCGCTGCACGGGTTCCGGCGCAAGGCGGCCAAGTTCAAGCCGGCGGCCTCGCGGCTTGAGCTGCTGGTCGCCGAGGATTACGGGGAGGGCATGGCCGCGATTCCGGTCGCCGAGGTCGAGGCCGCCCTCGACCGCCTGATCCGCCCCAACACCGAGACCGACTGATGCCCATCCTCGCCCCCGTCTCCGCCGGCGAACTGGTCGACAAGATCACCATCCTGCGCATCAAGGCCGAGCGCATCGGCGACGCGGCCAAGGAGGCCAACGTCCGCAAGGAGCTGGGCCTGCTGGAGGCCATCGCCGCCGAGGCCCTGCCGGCGTCGGCCGAGATCGACGCCCTGACGGCCGAGCTGACCGCCATCAACGCCGCGCTGTGGGACATCGAGGACGGCAAGCGCGACTGCGAGCGCCGCCAGGACTTCGGCGACCGCTTCGTGCGCCTGGCCCGCGACGTCTATATCGAGAACGACCGCCGCGCCGCCGTGAAGCGGCGCATCAACGCCGCGGCGGGCTCGGAGCTCGTCGAGGAGAAGAGCTACAAGCCCTACGGCGCCTGACCGGCCTCAGGCCCCGCCGAGGTAGTCCCGCTTGCCCAGCTCCACGCCGTTGTGGCGCAGGATCAGATAGGCGGCGGTGATGTGGAAATAGAAGTTCGGCAGGATGAAGTTCAGCAGGAACGACTGGCCGGTGAAGGTCATCTCGCTGTCCCGCATCTTCATCACCACGGCGCGCTCTTCGCCGCCGTCGATCTGGTCTGCCGACAGCCCGTTCAGGAACGCGACGGTCTTGCCCAGGCGTTCCTGCAGTTCGGCGAAAGTGGTCTCGGTGTCCGGATTGCTGGGGAACTCGACGTTCGCCAGCCGCGCGCCGCCGCGCAGGGCGCTGTCGGCGGCGATCTGCACCTGACGCGACAGCGGCAGCATGTCCGGCGCCAGCCGGTCGTTGATCAGCACGGCGGGGTCGATCTGGCGGGCTTCGGCGTGGGCGGCCGCCTTGGCCAGGATCTTCGACAAGGCCTCCAGCTTCTGGATGAATACAGGAACCGAGGCTTGGTACATGGAAAGGGACATGGAATCTCTCGGAGAGGAAAGGCGCGGGCTTGTCTCACGGAAGACGCCCGGGCGTCTTCCGGTTTCGGTCGCCAGCCTGGCCTGGAAGTTTAGCGGCCCTTGAAGGCGGCGGGACGCTTCTGCAGGAAGGCGCCGACGCCCTCGATGAAGTCGTCGGTCTTGCCGGCGAGCTTCTGGGCGGCCCGTTCAGCCTGAAGCTGCTCGGTCCAGCCGGCGTCGAGGCTGTCCCAGATGGCGCGGCGGATCAGGCCCAGCGACCGCGGGCCGGCCGCCAGCTCGGCGGCGAGGGCCAGGGCGGTCGGCATCAGCTCGGCGTCGGGAACGCAACGGTTGATCAGGCCCCAGTCCAACGCCCGGGCGGCCGGGATCTTCTCGCCCAGCAGGGCCATCTCCATGGCGCGGGCCTTGCCGACCAGCCGGGGCAGCAGATAGGTCGAGCCGCCGTCCGGAACCAGGCCGATGCGGCGGAAGGCCTGCAGGAAATAGGCGCTCTCGGCCGCCACGACGATGTCGCCCATCAGGGCGAACGAGCAGCCGACCCCCGCCGCCGCGCCGTTCACCGCCGTGACCAGCGGGACGGGCAGGTCGCGGATCAGGCTGACCAGGGGATTGTAGACGGTCTCCAGCGCGCGCCCGGCGTCGGGGCGGCCGTCGACGTCCAGCTCGCGTCCCGCCGCGCCGCCGCCCGCCAGGTTGGCGCCCGAGCAGAAGCCGCGCCCCTCGCCGGTGAGCACGACCGCGCGGGCCTCGAGCAGCCCGTGGGAGACGCGCTTGAAGACGTCCGTCAGTTCGGCGCCCATGTCGAGGCCGGCGGCGTTGAGGGTGGCGGGATCGGACAGGGTGACGATCGCGACGCCGTCCCTGATTTCGACCTTCAGCTTTGCATAGTCCATGGCGCGCTCCCGGATCGGCCTTGCGGCTCTTGCCGAAAGCTAAGCAGGGATAACGCCAGGGAACGCGAGCGGAATCTGCGGCGTCAGGCCGCCGCGTCCACCGCCTCGGCGTTGGTCACGCGGTTGCGGCCCGTGCGCTTGGAGGCGTAGAGCGCGGTGTCGGCGCGCTCCAGCAGGGCGTGGATGGTCTCCCTGGCCGCCCGCTGGGCGAGGCCGGCCGACACGGTGATGGTGCCGAGGTCCTCGTTGGTCGAGCGGCGCTTGAGCATGCGCGAGGAGACTTCCTCGCGGATCTCCTCCAGCACCTGTTCGACCGCGTGCGCGGTCTCGCCGGGGAAGATCATGGCGAACTCCTCGCCGCCGTAACGGGCGGCGAATCGCGGCGGCGGGGCCATGCGGCCCATGACGCTGGCCACGTAGCGGATCACCTGGTCGCCGGTCTGGTGGCCCCAGGTGTCGTTGAAGCTCTTGAAATGGTCGATGTCGATGAGGGCCAGGGTCAGCGGCTCGCCGCTGGTCTCGGCGTCGGCGCAGGCGCGGCCGAGCTCTTCGTCGAAGGCCTTGCGATTGGCCAGGTTGGTCAGGGAATCCGTCGAGGCGTCGCGCCGCACCTGTTCCAGATGGTCCTTGAGGCGGTTCACCTCGGCGGTGGATTCCGAAAGCCGCTTCTCGAGCGACTTGTTCTCGCGCTGCACGCGGCGGGTGGCCGAGGCCAGGGTGTCGACCAGGCGCTTGATCTGCAGCGTGTCGGTCTGTTCCGACAGCTCCTTGCTCGCGCCGGCCAGGGTGTTGCCGTACTGCTCGCTGGTCTTCTGGGCGTGCTCGATGGCCTTGGCCACCGTCGCCAGCTCCTTGCTCAGCTGGTCCCCGGCGTTGCGGATCTGCTCGTTCAGCCGCGCCTTGGGCAGATAGGTCGCCGCCAGCTCCTCGGCCAGGGTGTCGGTGATGGCCTGGCCCAGGGTCATCAGCCGCTGAATCTCGCGGGCGATGGGGCCTTCGGGATCGGCGACGACGTGCAGCCAGAGCTCGAAGTTCAACGCGGTCGGCCAGACCTCGTTCTGCTCCATGGCGTCGATGGCTTTCCGCGCCATGGCGTAGGATTCCGGCCCACGGAGCACGGTTTCGACGTCGGCGATCATGCTGGTCCCCCAGTCCGTACGAACTCCCATGGCGCGGTCTGTTTCGCCCCCGCCCCGGGAACTTCGAGGGGACACTATACGGCAGAGGAGAAACGTGAGGTTAAAGAGCGGACGCCGTTCGCTTAAACCGGCCCTTGCCGCCCGCGTCCGTCGAGCCCATCCTGAACATTGATCATGAGAGCCGGGCCCTTCCGGCCGGGAGGAGCTTGGACATGAACGCGCCAGCAGGGGTGGGCGGCGACCATCGCGCCGCGATGATGCGAATTCTGGACCGGCAGAAGGCCGCGCATCTGCGTGACGGCGCGCCGTCCGCCGAGCAGCGGATCGAGCGGCTGGACCGCTGCATCGGGTTGCTGGTCGATCACCGCCGCGAGATCGAGGACGCGCTCGACGCCGATTTCGGAGCGCGGTCGCGCGACGCCACCGCCTTGACCGACGTCGCCGGTTCGATCGGGCCGTTGAAGTTCGCCAAGGAGAACCTGCGCAAGTGGATGCGGCCGGAGCGGCGCAAGACCACGCCGGCGATCCTGGGGCTGTTCGGGGCCAAGGCCGAGGTCCGCTACCAACCCAAGGGCGTGGTCGGCGTGATCAGTCCGTGGAACTTTCCGGTCAACCTGACCTTCGCGCCCCTGGCCGGCGTTCTGGCGGCGGGCAACCGCGCGATGATCAAGCCGTCGGAATTCACCCCGGCGACCTCGGAGCTGATGGCGCGGATGTTCGCCAAGGCGTTCACCGACGAGGAGATCGCGGTGTTTCCGGGCGGCCCCGAGGTCGGACAGGCCTTTTCCGGCCTGCCGTTCGACCATCTGATCTTCACCGGCGCGACCTCGATCGCCCGGCACGTCATGCGGGCGGCGGCCGAAAACCTGGTGCCGTTGACTCTGGAGCTGGGCGGCAAGAGCCCGGTGATCCTCGGCCGCTCCGCCGACTACGCCACCGCGGCGGCGCGCATCATGAACGGCAAGACCCTGAACGCCGGTCAGATCTGCCTGGCGCCCGACTACGTGCTGGCCCCCGACGACCGGCTGGAGGTGTTCGTCGACGAGGCCCGCAAGGCCGTCGACCGCATGTTCCCAACGGTCAAGGACAATCCCGACTACACCTCCATCGTCGCCCAGCGCCACTACGAGCGCGTCGCCGGCTATGTCGAGGACGCCCGGGCCAAGGGCGCGCGGGTGATCGAGATGAAGCCGGCCGATGAGGATCTGACCCAGCAGGAGCACCGCAAGATCGCGCCGACCCTGATCATCGACCCCACCGACGACATGAAGGTGATGCAGGAGGAGATCTTCGGCCCGGTGCTGCCGGTGAAGACCTATCGCTCGGTCGAGGAGGCGGTGGGTTATGTCAACGCCCATGACCGGCCGCTGGGGCTCTACTATTTCGGGGCCGACGCCGCCGAGCGCGAGCGGGTGCTGGAGCGGACGACCTCGGGCGGCGTCACCGTCAACGACGTGGTCTTCCACGTCGCCCAGGAGGACCTGCCGTTCGGCGGCGTCGGGCCGGCGGGCATGGGCAGCTATCACGGCGTCGACGGTTTCCGCGAGTTCAGCCATCGCAAGGCGGTCTACGTCCAGCTCAAGAAGGACGTGTCGCAGATGGTGCAGATGCGGCCGCCTTACGGGGAAGGGTTCCGCAAATACCTGGAGGCGCAGATCAAGCGCTGAGGCGCCAACTCGCGGTTGCGGCGTCGCCTGGCCCGTGGTCCAAACAGGCCACGGGAGTGGCCGTTCGCATGCATCGACCTTCGCCGCGTCTTGGAAACCACGAAGTTCCCCTGCGGCCGGTCCGCGAGAGCGACGTGCTGCCCCGATTGGAGATTGGAGACCTGCTCGGCGGCGGCGGGCCCGGCATGGCCACGGTCGCCGCCGTCGAACATGTTCCAGCGGAGGTGCTCTCGCCGTGGCTGGGCGGACGGCTCGGCGGCGCGCCCTGTCCGCCGGAGTACGGCGGCGTCCATGGCGGCCTGCTCGGCGAGATCAACGTCTGCCGCGTGCTCGACGTCCTGCATGCGCCGGCGTTCGGCGCGATCGTCGATTGCGACGGACGCGTGCAATGGGCGAGCGCGCGCGAGGCGATGGACAGGTGGCCGGATCTGTCCGGCCTGCCCGGCGCGCGGCGAGAGGGCGGCGAGACGATCTTCCGTCCGCCGGCGACGGCGACGCATCTGGCGGCGGCCTCAGTCTTCCACCCCTGGGGCGGCGGCTTCAACTATGGCCATTTCGTCCTGGATGCGCTGCCGTCGCTGCTGGTCCTCGACGAACTGGATCTACTGGGGCGCTATCCGCCGATCGCGCCGGCCTTGAGCCGCTGGCGGCGGGACCTGCTTCGCCTGGCGTTCGGGGATCATCTCAAGGTCGACGAGCGTTCAGAGCCGGTCGTGCGGCTCGGCGAGGCGGTCTACGCCACCAGCATGGACCATTTTCTCCATGCCCCGACGCCGATCCTGGGGCGGCTGCGCGAACGGGTCCTGGCGCGCGCGCCGGCGCCGAGCGCGCCTGGCGCCCGGCTCTATTTCTCCCGCCGTGGCACGTCGATGCGGGTGATGGTCGATGAAGCGGCCGTCGAGGCGGGCCTGCGGCGACGCGGCTTTCGCATCGTGCATCCCGAACGGTTGAGCGTCGGCGAACAGATCGCCCTGGTGCGCGAGGCGGAAGTCATCGCCGGTCCGACCGGCGCGGCCCTGGCCAACGCGCTGTTCGCGCCGCCGTCGGCCAGGGTGGTGGAGATTCTGCCCCTGAACTTCGCCAGCTACTGGGTGCGGAGCATGCGCCATGTCACCGGCGGCGACTGGCGCGGCTATTTTTGCGAATCGCCGATCCCGGAGCGCGAGGTGGCGTTCTGGCGACGGCTGCGGCGCGGTTTCCGTTTCGGCTACCGCACCGGCGCGCCGGCGTTCCTGGACTTTCTTGACGCCTGTCTCTAGGCGCCCGCGAAGCCGCTACTCGGCTTCGGTCTTGGCGATCTTGGGCGGCGCGCGCATCAGGAAGGCCGGGATGTCGTTGCCGAAGCCGACGATGCGGCGATCGTCGTCGTCCCGGGGGACGGGCGCCTGCACCCCGCGCCGGGAGAGGGGGCGGGGGGCGGGTGTTTCCGCATCGCGTTCCGGGCGGCGAGGGCTCGGCGCGGCGGCTTCGACGACCGGCTCGGCTTCGGGCCTGCGCCGTCCGCGGCGCGGCGGCGGCGCGTTGGCGGCGTCCGCCGCGGCCTCGGCCGGCTCGGCCTCGGGATTGACCCTGACACGAACCTCGTCCTCGCCGCGGCGGCTGCGACCGCGCGGCGGACGTTCGTTGCGCGATCCCCGGCCACGCTCGTCGCGGCGGCGTTCGCCGCCCTGGGCCTGGCTCCAGTCGAGTTCGAGCGTCACGTCCTCCGGCGTCTTGCCGATCAGCTTGAGCACCTTGTCCAGCGACTTGCCGTCGGCCGGGGTGACGATCATGTAGGCCTCGCCCGAGCGCCCGGCCCGGCCGGTGCGGCCGATGCGGTGGACGTAGTCGTCGGCGTGGTGGGGGACGTCGTAGTTGAAGACGTGGCTGACGTCGGGGATGTCGAGACCGCGCGCGGCGACGTCCGAGGCGACCAGCAGCTTCAGCGAGCCGGCGCGGAAGTCGGCCAGGGTCTTCATGCGGGTCGACTGGTCGAGGTCGCCGTGGATGGCGGCGGCGTCGAAGCCGTGCACCTTCAGCGACTTGGCGACGACGTCGACCTCGCTCTTGCGGTTGCAGAACACGATGCCGTTCTTGATGGTGTCGCTGCCGCGCTCGATCAGGGCACGCAGCGCCATGCGCTTGGCCTTGGGGTCGGACAGCGGGATGCGGGCCACGTACTGGGCGATGGTCTCGGCCGTGGTGGCGGGCTTGGCCACTTCGATCCGGGTGGGATCGTTGAGGAACTGCTTGGTCAGCCGGGTGATTTCCGGCGGCATGGTCGCCGAGAAGAACAGGGTCTGCTTCTTCGGCGGCGTCAGCTTGAAGATGCGCTCGATGTCGGGGATGAAGCCCATGTCGAGCATGCGGTCGGCCTCGTCGACCACCATGATCTGCACGCCGGTCATCAAGAGCTTGCCGCGCTCGAAGTGGTCGAGCAGGCGCCCCGGCGTGGCGATCAGCACGTCGACGCCGCGGTCCAGCTTGCGTTCCTGGTCCTCGAACGACACGCCGCCGATCAGCAGCGCCCAGGACAGCTTGGTGCCCTTGGCGTACTTCTCGAACGACGAGGCGACCTGGTCGGCCAGCTCGCGGGTCGGGGCGATGACCAGGCTGCGCGGCATGCGGGCCTTGGCCCGGCCGGCCGCCAGCCGATCGATCATCGGCAGGGTGAAGGCGGCGGTCTTGCCGGTGCCGGTCTGGGCGATGCCGAGGACGTCGCGTCCGGCGAGCGCCACCGGAATGGCCTGGGCCTGGATGGGGGTGGCGGTGGTGTAGCCGGTGTCGGCGACCGCCTGGAGGGTTGTGGGCGATAGGCCCAGGTCGGAAAAGTCGGTCATGTCACGCTGTTGAAAGCCGGAGCCGCCCGTGCTTGGGCGAGCGGGCGGCGCGGATTCGCCAGACCTGCTCCGAACGGGGCCGTAATAGACCCCAGAGCTTGAAAGTCAACGCCCGCTCTCCATTTTCCCAAGTCTGGCAACGGATTATGGTTGAGACTCGGAGAGCGTCCATGAACAACGAGATGATCAGGCCCGCGGTCGAGGCCGATGTTCCGGCGCTGAAAACCCTGATCGACGCTTCGGTGATGGCGCTGCAGGCCGGCGACTACACCGAGGCCCAGCGCCGCGGCGCCCTGGGGACGGTGTTCGGGATCGACACGCAGCTGATCGCCGACGGCACCTACTTCGTCGTGGAGACCGAGGGGCGCATCGTCGGCTGCGGCGGCTGGAGCCGGCGCAAGACCCTGTTCGGAAGCGATCATGTGACGGGCAAGGACGACGCCCTGCTCGACCCCGACGTCGATCCCGCCAAGATCAGGGCGTTCTTCGTCCATCCCGACTGGGCGCGCCGGGGGATCGGCAGCCGCATCATGCGCGCCTGCGAGGACGCCGCCGCCGAGGCCGGGTTTCGCCGGTTGGAGCTGGGCGCGACCCTGACCGGGGTGCCGCTCTACGAGCGCCACGGCTTTACGCCGATCGAGCGTATCGAGGCGCCGCTGCCCAACGGCGAGGCGCTGCCGGTGGTGCGCATGGGCAAGGCGCTCGACTGACCATCCGCCCCCGCCTTGGCGGGGACGGGCGGGGCTTCAGACGTCGAGGTCGTCGGCCGCGAACTCGGCGTTCTCCTGGATGAAGCGGAAGCGCAGCTCGGGCTTGCGGCCCATCAGGGTCTCGACCAGGGCCTCGACCGCTTCTTCCGAGCGGGGCAGGGTGACCCGCGCCAGGATGCGCTTGGCCGGGTCCATGGTGGTGTCCTTCAACTGCGCGGGCATCATCTCGCCCAGGCCCTTGAAGCGGCCGATCTCGGGCTTCTTGCCCTTGAACATCGTCGCCAGCAGCTCGTCCTTGTGGGCGTCGTCGCGGGCGTAGGCGGTCTTGCCGCCGTGGCTGAGGCGATAGAGCGGCGGCAGGGCCAGGTACAGCCGTCCTGCGCGGATCATGTCGGGCATGGTCCGGTAGAAGAAGGTGATCAGCAGCGAGGCGATGTGGGCGCCGTCGACGTCGGCGTCGGTCATGATGATGATGCGCTCGTAGCGCAGCTCTTCTTCCTTGAATCGATTGCCGCCCTGGACGCCAAGCGCCAGCAGCAGATCGGCCAGCTCCTTGTTGGCGACCTGCTTCTCGCCCGAGGCCGAGGCCACATTGAGGATCTTGCCGCGCAGGGGCAGGATCGCCTGGGTCCGGCGGTTGCGGGCCTGCTTGGCCGAGCCGCCGGCCGAATCGCCCTCGACGATGAACAGTTCGGCGCCGTCGATGGCGTTGGCCGAGCAGTCGGCCAGCTTGCCGGGCAGGCGCAGCTTGCGCGTCGCCGAGGCGCGGGCGACTTCCTTGTCCTTGCGTCGCTTCAGGCGCTCCTCGGCCCGCTCGATCACGAATTCAAGCAGGCTGTTGGCCGCCTTGGGCGCCGCCGTCAGCCAATGGTCGAACGGGTCGCGCAACGTCGCCTCGACCAGGCGCTGGGCGTCGGAGGACGACAGCTTCTCCTTGGTCTGGCCCTGAAACTCCGGGTTGCGGATGAACACCGAGATCAGCGCCCCGGCGCCGCCGACCACGTCCTCGGCCGTGATCAGGCTGGCCCGCTTCTCTCCGGTCAGTTCGGCGTAGGCCTTAAGCCCCCGCGTCAGGGCGGCGCGGAAGCCGGCCTCGTGGGTGCCGCCCTCGGGGGTCGGCACGGTGTTGCAGTACGACTGCATGAAGCTGTCGGCCTCGCCGAAGCCGGCCGGGCTCCAGGTGATGGCCCATTCGACGGCGCCGGCCTCGCCGGTGCGCTCGATGCGGCCCGAGAAGGTGTCGGTCACCGTCTCGATGCCGGCCGTGCGTTCCTTGAGGAAGTCGGCCAGGCCGTTGGGGAAGTGGAAGGTCGCCTCGGCCGGGGTCTGGTCGTGGATGCGGTCGGGGGCGCATTTCCAGCGGATCTCGACGCCCCGGAACAGGTAGGCCTTGGAGCGCGCCATGCGGTAGAGCCGCGCCGGCTTGAACGCCGCGCCCTCGCCGAAGATCAACTCGTCGGGAACGAAGCGGACGGCGGTGCCGCGCTTGCGCGACGCGCCGAGCCGTTCGATCGGGCCGAGCGGCTTGCCGCGCGAGAAGACCTGGCGCCATTCGAAGCCGTCGCGCCAGACGGTGACGTCCAGGGTCTCGGACAGGGCGTTGACCACCGAGGCGCCGACGCCGTGCAGTCCGCCCGAGGTCTCGTAGGCCTTGCCCGAGAACTTGCCGCCGGCGTGCAGCACGGTGAGGATCACCTCGAGGGCCGACTTGCCGGGATATTTCGGGTGCGGGTCGACCGGCATGCCGCGGCCGTCGTCGCGGACGGTCAGGCCGCCGTCGGCGTCGAGGGTGACCTCGATGACCTTGGCGTGCCCGGCCACCGCCTCGTCCATCGAGTTGTCGAGGATTTCGGCGAACAGGTGGTGCAGCGACCGCTCGTCGGTGCCGCCGATGTACATGCCCGGGCGCTTGCGCACCGGCTCCAGGCCTTCGAGGACTTCGATGTCCTTGGCCGAATAGCCCCCGGTCGGCGCCGGGTGCGGTTCATGCGCGGCGGCCAGCGGAGCGGCGGAGACGGGAGCGAGGGCGTCGTCGAACAGGGACGCTTGCGGGGCCTTGGCGGCGTTGTTGGCCATGAGCGGACTTTGCGGCGATTCGGTACGGGAACGTCTTCCGGCGGGGTGGAATCCGCCAGGAAAGACGCTCCAATCTCACAGCCGGCGGGTCCTGGCTAGTTGTAGGCCGGCGGGTAGGCCCCGCCGCGGACCTTATAGCGGTCGCGCAGTTCGAGCCCGCGCGAGGTCATCGGCTGCTCCTGCCCGGCCACGAACACCGCCGTCGGCCAGCTGGTGGTCTCCAGCGGGTCGCCGCTCCAGATCACCAGGTCGGCGTCCTTGCCCGGTTCGAGCGAGCCGGCCTTGTCGGCGAAGCCCCAGATCCTGGCGGGATTGATGGTCAGCCCGGCCAGGGCCGCGCCGTAGGGCAGGCCGTTGGCCACCGCCGTGCCGGCGTTCAGCCGCGCCTGGCGCAGATTGGTGAAGTCGCGGCTGCCCAGGATGGCGATGGTCGCGCCGGCGGCCTGCAGGCGCGCGGCGTTGTCCAGGCGCGAGGCCAGGGTCTCGAAGGCGTCCGGCAGGTCGGCCTCGGCGTCGATCAGCACCGGCGCGCCGGCCTTGGCCAATTCGCCGGCGACCAGCCAGCCTTCCTCGGCGCCTTCAAGGATGACCTTGACCTTCTCGTCGGCGGCCAGCTTCAGCACCTGGCGGATGTCCGAGGCCCGGTGCACCCGCACCAGCAGCGGGGTCTTGCCCTCGACGACGGGGATCAGAGCCTCGAGGTCGGCGCGGGTCAGGCCGAACGGCCGATGGGCGCCGCGCTCGTAGCCGGCGCGGTTCCTGGCGAAGGCGCGGACGTCGTCGAGGATGGACTTGAGCAGCACGATCGCCGCGCCCCGCGACCCGGCCGCCGAGGCGCCGGATTCGCCGAGGTCTATGGCCATGCCGATCCGGGCCTTGAACACCGGGTTCGGATCGCCCGCCGCCAGCCGCACCGCCGCCGCCTGCCCGGCGAACAGGCCGGGATCGCCGGCTCCGTCATCGCCGCCGCCCTCGTCGGCGTGGCCGCCGCCGCGGCCGGGGATGGGCGTCAGCACCGCGCGGGTGACGCCGCCCTGGCGGGCGAGGGGAGGCATGGCCGAGCCCGGATTGACGCCGTACTGCACGTCGAAGCCGGCGCTGAGCTGCGCGCCGGGCCGGTCGTCGCGGGTCTCCTTGACCGCCTCGACCTCGCTGAGCATCAGGTTGGTCGACGGGGCGATGAAGCCCGGCGTGACGATCTGGCCCTTGGCGTCGACGACGCGCGCGCCGGCCGGGACCGCCGCGCCGGCGCCGACGGCGACGATCTTGCCGTCGCGCATGACCACCGCGCCCGAGGCGATGTCGCCGGCCGGACCCATGCTCAGGATGTGGGCGTTGACGACGGCGACCGTCTCGGCCGAGGCCGGCGCCGACAGGGTGAGTACGGCCGACGCGGCGGCGGCGAACAGAAACGAGCGGCTCATCGCGCGATCCCCGGATTGAAGGCGCCGGCGCCCGGCTGGCCAAGCTCGAAATCGGACTTGGGCTGGAAGCGCGGGTCGCGGCGGTCGTAGGTCAAGGCGCCGTCGATGAACACCTTCTCGGCGACGGCGTAGACGCTGAACGGGTCGGCGCTCCACAGCACCACGTCGGCGGCCTTGCCGGGCTCCAGCGAGCCGGTCTTGTCGCCGACGCCTATGGCCTTGGCCGGGTTGGCGGTGATCCAGGCGATGGCCTCGGCGCGGGTAATGTTCAGGCCGATGCGGTTGCCGGCCGTCATGGCGATGGCGGCTTCCTGGTTCAGGTGCTGGGTGATGATCGGATCGTCCGAGTGGATGATCACGCAGGCGCCGGCCCGGTGGGTGATGGCGGCGTTGGCCTCGATGCCGTCGTAGGATTCCATCTTGAAGCCCGCCCAGTCGGCCCAGGTGGCGATGCAGATGTTCTCCTTGGCCAGCAGCTCGGCGACCTTGTAGCCCTCGGAAGCGTGGTGGAAGGCGGCGATGTGGAAGCCGAACTCGTGGCTGATGTCGATCATCGTCGCCATCTCGTCGGCGCGATAGCAGTGGTTCTGGATCAGGATCTCGCCCTTGAGCACGCCGGCCAGGGTGTCCAGCGTCAGGTCGCGCTTGGGCGCGTCGGCCTTCTCGCCCTTGCCGGCCTTGGCGCGGTAGTCGTCCCACTTGCGGGCGTAGTCCGCCGCCTCGATCCAGGCCTTGCGATAGCCGAACACGTTGCCCATCGCCGTCGATGGTGACCGGCCCTTGGAGCCGTAGACCCGCTTGGGGTTCTCGCCGCAGGCCATTTTCAGGCTGTAGGGCGCGCCGGGGAACTTCATGCCCTGGGTGGTGATCGACGGCACGTTCTTGAGCACCACCGAGCGGCCGCCGAACAGGTTGCCCGAGCCGGGCAGGATCTCCAGCGTGGTGACGCCGCCGGCGCGGGCGCGGTTGAAGCCCGGATCGTGCGGCCAGACGGAATTCTCGGCCCAGACGCCGGCCGTGTTGGGGTCGGTGAGCTCGTTGCCGTCCATGCGCGAGCTGACGCCGGGCGAGGGATAGACGCCGAGGTGGCTGTGGGCGTCGATGACGCCCGGCGTCACCCATTTGCCCTTGCCGTCGATCACGGCGATGTCGGCGGGGATCGGCGTCGACGGGCCGCCGACGCTGGTGATCTTGCCCTCGGACATGAACAGCACGCCGTTGTCGATCTGCTGGCCCGTGGCCGTCAGGATGGTGGCCCCGACGATGGCCGTGGCGCGCGACGGCAACGGCTTGTAGGTCGACGGAAAGGCCGTCGAGGCCGCGGGGTCCAGCCCCTTGGGCAGCGGCTTGGCCTCGGCCTTGTCGGCCGGCTTGGCGGCGCCCGTCTGTTGCGTTCCCGTGGTGGCGCAGCCCGCGAGCAGCGCCGCCAGCACCCCGGCGGCCGCAGCCGCCCCCCATCGTCTATGCATGACCCATCCCGACTCCCGAAGCAGCGACCTCAAACGAAAAGCCGCCCGCGATCAAGCCCGTTGCGCTACAAGCCCGGCGAGCCGCCGCCGCGGGTTCGGCCGCAGGGCGAGAAGGGGAAGTTCATGATCGTGCGGCCGTTGTCGAGCGCGGGCTTCGCCGTGCTTGTGCTGGTCCTGGCGGCGGCGGGCGCGGAGGCGGCCCAGCCGGCCGCTCCGCCGCTCCCCAAGGACGTGAAGGCCTTCGTCGACCGCCGGGCCGGATGCGATCACTGGGCCGGCGAGGAGCCCTACGACGCCGACCGCCGCCAGGAGATCGCCCGGGCGACGCGACGGCTGCGATGCGACCGGCTGGAGCGGGACGAGCGCCGGCTGCTCAAGCGTCACGCCGGCTCGCCCCGCGCCGTCGAGGCCGTCCGCGAGGCGCGCGACGGCTCGCTTTGACGGCCGGCCTCGTCGAGGCGGAATCGAGAAGGGCCGCGGATCTCTCCGCGGCCCTTCGATCTTTCGGACGGGATCGGACCGATCAGCCCGAATAGTACATGGCGAACTCGACCGGGTGCGGATGCAGTTGCAGCCGGACGACTTCCTCCATCTTCAGCTCGATGTAGGCGTCGATGAAGTCGTCGTCCATGACGCCGCCCTTCTTGAGGAAGGCGCGGTCCTTGTCGAGGTTGTCGAGGGCTTCCTTGAGTGAGCCGCAGACTTCCGGAACCTTCTTCTGCTCGCGCGGCGGCAGGTCGTAGAGGTTCTTGTCCAGGGCCTGACCCGGATCGATCTTGTTCTCGATGCCGTCGAGGCCGGCCATCAGCAGGGCCACGAAGGTCAGGTAGGGGTTGCCGAGCGGATCGGGGAAGCGGACCTCGATGCGCTTGGCCTTGGGGCTCGACACGTGCGGGATGCGGATCGAGGCCGAGCGGTTGCGCGACGAATAGGCCAGCTTCACCGGGGCTTCGTAGCCGGGCACCAGGCGCTTGTAGGAGTTGGTGGTCGGGTTGGCGAAGGCGTTGATCGCCTTGGCGTGCTTGATCACGCCGCCGATGTACCACAGGCACAGGTCCGACAGGCCGGCGTACTTGTCGCCGGCGAACAGCGGCTTGCCGTCGCGCCAGATCGACTGGTGGCAGTGCATGCCCGAGCCGTTGTCGCCGAAATAGGGCTTGGGCATGAAGGTCGCGGTCTTGCCGTAGGCGGCGGCGACGTTGTGGACCACGTACTTATAGAGCTGCATGCGGTCGGCCATGGTCAGCAGGTCGCTGAACTTCAGGCCGAGCTCGTGCTGGGCCGGGGCGACTTCGTGGTGGTGCTTTTCCGGCTCCAGGCCCAGTTCGCCCATCACCGCCAGCATTTCGCCGCGCAGGTCCTGGCCGCTGTCGACCGGGTTGACCGGGAAGTAGCCGCCCTTGGGGCCGGGGCGGTGGCCCATGTTGCCTTCGGGATATTCCTTGGCCGAGTTGACCGGCAGTTCGGTCGAATCGAACGAATAGCCGGTGTTGTTCGCCGTGGTGTTCCAGCGCACGTCGTCGAACACGAAGAACTCGGCTTCCGGACCGAAATAGACGGTGTCGCCGACGCCCGCCGACTTGACGTAGTTGAGCGCCTTCTTGGCGATCGAACGCGGGTCGCGGTTATAGGGCTCGTCGGTGTCGGGGTTCAGCACGTCGCAGAACAGGAACAGCGTCGTCTGCTGGTAGAAGGGGTCGATATAGGCGGTCTTGAGGTCCGGACGCAGCTTCATGTCCGACTCGTTGATCGCCTTCCAGCCGGCGATGGACGAGCCGTCGAACATGGTGCCGTCGGTCAGGAATTCTTCGTCCACCAAGGCGATGTCGAAGGTGACGTGCTGCATCGCGCCGCGAATGTCGGTGAAGCGGACGTCGACGTACTTGACGTCCTTTTCCTTGATTTCCGCAAGGATTTCAGCGGGTGTCATGCTCGTTATCCCCTTGAGCTTCAGACTGGTCAGATAGCGGCGGCGCCGTTTTCGCCGGTTCGGATGCGCAGGACGTCGATGATCTCCGAGACGAAGATCTTGCCGTCGCCGATTCGGCCGGTGCGGGCGGCGGCGGTGATCGCCTCCAGCGCGGCCTCGAGCTGGTCGTCGGCCACGACCACCTCGATTTTGATCTTGGGCAGGAAGTCCACCACGTATTCGGCGCCGCGATAGAGCTCGGTGTGGCCCTTCTGGCGGCCGTAGCCCTTGGCCTCCAGGACGGTCATGCCCTGCACGCCCATCTCTTGAAGAGCTTCCTTCACTTCGTCGAGCTTGAACGGTTTGATGACGGCTTCGATCTTTTTCATGGCGGGAGCTTAGGCGTGTGGCGGGGCGACGAACAGGCCCCCCGCTTCTTCGCCGGAGGGAGCATGCCGGGCGGCGGCGGCGCAAGCGCCGTCGTCGGCGCGCCGACGGCCCGGCCGCCGCGTCTGGGTCGGGCGCCTAGGAATTAGGCATGAGCGCCCACGAAACGGGCGCCCGCCGTTTGGGCTTGGATGCCGCCGGGTCAAGCCCGTTACCGGTGTCGGAAAAGCCAGGGCGAGGGACCGACGGATGCGTGACGATACTCCGGTGCTGATCGGCGCGGGCCAATTCACCTATCGCGGATCGGCGGAAGACTCCCCGACGCCCCTGGCCATGATGAGAATCGCGGCGGAACGGGCCGCCGCCGACGCCGGCCTGCCGGCCGGGGCGCTGGCCGGTCTCGACGCCCTGGCGGTGGTCGGCTTCGCGGTGGATTCGCCCGGCGGTCTGGAACGGCTTCCCGTCCCGCGCCTGAAGAACCCGCCCCGCAGCCTGGCCAGGGCCCTGGGGGCGCAGCCGGACTACGCCGTCTATTCGCACGTCGGCGGCAACACGCCGCAGATGCTGGTCAACGTCCTGTGCGAGCGCGTCGCCCGGGGCGAGAGCGAGCTGGCCCTGGCCGTGGGCGCCGAGTTCATGGGCGCGCTGATGAAGCGGCTGCGGAGCGGTCGCGGCTTCGAAGGCTTTGGCGACGACGAGACCGAGGCGCCCGAGCGGATCGGCGATCCGCGTCCCGGCGTCTCGGCGCAAGAGGCGGCCCACGGCCTCAGCTATCCGGTCAACACCTACCCGCTATTCGAGAACGCCCTGCGCGCCCGCGACGGCCGCAGCCTGGACGACCATCAGCGCCGGCTGGGCGAGCTGTTCGCGCCGTTCACCCGAACGGCGGCCAGGAACCCGCAGGCCTGGTTCCCGACCGAGCGGACGGCCGAGGAGCTGGTCACGGTCACCGACCGGAACCGCATGGTCAGCTATCCCTATCCGAAATATCTCAACGCGATCATGGAGGTCGACCAGTCGGCCGGCGTGCTGGTCGCCAGCGTCCGCAAGGCGCGCGAGCTGGGCGTGCCGGAGGATCGCTGGGTCTATCTGCACGGCTGCGCCGACGCCGCCGACCTGTGGAACCCGCTGGACCGGCAGGACTTCCATTCCAGCCCGGCCATCCGCCTGACCGGCGAGCGGGCGTTCGAGATGGCCGGGATCGGGCTGGCCGACATCGACTTCATCGACCTCTATTCCTGTTTTCCGGTGGCGGTGGAGATCGCCTGCGAGGAGCTGGGGATCGCCATGGACGATCCGCGCGGCCTGACGGTCACGGGCGGGCTTCCTTACGCCGGCGGGCCGGGCAACAACTACGCCATGCATTCGATCGCCGCGATGATGGACCTGTTGCGCGCCAGGCCCGGCGCCTACGGCCTGGTGACCGCCAACGGCTGGTACCTGACCAAGCAGTCGGTGGGCGTCTATTCGACCCGGCCGGTCGAGGGCGCCTGGGCGCGTCAGGACCCCGCCGTCATCCAGCGTCGCATCGACGCCCTGCCGCATCCGGCCGTCGTCGACCGGCCCCAGGGGGCGGCGACCATCGAGACCTACACCGTCGCCCACTCGCGCGACGGCTATCGCGCCGGCATCGTCGTCGGCCGCGACGCCCAGGGCCGGCGCTTCGTCGCCAACACCCCGGCCGACGAGGCCACCCTGCGCGACCTCGAATCGCGCGAAGGCGTCGGCCGCTCCGGCCAGGTCGGCCCGTCGGAGGACGGGAGCCTGAACATCTTCGTTCCCGACAGGGGTTGAGCCATGGCTCGCATCTATCTCATCCGCCACGGCCGCCCGGCCTCGACCTGGGGCGACGCCGCCGACGCCGATCCGGGCCTGGACGAGGCCGGCCGGACCCAGGCCGAGGCGGCGTCGGCGGCGCTGATGGCGCTTCCGGCCGAGGATCGGCCGCGCCTGGTGGTCAGCTCGCCCCTGCGCCGCTGCCGCGAGACCGCGGCGCCGTTCGCGCGGGCGCTCGGCCTTGAGGCCCGCATCGAGCCCCTCGTCGGCGAGATCCCGACTCCGGCGGCGCTCACCCCGGCCGAGCGGGGGCCTTGGCTGCGCACGGCCTTCGCCGGCCGGTGGGCCGACATCGAGGGAGACCTCGACTACGAAGCTTGGCGCGCGGCGGCGACGCGGGCGGTGGCCGCCCTGCCGGCGGCGGCGATCTTCAGCCATTTCGTCGCCATCAACGCGGTGGTCTCGTCCGTCGAGGGCGACGCCAGGGTCTTGGCGTTTCAGCCGGATCATGCCTCGATCACGGTTCTGGAGGCCGACGGCGAGCGCCTGCGCCTGATCTCTCGTGGCCGGGAGGCCGAGACCAAGGTGCTCTGAAGCGGCCTTCGCGGGACGAGGTTGCGCGGATGGCGTCCGGTTTCGACATTCTGACAGTCGCCGAAATGGCGGCCGCCGACCATGCGGCCGTGGTCGGCGGAACGCCTGGCGTCACCTTGATGCGCCGGGCGGGGGAGGGCGTGGCCGAGGCGGTCGCCGCCCGCTGGACGCCGCGTCCGACGACGGTGCTCTGCGGTCCCGGCGCCAACGGCGGCGACGGCTTCGTGGCGGCCGAGCGGCTGGCCGCCGCCGGCTGGCCGGTGACGATCGCCATGCTGGGCGAGCGCGAGGCGCTCAAGGGCGACGCGGCGCTGGTGGCCGCCGACTGGATCGGTCCGGTCGGGAACGATCTCGTCGAGGCGGTCGGCGGCGCCGAACTGGTGATCGACGCCCTGTTCGGCGCCGGGTTGTCCCGGCCGCCGCCGCCGTCGGCGGTCGCCGCCCTGCGAGCGGCCGAGGCGTCTGGAACCCCCATCGTCGCGATCGATCTGCCTTCGGGCCTGGCCGGCGACCTGGGCCGCCCGCTGGGCTACGCCCCGGCGGCGGCGCTGACCGTGACCTTCCATCGCAAGAAGCTCGCCCACGTGCTTGAACCCGGGTGCGGCCTGTGCGGCGAGACGACGGTGGTCGACATCGGCCTTGGCCCGACGCCCGGCCGGCTGGCCGAGAACGTCCCCGAGGCCTGGCTTTCCAGGCTCCCCTGGCCGTCCCGCCTGGCTCACAAGCATTCGCGCGGCCGGCTGGTCGTGGTTTCCGGCGGCGCCTGGAACACCGGCGCGGCGCGGCTGGCCGCCCGGGCGGGCCTGCGGGTCGGGGCGGGCCTGGCCACCGTGCTGTCGCCGCCGGAGGCCCTGGCGGCCAACGCGGCCCACCTTGAGGCGGTGATGCTGAAGCCGTTCGACACCGAGGCCGAACTGGAGGCCGCGGCCGCCTCGGCCGATGCGGCGGTGATCGGGCCCGCGGCCGGGGTTGACGAGCGGACGGTGTCCAACCTGTTCGCCCTGGCCCGGACAGGGGCGGCGATGATCGTCGACGCCGACGCCCTGACCGCCTTCCGCGACGAGCCGCAGCGGCTGTTCTCGGCGCTCGACCGCGACGACGTGCTGACCCCCCACGCCGGCGAGTTCGAGCGCGTGTTCCCCGGCCTGCTGGCCGCCGGCCCCGAACGGGTGGCGGCGACGCGCGCGGCCGCCCGCCGGGCCGGCGCGGTGGTGTTGCTGAAGGGGCCCGACACCGTGATCGCCGCGCCGGACGGCCGCGCCGCGGTCAATGTCAACGGCTCGCCCTGGCTGGCCACCGCCGGGTCGGGCGACGTCCTGGCCGGCTTCATCGGCGGCCTGATCGCGCAGGGCATGGAAAGCTTCGAGGCGGCCTGCGCCGCCGCCTGGATTCACGCCGAGGCGGGCGCCAGCTTCGGACCCGGCCTGATCAGCGAGGACCTGCCGGGTCTCGCCCCGGCCGTGCTGCGGCGGCTTTTCGAGGCGGCGCGGCCGGTCTGAACGGAAAGAGGAGGCGATGGAACCTCCGGCGACGATCGTGGGTTATCGGCCCGGGCGTCACCAAGTTTCAATCGCGAACGAGGATGTTCTGATGAGCAAGGAAGGTTTCGAAGGCGCGGCCCAGAAGGGCGTCGGGTCGATCAAGGAAGCCATCGGCAAGGCGACGGGCGACCGCAAGCTCCAGGCCGAGGGCGTCGCCGACAAGATCGCCGGGTCGGCCAAGGAAGCCGTCGGCAAGGCCAAGGACGCCATCCACAAGGCGACCAAGTAGGCCTTCGGTCCGATTTGTGAACAGCGGCCGCCGGTTCGCCGGCGGCCGCTTGGTCTTTGCGGGCTCAGCGGAGGCGGCAGGTCCACACCTGCCAGGCGCCGCCCCAGGCGGCGCTGACCACCGCCTCGTCGACGATCTCGGTCCGGGCCTTGAACGTGCGCCAGATGCGCAGGGGCGTGAGGCCTAGCCACTGGGTGACGCCGAAGACGCCGCCGGGGGCCAGGTTGCCGGCGTAGTGTTCGAGCAGGGCGATCGGATCGCCCAGGTACTCGACGCATTCCGGGAAGACGATGGCGTCGAACTGCTCGTCGACGGCGTAGCGCTTGCCGTCGCCCACCTCGAAGTCGACCACGCCGGGGCGCAGGCTGTCGGCCAGGCGACGGCGGGCCATGTCGACGCCCTGGGCCGAGAAGTCGACGCCCAGGTAGCGGGCGGGGCGAAAGGGGCGGATGGAGTCGTAGAACGCGCCTTCGCCGCAGCCGATCTCCAGGACGCGCGGCTGATCGGCGTGCTCGGCGACCAATCCGGCCAGCAGCCGGTGATGATGCCGCTGGTCCGAAAGCAGCAGCCGCCGGTAGGTGCCCGCCTGGTACTCGCTGTTCCAGTGCTCGGCCGGCGACACCGTCGGCCCCTTGTGGCGGTCGCGGATAAAGGTTTCGCCGACCCAGGGACGGTCGAGCGCAGCGAGTTCCAAAAACCGCCGCCAACGCAGATACGCCATTTCCTCTCCAGTGTGTCCGGATGTCCGTCCTTGTCCGGTCGGCGCATATAGCAAAACCGGCGTTTCAGCGACCCCCGGCCGACGCCGGGCAGGCCGGATTGAAGACGAACAGCGAGGCCGGTTCGAAATGGGCGGTGGCGACCTCCTCGCCGTGGGCCTCGTTCGGACGCAGGGGCGGGCGCAGGGTTCCGTCCCGGCGGAACGCCGTGGCCAGGCCGCCGCCGTCGGTCATGGTCAAGGTCCCGTCGCCCCAGACCCCGGTCAGGTCGAACTTCGGCCGGCGATCCGTCCCATAGGCCTTGAGGCCGTTACGGTTGAACAGGTGAAGGCGGACGGGCTGGCCGACGGTGTCGAGGGGCAGGGAGCGGGGCATGCCGCCGCTGAGGGTCAGGTTGAACCGCTCGCCGCGCGGCGTGCACAGGAAGGCGTCGCCGCGCAGGCCGCTGGCGGCGTGCGGGGCCGGGCTGGGGGCCGGGGTCATGCGGATATAGAGGCGATAGTCGCCGCCGGCCGCCGCCGAATGCAGGACGGCCCAGCCCCGCCAGCCGGGGACGGGGTGGAAACGGCCGCCGAGGAAAAAGCCCCACGGCGCGAAGATCGCCGCGATCAGCGACGAGGCTGCAAGGCCCAGCACGACCAGTCCGAGCAACGATCCCAAACAGCCCGCGCGGCCGCCGCGCTTGCGCCCCATCGCCAGTCATGCCCCAGCCTCCGTCCCCGGAACATCCAGATTGCCTCAAGTCTTGGCGTCGTCCAGGCCCTCGTGCGCCCACGGAAGGTCGGTTGTTGGGTCCGTCGGGATTTTGTTGTTAAGATGACGGCGCCTAGGAACGAACAGGTGGTCTAATGCGATATGTGATGACCAGTACGGATCGGGCGTTGCTTCTCGAGATCAAGAAGTCCGGGGCCGTGCCCGTCGAGCGGAGCGCGGCCGCCTATGACTGCGCCCTGCGGCTGGAGCGGCAGGGATTGCTGCGCTCCATCCGTTCTCAAGCTTCCCAGCGACCGATCTTCGTGTTGTCCGGAGCCGGACTGACCGCGACGAACGGCGACTTCCGCTGAGGCGAGGGCGCCGTGTCCGGGCCTTCGGCGGTCCGGCCGGCGATCGCGCGATCGACCTCGATCAACGCGTCCTGCAGCCGGCCCAGCGCCGACAGGGCGGCGGGCGAGCCGCTATAGGCCCGGCGCACGACCAGCAGGTGGTCGGGCAGGGCGCGGGTGGCCGAAATTACGGCGTCGAGGGATCGGGTGAGCATGGTCGCGCCTCAAGAATGTTCTTGAATTGTTCTCATCCTTCCGGCCCGGACGAGTCAAGCGCGGGGGCCGGGCATGCCGGGCCGATGCAACCGCCGGGCCGCCTGCGGCGGCGTCCTAGTAGGTGATGGTCACCGTCACGGTGTCGGTGTAGCTCCCCGCCGCGACGTACTGGTTCGCCCTGACGCGGCCGTAGACGGTGTAGGCCTGCAAGGCCCCGTTCCCGGTTCCGCCGACCGTGGCGGTCGACAAGGTGCCGTCGCCCCAAACCGTGCTGCGCGCCGCCGTGGTGTAGAGCCCGTAGGACAGCAGGTTGGAGCCGGACGTCATCGACCGCGCCGCCACCGTCGCCCCGGTGGAGACGCCGGGGTCGAGCGACATGACGTAGCTCTGGTTGTTGCTGCAGGTGACGTTGATCGTGCTCGTCGCGTCGGTCGGCGTGGCGTTGGTCGCCGAATAGCTGCCGAAGGCGAGATTGGTCGCCTGGATGTTGCAGACGGCCAGCACCGTGGCCGTCACCTGAAAGCTGGTGGTCGCCGTGGCCGCGGCGGCAGACGACAGGGGCGCGACCGAGAGGGCGGCGACTGCGGCCAGAAGCCGCGCCGGGGACAAGCGGAAGAAGCGCGTGACCGCCATCGCCTTCCTGATCCTGGGCCCTCCGTCAGCCGCCGGCGCGGCGGCGACTCGGGCGCCGCTTGCGATCATACCTCAAACTGAGGTTGAAGGCAGGCGTCGTCGTCATCCCCCCGCGCAAGCGTTCCGTGCGTCCTGGTTGACAGGCGCGGCGGCCGGCGCCGCCGTCGATCGGGAGGCGATGTCATGCGCAGATTGACCGCAGCGGCGGCTTTGGTCGCGTCTTTGGGGCTCGCCGCGCCGGCGGCCGCGTTCACCCCAGGTCCTCCGTTCGTGCTCAAGGGGCCGCTCACCTTCGTGAAGGGCGCTATAAGCGTCCCGTGCGTCGTGGCGCTCGACGTCTCGCCGGGCGGTCCGCCGGGCGGCGGAGTGGTCACCGCGGCGCGGATCACCGGCGCGCCGATCTGCGCGACGGTCACGGCCGCCGGGCTGACCTGGGCGGCGACGGAGCTGTCGCTGACCTCGGTGCAGATCTCCAACATGGGCTTCGTCCTGGGCGTCCTCGGGCCGTGCGGACCGGCCAGTCCGATCGGGGCCTGGAGCAACACGCCGCCGGGAACCCTGTCGTTCTCCAGCGCCTCCATGGGCGGCGGCTGCGCGATCAGCGGGACCTTGTCGGCCGCGCCGCCGCAGACGACGCCGTAGGCCGCCGACCTGAGGTTCGCCGCTTGCCAAAATGCGCCCGCGCCTCTAACCCCTTGCGGCGCTTCGGCGCGGATGTGGCGGAACTGGTAGACGCACTGGATTTAGGTTCCAGCGCCGCGAGGCGTGGAGGTTCGAGTCCTCTCATCCGCACCACCTTGTCGCGGCGGGGTTTGGGCTTGGACCCGAGCGCCTGTCATGACATAAGAGCGCTCTCTTGAGCGCCGCCCAGAGGACGGGTCCCCAAAGGACGGTCTTGCGGGCGGCGCCGATGTTTTATGGTCGAAGGCGGACGACAAGCGGGCGACGCGCCCGGGTCCGGAAAAATAAGAATGTCCATGCAGATCGTTGAAAAGTCTGGCGAAGGCCTGAGCCGCGTTTACGGCGTGACTGTCCCGGCCAAGGAGCTGGGCGAACGTCTGACCGCCCGCATCGCCGAGATCACCCCGCAACTGAACATCAAGGGCTTCCGTCCGGGCAAGGTGCCGGCCGCCCACGTCCGCCGCCTGTACGGCAAGTCGCTGATGGGCGAGGTCATCGAGCAGACCCTGAACGAGACCACCCAGAAGGTGCTCGACGACAACAAGCTGCGCCCCGCCGCCCAGCCGGACCTGAAGCCGGAATCGGACATGGAGAAGGTGATCGCGGGCGACGCGGACCTGACCTACGAGCTGGCCGTCGAGGTGATGCCCGAGTTCGAGCCGATCGACCCCAAGGGTCTGGAGCTGAAGCGCCCGGTCTACAAGCCGACCGAAGCCGAGGTCGACGAGGCCGTCGCTGAACTGGCCAAGCAGAACCGCACCTACGAGTCGCGCACCGGCAAGTCGGTGAAGGCCAAGACCGACGACATGGTCGTCATCGACTTCGTCGGCAAGATCGACGGCGAGGCCTTCGCCGGCGGCACGGCCGCCGACGCCGAGCTGGTGCTGGGCTCGGGGACCTTCATCCCCGGCTTCGAGGACCAGCTGGTCGGCGTGAAGGCGGGCGAGGCCAAGAACGTCGAAGTCACCTTCCCGGAAGACTATCAGGCCGAAAACCTTAAGGGTAAGCCGGCGGTGTTCGAAGTCACCGTCAAGGACGTCAAGGCTCCGGTCGACACCGCCGCCGACGACGAGTTCGCCAAGAAGCTCGGCCTGGAAGACCTGGCCGCCCTGAAGGAAGCCGTCCGCGGCCAGCTGGAAGGCAACTACGCCTCGACCTCGCGCTTCAAGCTGAAGCGCGCCCTGCTCGACATCCTCGACACCAAGCACGACTTCCCGCTGCCGCCGCGCATGGTCGACGCCGAGTTCGAGGTGATCTGGAGCCAGGTCCAGGCCGACAAGGAAGGCGGCGGCCTGCCGCCCGAGGACGCCGAGAAGAGCGAAGAGCAGCTCAAGACCGAGTACCGCAAGATCGCCGAGCGCCGCGTGCGCCTGGGTCTGGTGCTGGCCGAGCTTGGCCGCAAGCACGACGTGGTCGTCACCGACCAGGAGCTGCTGAACGCCATGCGCCAGGAGGCCATGCGCTACGGCCAGCAGGCCCAGCAGGTGTTCGACATGTTCCGCCAGAACCCCAACGCCCAGGCCCAGCTGCGCGCCCCGATCTACGAGGACAAGGTGGTCGATCTGGTGTTCGGCCTGGCCAAGGTCGAGGACGAAGAGGTCTCCAAGGACGATCTCCTGAAGGACGACGACCTGCCGGAAGGCTACGGCGAGTAATCGTCCCCTGGCGAACCCGCCTTGCAAGTCGCGAGGCGGGACGCGATATCAAAGCGACGACGGCGCGACTCGTAGCGGGTCGCGCCGTTTTTGCATCGAGAAGGGCCTGCTACCCCATGCGTGAATCTACGATGATGAATCTCGTCCCGATGGTGGTCGAGCAGTCGAGCCGGGGCGAGCGCGCCTTCGACATCTTCTCGCGTCTGCTGCGCGAGCGGATCATCTTTCTGAACGGCCCGATCGACGACGGCGTCTCGGCGCTGGTCTGCGCCCAGCTTCTCTTCCTGGAGTCCGAGAACCCCAAGAAGGAGATCGCGATGTACATCAACTCGCCGGGCGGCATCGTCACCTCCGGCCTCGCGATCTACGACACCATGCAGTACATCAAGAGCCCGGTCTCGACGGTGTGCATGGGCATGGCCGCGTCGATGGGCTCGTTCCTGCTGATGGCCGGCCAGGCCGGCCAGCGCATCGCCCTGCCGAACGCCCGCATCATGCTGCACCAGCCGTCGGGCGGCTTCCGCGGCCAGGCCTCGGACATCGAGCGCCACGCCGAGGACATCCTCAAGACCAAGCGCCGGCTGAACGAGCTTTACGCCAAGCACTGCAACCAGCCGCTGGAGGTGGTGGAGCGCACGCTCGACCGCGACCACTTCATGAGCGCCGAGGAATCCAAGGCCTGGGGCATCGTCGACCACGTCTACGAGACCCGCGAGGCCTCCGAGACCCCGGTGGCTTAAGGGCGGGACCGCGCGACGGCGAGGGCGACCAGTTCGTCTTCGCCGTCCTGTCCTTCCAGCTTGACGCGGTCGAAGTCGCCGGCGGCGTTGCGGATGTCCGCATAGAGGCCGGAAGGGTCTTCGTGAAAATGCAGAAAGGCGCGGCTCTTCACATAGAAGACGCCGCGCTTTTTTTCGATCAGGCCGGGCGTGTCGCGCAGCCGCGCCAGAATCGTTTCGAGCTGATCGAGCGCGGCGGGGCCTGCATGCTTCATGCGGCCGAGCTTACGGCTTGGCGGTGAAAACCCGGAAGCCCTTCTCGTCGGCGATGGCCAGCATCTCGCGGTCGCCGCCGGTGTCGCCATAGGCGGCGGCGAGGCGCACGTCGTCGCCGAAGACCGCTTTCAGGCGGGCGACCTTCTCCGGCCCCCGGCAGTTGGCGCCCTCGAAGCCGCCGGCGACGCGGTCGCGCTCGTCGAAGGCCAGGCGCGTGCCGATCAGGACGTCGGCCCCCAGGCCGCGGGCGAACGGCGCGACCAGGATCTCGGGGGAGGCGGTGACGATGACGCGGCGCGCGCCCTTGGCCCGCCAGCGCCGCCAGGTGGCCAGGGCGTCCGGGCGGAACAGGCCCTGGGCCGCCGATTCGGCGAAAGCCTTGGCCTGCTCCTCCAGCCGGGCGCGCGGCGCGCCCTTGAGGAACTCGCGCACCGCTGCGACCTTCAGTCGCCCCCGGTCGCGGTGGAGGAGATAGGCGAGGGCGGCCGGCGCCAGCCGCATCAGGCCCAGGGCGTAGCGCATGGGCCCGGCGCGCCAGGCGATGAACGCCATGAAGCTGTCGCGCACCGTCAACGTGCCGTCGAAGTCGAACGCCGCCAGCGCCTCGGGCCCGACAGGATCGTGCGCGACGGCGAGATGGGCGGCGGAGTTGTTGTGTTTTCTGGGTTTCCTGGGCATCGGCGTCGGGCGGCGTTCGATCATGATTCCGCGCGATTGATTAGACGGCGCTTGGCTTGAACGCACACGGTTTCGTAAAAGACGCCGAACTTGCGGGCCCCGGACAGGTCCCCATGTAAGATAGGAACATGACGCGTTTGTGTGATGAGAAGCCCAAAAGCGTCGCTAAAGGTGCCATTGAAAGGCCTCGAAGGCTTGTGGTCCCCGACCGGATCGGGGAATGTCAAGGATTAGACAACTTACGGCGCGTATCCTGCATGGCCGGTCATCAGGGCGTCGGTGAGTTTGGCGGACCCCGGCTCTGGGCGCCGCTGGAGAGTGAGAAGCGACTATGACCAAAGCCGCGAGCGGCGACACCAAGAGCACTCTGTATTGCTCCTTCTGCGGAAAGAGCCAGCACGAGGTGCGCAAGCTCATCGCCGGCCCGACCGTGTTCATCTGCGATGAGTGCGTCGAACTGTGCATGGACATCATCCGCGAAGAGCACAAGATCGCCTTCGTGAAGTCCAAGGACGGCGTTCCCACGCCGCGCGAGATCCGTGAAGTCCTCGACGACTACGTGATCGGCCAGGACCACGCCAAGAAGGTGCTCTCGGTCGCGGTGCACAACCACTACAAGCGCCTCAACCACGCCCAGAAGAACAACGACGTCGAGCTGGCCAAGTCGAACATCCTGCTGGTCGGGCCGACCGGCGTCGGCAAGACGCTGCTGGCCCAGACCCTGGCGCGGATCATCGACGTTCCCTTCACCATGGCCGACGCCACCACCCTGACCGAAGCTGGTTATGTGGGCGAGGACGTCGAGAACATCGTGCTGAAGCTGCTGCAGGCCGCCGACTACAACGTCGAGCGCGCCCAACGCGGCATCGTCTATATCGACGAAGTCGACAAGATCAGCCGCAAGTCGGACAACCCCTCGATCACCCGCGACGTGTCGGGCGAGGGCGTGCAGCAGGCCCTGCTCAAGATCATGGAAGGCACCGTCGCCTCCGTGCCGCCGCAGGGCGGGCGCAAGCATCCGCAGCAGGAGTTCCTGCAGGTCGACACCACCAACATCCTGTTCATCTGCGGCGGCGCCTTCGCCGGGCTCGAGAAGATCATCTCGGCGCGCGGCCAGGGCAAGTCGATCGGCTTCGGGGCCAAGGTCACCGATCCCGAGGAGCGCCGCACTGGCGAGATCCTGCGCGGCGTCGAGCCGGACGACCTGCAACGCTTCGGCCTGATCCCCGAGTTCATCGGCCGCCTGCCGGTCGTGGCCACGCTCGAGGACCTCGACGAGAGCGCCCTGGTCAAGATCCTGACCGAGCCGAAGAACGCCCTGGTCAAGCAGTACCAGCGCCTGTTCGACATGGAGAACGTCGGCCTGACCTTCACCGACGACGCCCTGCACGCCGTCGCCCGCAAGGCCATCGCCCGCAAGACGGGCGCCCGCGGCCTGCGCTCGATCATGGAAGGCATCCTGCTGGAGACCATGTTCGAGCTGCCGACCTATCAGGGCGTCGAGGAGGTGGTGGTCAACGGCGAGGTCGTCGAAGGGCGCGCCCAGCCGCTGATCATCTACGCCGAGCGGCGTGGCGAGAAGGGCGCTTCGGCCTGATCCGTCGCGCCCCAGAGGCTGTGAAACGCGAAGGCGCGGACCCCGGTCCGCGCCTTTGTCTTGCGCCGGTCGTCGAGACCGAATTCGCGTTCAAGGTCAAGGCTCGGGCGCGGATTCCTGGGGAGCGTCGGGCGGTTGCGCTTGAATGCTCGTTCGAAGCGGCCACATAGTCATGACGAAAGCCCGCCGTATCGTTCGGCGGGGCAGGGGCCGGGAGACCGGCGCCTGGCGGCGCGGCGCCGCTCCAGGGCCGCGTTAGGAGAGTGAGAATGTCCGATATCCGTACGCTTCCGGTGTTGCCGCTCAGGGACATCGTGGTGTTTCCGCATATGGTCGTGCCGCTGTTCGTCGGCCGCGACAAATCCGTGCGCGCCCTCGAAGAGGTGATGCGCACCGACAAGCAGATCCTGCTCGCCACCCAGAAGAATTCCGCCGACGACGATCCCAAGCCGGACGCCATCTACGACGTCGGCGTGATCGCCACCGTCCTGCAGCTGCTCAAGCTGCCCGACGGCACGGTCAAGGTGCTGGTCGAGGGCAAGAGCCGCGCCGCCGTGGTCCGCTACACCGACCAGGCCGACTTCTACGAGGCCGAAGCCGCCGTCATCGAAGAGGACGCCGGCGGCCGCGAGGAGGCCGAGGCCCTGTCGCGCGCGACGGGCGAACAGTTCGAAAACTACGTCAAGCTCAACAAGAAGGTGCCGCCGGAAGCCCTGGCCTCGATCCCGCAGATCACCGATCCGGGCAAGCTGGCCGACTCCATCGCCGCGCACCTGTCGGTGAAGATCAGCGACAAGCAGGCCCTGCTCGAGATCTTCAACGTCGTGAAGCGCCTGGAGAAGGTCTTCGCCCTCATGGAAGGCGAGATCAGCGTCCTGCAGGTCGAGAAGAAGATCCGCTCGCGCGTCAAGCGCCAGATGGAGAAGACCCAGCGCGAGTACTATCTCAACGAGCAGATGAAGGCGATCCAGCGCGAGCTGGGCGAACAGGACGACCAGCGCGACGAACTGCTCGAGCTGGAAAAGCGCATCAAGAAGACCAAGCTGTCGAAGGAAGCCCGCCAGAAGGCCGAGGCGGAGCTGAAGAAGCTGCGCAACATGAGCCCGATGTCGGCCGAGAGCACGGTCGTGCGCAACTACCTCGACTGGCTGTTGTCGATCCCGTGGGGCAAGGCCAAGACCAAGGCCATCGACCTGGTCGAGGCCGAGCGCATCCTCGACGAGGACCACTACGGCCTGGAGAAGGTCAAGGAACGCATCCTCGAATATCTGGCGGTGCAGTCGCGCACCGGCAGCCTGAAGGGCCCGATCCTCTGCCTGGTCGGCCCGCCAGGGGTCGGCAAGACCTCGCTGGGCCGTTCGATCGCCAAGGCGACGGCGCGTGAGTTCGTGCGCCTGTCCCTGGGCGGCGTGCGCGACGAGGCCGAGATTCGCGGCCACCGGCGGACCTATATCGGCTCGATGCCCGGCAAGATCATCCAGTCGATGAAGAAGGCCAAGACCACCAACGCCTTCTTCCTGCTCGACGAGATCGAGAAGATGGGCGCCGACTGGCGCGGGGACCCGTCCTCGGCCCTGCTCGAGGTGCTGGACCCGGCGCAGAACTCGACCTTCGCCGACCACTATCTCGAGGTCGACTACGACCTGTCGAACGTGATGTTCGTCACCACGGCCAACAGCCTGAACATGCCTCAGCCGCTGCTGGACCGCATGGAGATCATCCGCATCCCCGGCTACACCGAGGATGAGAAGGTCGAGATCGCCAAGCGCCACATCCTGCCCAAGCTGGCCAAGGACCACGGTCTGAAGGACGGCGAATGGATCGTCCCCGACCAGGCCATCCGCGACCTGATCCGCTACTACACCCGGGAAGCCGGCGTGCGGTCGCTGGAGCGGGAGCTGGGCAACCTGGCGCGCAAGACCGTCCGCGACCTCGGCCGCGAGAAGCTCGCCTCGATCACCGTCGACGACGTGCGGCTGGCCAAGTACGCCGGGGTGCGCCGGTTCCACTATGGCGAGACCGACGAGAAGGATCAGGTCGGCATCGTCACGGGCCTGGCCTGGACCGAGTTCGGCGGCGACATCCTGACCATCGAGGCCGTCAAGATGCCGGGCAAGGGACGCATGTCCATCACCGGCAACCTGAAGGACGTGATGAAGGAATCGATCTCGGCGGCGAACTCCTATGTCCGCGCCCGGTCGACCCACTTCGGGATCAAGCCGCCGGTGTTCGACAAGACCGACGTCCACGTGCACTTGCCGGAAGGCGCCACGCCCAAGGACGGCCCCTCGGCCGGCGTCGCCATGGCCATCGCCATGATCTCGGTGCTGACCGGCGTGCCGGTGAAGAAGGATGTCGCCATGACCGGCGAGATCACCCTTCGCGGCCGGGTGCTGGCCATCGGCGGCCTCAAGGAGAAGCTGCTGGCGGCGCTGCGTTCCGGCGTTAAGACGGTGCTGATCCCCGAGGAGAACGTCAAGGATCTGGCCGACATTCCGGACAACGTGAAGGCCGGGCTGACGATCATTCCGATGGCGATGGTGGACGACGCGGTGGCTCACGCCCTGGCCGGGCCGCTGACGCCGGTGGAATGGACCGAGGACGCCGACGCGCCCCCGGCGCCGTCCTCGACCGCCGACGGCGAGGTCGATACGGTGATAACCCACTAGATCGGGCAACAATCGGTGGATAACTTGCGCGGCGCGGGGCTTTCCCGCGCCGCGTTTGTTTGACGCAACGCCTTATGGAAAGCCATAATCGAATCTTGGCGAGCGGCGCCGGTGAGAGATCGCCGCCGCCTCTCACAGGGTTGGGAGACAATACATGACCACCAAGGCCGAACTTGTGGCCGCGATCGCGGAAAAGGCTGGGCTGAACAAGACGCAAGCCAAGGACGCCCTGGAGGCGTTCCTGGATTCCGTCACGGCGTCGCTGAAGGCGGGCCAAGAAGTGCGTCTCGTCGGCTTCGGCAGCTTCCTGCCGGTCGAACGCGCTGCGGGCACCGCCCGCAACCCGCGCACGGGCGAGACCGTGTCGCGGCCGGCCTCCAAGACGGCTCGCTTCCGCGTGGGCGAAGGCCTGAAGACCGCGCTCAACTAAGCTCGATCTTCGATTGCGAAAGGGCGGACGCCGCTGGCGTCCGCCCTTTTCCATGCATAAATGGCGGCGACGCATCGGCGTCGCCCGGACGCGGCCCCGTTTCGGCCGGTCCCTGGCGGGCGGCTAGCTCAGTTGGTCAGAGCACCTGGTTTACACCCAGGGGGTCGGGGGTTCGAGCCCCTCGCCGCCCACCATCCTTCCTCCTCCCATTTCTCTCATCGCCGAAAGCGCTCGCACGGGCCTTGTTTCGCGCGACCAAAGTGATATCACTTTGATTGCATATATGGAGGGCGGAATGTCCGATCACCGGGTCATCAATCATTCGACCGAACGCGCGGCGGGCGGGCTCAACGGGTTCGCCGCCCTGTGGATCATCATCGCGATGGGCGTCGTATCGGGCCCGTTGCTGTTCATGGGGCCGGGCGGCGCGATAGGCGGGGCCGCGCTGCTGGTGCTGGCGGCCCTCGGCCTGGGCGGTTTCTACATGCTGCAGCCCAACGAGGCCGTCGCGATCACCCTGTTCGGCGCCTACAAGGGGACGGACCGGCGCACGGGCCTGCGCTGGGTGCCGTTCTGGTACGGCCGCAGGAAGATCTCGGTGCGGGTGCGCAACGTCACCAGCGAGACGCTGAAGGTCAACGACAAGCGCGGCAACCCGATCGAAATCGCGGCCAACGTGGTGTGGCGGGTGGCCGACACCGCCCAGGCCCTGTTCGATGTCGACGACTACCAGACCTTCATCAACATCCAGATCGAGACCGGCCTGCGCGAGATCGCCTCGCAGTACGCCTACGACCACGGCGACGAGCACGAGCCGACCCTGCGCGCCGACGCCGAGGTGGTCGGCGCCAAGCTGCGCGAGGACCTGGGCGGGCGCGTCGCCATCGCCGGCCTGGCGGTCGACGAGGCCCACCTGATGCATCTGGCCTACGCGCCCGAGATCGCCGGCGCGATGCTCAAGCGCCAGCAGGCCGAGGCGGTGCTGGCCGCCCGACGCAAGATCGTGCTGGGCGCGGTGGGCATGGTCGAGAATGCGCTCCAGCAGCTCAACGAGCGCGGCGTGGTTCAGCTCGACGAGGAGCGCAAGGCGGCGATGGTCTCCAACCTGCTGGTGGTCCTGTGCGCCGACCGCGAGGCCCAGCCCGTGCTGAACACCGGCACGCTTTACGGCTGATCCGTGGCCAGTCCGGGAAAGCGCGCGTTCCTGATCCGGGTGCGGCCCGAGGTGCTCCAGGCCGTGGAGCGCCTCGCGGCCGCCGAATTGCGCAGCGTCAACGCCCAGGTCGAAATGCTGCTGCGCGAGGCCCTGACGCGTCGTGGCGTCGGAACGCCGACGGGCGATTCCGAGGCCCCGACCGAGGACTGACGCGGCCGGGGAGGGCGCGCCGAACCCCGCCGCAGGCCTATGGCCTGCGGGGCGCGCGCAGGCGAACCCGCGAAAGCGAGGCGGTGATGCGCATTCTTCAGTTTAAAGAGAATGGCGCGAGTGACGGGGCTCGAACCCGCGACCTCCGGCGTGACAGGCCGGCGCTCTAACCAACTGAGCTACACCCGCTTCGGCCGAAGCAGTTCGCTCCGGCGTCGTGAGGGGCGTCTGATATGCGGGGGGGCGGGACGTGTCAACCGCCAAGATCGAAAACCTGTGGATAGGCGTCCGGCGCCTCGAACAGGCGGTTCGCGCCGTGGGGCGGGGTGGTGAGATCGTGCGGGACCGGCCGGATTTCGCCCAATGATTTCGAATATTTGCGAGTGAATCTCAACTGGTGGCGGGTCAACGAACGCCGCTCTTGCAAAAGACGTCCGCCGAGGTTTGAACCCCCCGCCGCCTTGGTCTACAACGCGCCCGAATCTCGCCTTGAGGCTTCCATGAACGCCTTCCTCCTGCAGTACCTCCCCATCGTGATCTTTTTCGGGATCGCGACGGTTCTGGGGGTCGCCTTCATCCTCGCCGCCGCGGTGCTCGCGCCCAAGGCGCCCGACCCCGAGAAGCTGTCGGCGTACGAATGCGGCTTCAACGCCTTCGACGACGCGCGCATGAAGTTCGACGTGCGCTTCTATCTGGTGTCGATCCTGTTCATCATCTTCGACCTGGAGGTGGCGTTCCTGTTCCCCTGGGCGACGTCGCTGATGAAGCTGCCGCACGAGGCCCAGGTCTTCGCGTTCTGGTCGATGATGGCCTTCCTCGGCGTGCTGACCGTCGGCTTCATCTATGAGTGGAAGAAGGGAGCCCTGGAATGGGAGTGATCGTTCCCCCTAAGGCTCCGGCGCTGTCCGCCGGCCGCACGACGGTCGAGGGCTATGACCCCAAGCTGCACGACCCGTTCTTCGACGGCGTCACCGACCAGTTGGCCGACAAGGGCTTCGTCACCGCCGCCGCCGACGACCTGATCACCTGGGCCCGCACCGGCTCGCTGATGTGGATGACCTTCGGTCTGGCCTGCTGCGCGGTCGAGATGATGCAGGCGTCGATGCCGCGCTACGACCTGGAGCGCTACGGCTTCGCCCCGCGCGCCAGCCCGCGCCAGTCGGACGTGATGATCGTCGCCGGCACGCTGACCAACAAGATGGCTCCGGCCCTGCGCAAGGTCTACGACCAGATGCCGGAGCCGCGCTACGTCATCTCGATGGGCTCGTGCGCCAACGGCGGCGGCTATTATTACTTCAGCTACTCCGTGGTGCGCGGCTGCGACCGCATCGTGCCGGTCGACATCTACGTGCCCGGCTGTCCGCCGACCGCCGAGGCGCTGGTCTACGGCGTGCTGCAGCTGCAGAAGAAGATTCGCCGGACCGGGACGATCGAACGATGAAATGGGCCGTGTCTAACGAGGCGCTCGACGCGCTGGGCCAGCACATCGTCGCCGTCTGCGGCGGCGACGTCGTCGACTACAAGGTCGCCTATGGCGAGCTGACCGTGAACGCCCGCGCAGCGCGCATCGTCGAGGTGCTGGTCCGCCTGCGCGACGACGCCGACTGCCAGTTCCAGCAGCTGGTCGACCTGGCCGGCTGCGACTATCCGCAGCGTCCGCTCCGCTTCGACGTGGTCTATCACCTGCTGTCGCTGACCAAGAACCATCGCGTGCGGGTCAAGGTGCAGACCGACGAGGACACCGCCGTGCCGTCGGCCGTGCCGGCCTATCCGGTCGCCGACTGGTTCGAGCGCGAAGCCTTCGACATGTACGGCGTCTTCTTCTCGGGCCACCCGGACCTGCGCCGCATCCTGACCGACTATGGCTTCCATGGTCACCCGATGCGCAAGGACTTCCCGATGACGGGCTATGTCGAGGTCCGCTACGACGACGAGATCAAGCGGGTCGTCTACGAGCCGGTGAAGTCCGTCGAGTTCCGTAACTGGGACTTCCTGTCCCCCTGGGAGGGCGCCGAATACGTCCTGCCGGGCGACGAAAAGACCAAGGAGGGCGGCCAATGACCGGAACCAACGCCCCCGCTCAGGCGACCGATTACTTCCACGACGAAGTTCCGGTTCCCGGCTCCGAAGAGACCAAGGTCCGCAAGTTCAACATCAACTTCGGCCCGCAACACCCGGCCGCGCACGGCGTGCTGCGCCTGGTGCTCGAACTCGACGGCGAGATCGTCGAGCGCGTCGACCCGCACATCGGCCTGCTGCACCGCGGCACCGAGAAGCTGATGGAAGGGCGGCCCTACACCCAGAACACGCCCTATTTCGACCGCCTCGACTATGTCGCCCCGATGAATCAGGAGCACGCCTTCGTGCTGGCCATCGAGAAGATGCTCGAGGTCGAGGTGCCGGTCCGGGGCCAGCTGATCCGCGTGCTCTACAGCGAGATCGGCCGCATCCTGAACCACCTGCTCAACGTCACCACCCAGGCGATGGACGTCGGCGCGCTGACCCCGCCGCTGTGGGGTTTCGAAGAGCGCGAGAAGCTGATGATCTTCTACGAGCGCGCTTCGGGCGCTCGCATGCACGCCAACTACTTCCGCCCCGGCGGCGTGCGCCAGGACCTGCCGCCGGCCCTGGTCGCCGATATCGGCGACTGGTGCGCCCAGTTCCCCAAGGTGCTCGACGACATCGAGGGCCTGATCACTGACAACCGCATCTTCAAGCAGCGCAACGTCGACATCGGCGTGGTGTCCAAGGAAGAGGCGCTGGCCTGGGGCTTCTCGGGCGTGATGGTGCGCGGCTCCGGCATCGCCTGGGACCTGCGCCGCAACCAGCCCTACGAATGCTACGACGAGCTGGAGTTCGACATCCCGCTCGGCGTCAACGGCGACTGCTATGACCGTTACCTCTGCCGCGTCGAGGAGATGCGCCAGTCGGTGCGGATCATGCAGCAGTGCGTCGAGCGCCTGCGGAAGACGCCCGGCCTGGTGCTGTCCGACGACCACAAGGTTTCGCCGCCCCGTCGCGGCGAGATGAAGCAGTCGATGGAAGCGCTGATCCACCACTTCAAGCTCTACACCGAAGGCTTCCACGTCCCCGAGGGCGAGGTCTACGCCTGCGTCGAGGCCCCCAAGGGCGAGTTCGGCGTATTCTTGGTCGCCGACGGCGGCAACAAGCCCTACCGCTGCAAGATCCGCGCGCCGGGCTTCCCGCATCTGGCCGCCATGGACTGGATGAACCGCGGCCACATGCTGGCGGACGTCTCCGCCATCCTGGGCTCGCTCGATATCGTGTTCGGAGAGATCGACCGGTGAGCGTCCGTCGCCTCGCAAAAGAGCAACCCGCCAGCTTCGCCTTCAGCAAGGACACCCTGAAGAAGGCCGAGTGGTGGATCGCCAAGTATCCGGCCGACCGCCGCCAGTCGGCGGTGATCCCGATCCTGTGGCTGGTGCAGAAGCAGGAAGGCTGGGTCTCCGAGCCGGCGCTGAACGCCATCGCCGAGCTGCTCGGCATGCCGGTGATCCGCGTGTTCGAGGTCGCCACCTTCTACACCATGTTCCAGCTGGAGCCGGTCGGCAAGGTCGCCCTGGTGCAGCTGTGCGGCACCACGCCGTGCATGCTGCGCGGCGCCAACGACCTGAAGACGGTGCTGGAGGCCAAGATCGGCCCCAAGAACCATCTCTCGGCCGACGGCAAGTTCTCGTGGGAAGAGGTCGAATGCCTGGGCGCGTGCTGCAACGCGCCGATGGCGGCGATCAACGACTACTATTACGAGGACCTGACGCCGGAGAGCCTGGGCCGGATTCTCGACGACTTCGCCGCCGGCAAGGCCCCCCAGCCGGGCTCGTACGAGGGCCGCAAGTCCTCCGAGCCCAAGGACGCGGTCCACACCCTGACCGATCCCAAGCTCTATGACGGCTCCGCCGCCAAGAAGATCAAGCTGCCCAATGCTCCGGCCAAGGAGAAGGCCAAGAAGGAGCCGGCCGCCTGATGGCCGACGCCCTGCTCGACATTCCTGGCCAGCGCCGGCGGCTGATGGCGATGTTCGCCGTCTGCGTCGTCGCCTTCGTCGTGGCCGCGGCCGCGATGGTCGGTCACGCCGTCTTCCATTTCCGCTGGATGCTGCCGGTGGTGATCGTGGCCGTGCTGTCGGGCTTTGGCGCGCAGGCCTGGTTCATCCTGGGCTGGATGAAGGCCTCCAAGGCCGGAGGCCCCCGATGAGCGAACCGGTCCGCCGCGCCGTCGACGCCCGCGAGCTGCGGGGCGTGGCGCCGATCGCCCGCGGCGTGGGCCTTTTCGGCTGCATGGCCGGGGCGCTGCTGCTGGCCTACGCCAGTCGAACGCCGGCCGGCGTCCATTCTCCGCTAGGCTATTCGGCGCTGGCCGTCGTCGCCGTCAGTTGGGCGATTTTCGCCTATGTCATCGTGCGGCGGACGCGGTATGCCCGCGCCCGCGCCCTGAACCCCGAGTCCTGAAGCATGGTCGGCATTCTCGAAGACAAGGACCGCATCTTCACCAACCTCTACGGCCTCCAGGACTGGCGGCTCGAGGGCGCGAAGAAGCGTGGCGCGTGGAACGCGACCAAGGACATGCTCGACTGCGGGCGCGACTGGGTCATCGACCAGGTCAAGAACTCGGGCCTGCGCGGCCGGGGCGGCGCCGGTTTCGGCACCGGCCTGAAGTGGTCGTTCATGCCCAAGGAAGTGAAGGACCGTCCTCACTACCTGGTGGTCAACGCCGACGAGTCCGAGCCGGGCACCTGCAAGGACCGGGAGATCATGCGGCATGACCCGCACCTCCTGATCGAAGGCTGCCTGATCGCCTCGTTCGCGATGCAGGCCCACGCCTGCTACATCTACATCCGCGGCGAATACGTCCGCGAGCGCGAGATCCTCGAGGAAGCCATCAAGGAGGCCTACGAGGCCAAGCTGGTCGGCAAGAACAACGTCCACGGCTGGGACTTCGACATCTACGTCCATCACGGCGCCGGGGCCTATATCTGCGGCGAAGAGACGGCGCTGCTCGAAAGCCTCGAAGGCAAGAAGGGCCAGCCCCGTCTGAAGCCGCCGTTCCCGGCCGGCGCGGGCCTGTACGGCTGCCCGACCACGGTCAACAACGTCGAGTCGATCGCCGTCGTGGGAACCATCCTGCGCCGCGGAGCCGAGTGGTTCGCGGGCTTCGGCCGGCCGAACAACACCGGCACCAAGCTGTTCTGCGTCAGCGGCCACGTGAACCTGCCGTGCAACGTCGAAGAGGCGATGAGCATCCCGTTCCGCCAGCTGATCGAAGATCACTGCGGCGGCATCAAGGGCGGCTGGGGCAATCTGAAGGCGGTCATTCCGGGCGGCTCGTCCGTGCCGATGATCCCGGCCGAGCAGTGCGAAGATCTGCCGATGGACTTCGACGCCCTGCGCAACCTCAAGTCCGGCCTCGGCACCGCCGCCGTCATCGTCATGGACAAGTCGACTGACCTGGTCCGGGCGATCGCGCGGATCAGTTACTTCTACAAGCATGAGAGCTGCGGCCAGTGCACGCCGTGCCGCGAAGGCACCGGCTGGATGTGGCGGGTGATGGAGCGCATGGCGCGAGGGGAGGCCGATCCGAAGGAGATCGACACCCTGCTGGACGTCACCACCCAGGTCGAAGGCCACACCATCTGCGCGCTGGGCGACGCCGCCGCCTGGCCGATCCAAGGTCTGTTCCGCCACTTCCGCCACGAGGTCGAGGAACGCATCGCCAACTATCGCTCTGGCCGCCCGCACGTGCAGGGCGCCTCGCTGATCGCGGCGGAGTAACGACATGCCCAAAGCCAAGGTCAACGGCGTCGAGGTCGAGTTCGAACCCGGCATGACGGTTCTGCAGGTCGCGGAGCTGGCCGGCGAGGAGATCCCGCGCTTCTGCTATCACGAGCGGCTGTCGATCGCCGGCAACTGCCGCATGTGCCTGGTCGAGGTGAAGCCCGGTCCGCCGAAGCCCCAGGCTTCGTGCGCGTTGCCGGCCGCCGAGAACCAGGAGATCTTCACCAACACGCCGATGGTGAAGAAGGCCCGCGAAGGGGTGATGGAGTTCCTGCTCATCAACCACCCGCTGGACTGCCCGATCTGCGACCAGGGCGGCGAGTGCGACCTGCAGGACCAGGCCATGGGCTATGGCCGCGACGGTTCTCGTTATGAGGAGAACAAGCGCGCGGTCGAAGAGAAGTACATGGGGCCGTTGATCAAGACGGTCATGACCCGCTGCATCCAATGCACCCGTTGCGTGCGCTTCATCACCGAAGTGGCCGGCGTGCCGGACATCGGTCTGATCAGCCGCGGCGAAGACGTTGAAATCACGACCTATCTGGACAAGGCGGTCGGCTCCGAGCTGTCGGCCAACGTCATCGACCTGTGCCCCGTCGGCGCCCTGACCTCGAAGCCCTACGCCTTCAACGCCCGTCCGTGGGAGTTGAAGAAGACCGAGAGCGTCGACGTCATGGACGCGCTCGGCTCGGCGATCCGCGTCGACGCCCGCGCCAACGAAGTGATGCGCGTGCTGCCGCGCATCAACGACGACATCAACGAGGAATGGATCTCGGACAAGACGCGCTACGCCTGCGACGGCCTGCTGCGTCAGCGTCTGGACCGGCCCTATATCCGCGAAGCCGGCAAGCTGCGCGCCGCGACCTGGGCCGAGGCGTTCGCCGCCGTGGCCGCCAAGGTCAAGGCCGCCAAGCCCGAGCGCATCGGCGTCATCGCCGGCGACGTGCAGGACGCGGAATCGATGAAGGCCGCGCTCGACCTGTTCGGCGGCCTGGGCGTGACCAGCCTCGACTGCCGCCAGGACGGCGCCCAGGTCGGCGGCGGGCAACGCGAAGCCTATCTGTTCAACACCACCATCGCCGGCCTGGACCAGGCCGACGCCATCCTGCTGGTCGGCTGCAACCCGCGCCTGGAAGCGCCGGTGCTCAACGCGCGCCTGCGCAAGGCCTGGATTTCCGGCCGCGCCCAGATCGGCGTGATCGGCGAGCGCGTCGACCTGACCTACGACTACGAGCACCTGGGCGCCGGCCCGGCCTCGCTGAAGACCCTGGTCAAGGCCAAGAGCGGCTTCGCCAAGGTGCTCAAGGACGCCAAGAACCCGGTGATCATCGTCGGCGGCGGCGCTCTCGCCCGTGAGGACGGCTCGGCGGTGCTGGCCATGGCGGCCGGGGCGGCCAAGACCTTCGGCGCGGTGCGCGAGGACTGGAACGGCTTCAACGTGCTGCACACGGCCGCGAGCCGCGTGGGCGGTCTCGATCTCGGCTTCCTGCCGGGCGAGGGCGGCCTGTCGGCCAGGCAGATGGTCGCCAAGGGCGCGCTCGACGTGCTGTTCCTGCTCGGCGCCGACGAGGCCGACCTGTCGCAGACCGACGCCTTCGTCGTCTATCTTGGCACGCATGGCGACGCCGGCGCGCACCGCGCCGACGTGATCCTGCCGGGCGCGGCCTACACCGAAAAGAACGGCCTTTACGTCAACACCGAGGGCCGGGTTCAGATGGCCTCGCGCGCGGTGTTCCCGAAGGGCGAGGCGCGTGAAGACTGGGCGATCCTGCGGGCGCTGTCCGAGCGCCTGGGCGCCAAGCTGCCCTATGACAGCCTGGACCATCTGCGCGCCAAGCTGTTCGCCGACCATCCGAGCTTCGGCCAGATCGACTACGCGCCCGGCGCGGCGACGGCGGCCGGCTTCGACCTGGGCGCGGTGGGCGGCGAGGGCGAGGCGGACGACGCCGTCTTCGGGCCGGCGATCAAGGACTTCTATCTGACCAATCCGATCGCGCGGGCCAGCGTGACGATGGCGGAATGCTCCGCCGTCGCCGCCCAGTCGCGCGCCAAGCTGGTCGCGGCGGAGTAGGGCGGTGCAGGGGAACGCTGTGAACTTTTGGGGCACGCCCGGCGGCTGGGCGCTGATCACCGTCGGCCAGGTGCTGCTGGTGATGGTCGGCGTGCTGATCTCGCTCGCCTTCCTGCTGTGGGGCGACCGCAAGATCTGGGCCGGCGTGCAGATGCGCAAGGGCCCGAACGTGGTCGGGCCGTTCGGCCTGTTTCAGTCCTTCGCCGACTTCATCAAGTTCGTCCTGAAAGAGATCACCGTGCCGTCGGGCGCCGACAAGTCGGTGTTCCTGCTGGCCCCGGTGATCAGCTTCGTGCTGGCCTTCGCCGCCTGGGCGGTGATCCCGTTCGGGCCGGGCTGGGCGGTGTCGAACATCAATGTCGGCGTCCTCTACCTGTTCGCCATCTCATCGCTCGGCGTCTACGGCATCATCATGGGCGGCTGGGCTTCGAACTCGAAGTACCCGTTCCTGGGCGGCCTGCGCTCGGCGGCGCAGATGGTTTCGTACGAAGTCTCGCTCGGCTTCATCATCATCACGGTGATCCTGCTGGTCGGCTCGATGAACCTGCAGACCATCGTCGAGCATCAGGCCGGCGGCTTCTGGAACTGGAACGTTTTCGGCGGCGGCCTCAAGAACCTGCCCATGGCCATCGTCATGATCCCGATGATGGTGATGTTCTTCGTCTCGGCCCTGGCCGAGACCAACCGCCCGCCCTTCGACCTGCCCGAGGCCGAATCCGAACTGGTCGCCGGCTATCAGGTCGAGTACTCCTCGACCCCCTACCTGCTGTTCATGATCGGCGAATATTCCAACATCGTGCTGATGTGCGGGATGATCACCATCCTGTTCTTCGGCGGCTGGCAGGCGCCGTTCCCGACGCCGTTCACCGCCTCCTGGGCGCCCTGGGCGCTCGGCCTGTTCGGCCTTGCCTGGTTCGCCATCAAGATCGTCTTCTGGTTCTTCATGTTCGCCATGGTGAAGGCCATCGTCCCCCGGTACCGCTACGACCAGTTGATGCGCCTGGGCTGGAAAGTGTTCCTGCCCACCTCGCTGGTCGCCGTGGTCGTCGTCGCCGCCTGGCGCGTATTCGGCCCGGCCGCTTAAGGAGCGCAAATGTCTTTCGCTGCTCGCATCAGCCAAGCCGCCAGGGGCGCGGCCTTGATGGACTTCACCGGGGCCTTCGGCCTGGCGATGAAGCACATGCTGCGCCCCAAGAAGACCGTGCTCTATCCCAACGAGCGCGGTCCCCAGTCGCCGCGCTTCCGCGGCGAGCACGCCCTGCGCCGCTATCCGAACGGCGAGGAGCGCTGCATCGCCTGCAAGCTGTGCGAGGCGGTCTGCCCGGCCCAGGCCATCACCATCGAGGCCGAACCGCGCGCCGACGGCTCGCGCCGGACGACCCGCTACGACATCGACATGGTCAAGTGCATCTACTGCGGTCTGTGCCAGGAGGCCTGCCCGGTCGACGCCATCGTCGAAGGCCCGAACACCGAGTTCGCGGTCGAGACGCGCGAAGAGCTTTATTACGACAAGCAACGCCTGCTCGATAACGGTGATCGTTGGGAGCGGGAGATCGCGAAGAACCTGGAACTCGACGCGCCCTACCGATAAGAGACGGGCGCGATTCCGAGGGGCCGGCGGCGCAGTCGCCATCAAGGGCTCCTCTTGTGTGTGAATGAGGAGCGTGAGCGGCCGATGGGCTTGCAGGCGATCGCCTTCTATCTGCTGGCGGCTGTGACTTTGGGGGCGGGGTTCCTCGTGGTCACGGCGCGGAACCCCGTGCACTCGGTGCTGTTCCTAATCCTGGCCTTCTTTACGGCGGCCGGACTGTTCGTGCTTCTCGGCGCGGAATTCCTCGCGATGCTGCTCGTCGTCGTCTACGTCGGCGCGGTCGCGGTGCTGTTCCTGTTCGTCGTGATGATGCTGGACGTCGACTTCTCGGCCTTGCGGGCGGGCTTCGCCCGCTACCTGCCGATAGGTCTGGTCGTCGGCGGCGTCCTGGCTGTCGAGATGGTCCTGGTGGCCGTCACCGTGGCGCTGAAGGGCGCGGCGGCCGCGCACGACGCGCCACTGGTCCCCAGCCACGACGTCACCAACGCCGAGGCCATCGGGCGGGTGCTCTACACCGACTACGTCTATTTCTTCCAGGCCGCGGGCCTGGTCCTGCTGGTGGCCATGATCGGCGCGATCGTGCTGACCCTGCGCCACAAGCCGGGCGTCAAGCGCCAGGACATCGCCAAGCAGGTGGCGCGTACGCCCAAGACCGGCATGAAGCTCGTCCAGATCCAGAGCGGCCAAGGCGTCCGGGAAGAGGGGATTTCCGAATGACCATCGGCCTTCCGCATTATCTCGCGGTGGCGGCGATCCTGTTCACCATCGGCGTGTTCGGGATCATCATGAACCGCAAGAACATCATCATCATCCTGATGTCGGTCGAGCTGATCCTGCTCGCCGTCAACATCAACCTGGTGGCGTTCTCGGTCTACCTGCACGACGTGGTCGGCCAGATCTACGCCATGTTCGTGCTGACCGTCGCCGCGGCCGAGGCCGCGGTCGGCCTGGCGATCCTCGTCACGTTCTTCCGCAACCGCGGCGACATCGCCGTGGACGACGCGTCGATGATGAAGGGCTGACGATGTCGCACTCGCTTATCGTATCCCTTCTGGTCTTCGCGCCGCTGCTTGGCGCGATCGTCGCCGGCCTGTTCGGTCGGCGGATCGGAGACGTCGCCTCGCAGAGCGTGACCACCGGCCTGCTGCTGGCCGCCTGCGCCCTGGCCTGGACTACCTTCGTCGGCATGACCTGGGGCGGCTGGGAGCCGTTCACCGTCGCGCTCGCGCCCTTCATCCACGTCGGCAAGTTTGTCGCCGACTGGTCGATCCGCATCGACGCCCTGTCGTCGGTGATGCTGATCGTGGTGACCACCGTCTCGTCGCTGGTCCACGTCTACAGCTGGGGCTACATGGCCGAGGACGACAGCAAGCCGCGCTTCTTCGCGTACCTGTCGCTGTTCACCTTCGCCATGCTGTCGCTGGTCACCGCCGCCGACTTCATGCAGATGTTCTTCGGCTGGGAAGGCGTGGGCCTGGCCTCGTACCTGCTGATCGGCTTCTGGTTCAAGAAGCCGACCGCCAACGCCGCCTCGATCAAGGCCTTCGTGGTCAATCGCGTCGGCGACTTCGGCTTCGCCCTCGGCATCATGACCGTCTTCTGGGCCTTCGGTTCGATCAAGTTCGCCGAGATCTTCCCCCAGATCGCCTCGCACGCCCACCTGGCCTGGACCTTCGCCGGCCGCCAATGGCCGCTGATCGACCTCGCCTGCGCGCTGCTGTTCGTCGGCGCCATGGGCAAGTCGGCGCAGTTCTTCCTGCACACCTGGTTGCCTGACGCCATGGAGGGCCCGACCCCGGTCTCGGCCCTGATCCACGCGGCGACCATGGTCACCGCCGGCGTCTACATGGTCTGCCTGCTGTCGCCGATGTTCGAGTACGCGCCGGTCGCCAAGCAGATCGTCACCGTCATCGGCGCTGTGACGGCCCTGTTCGCCGCCACCGTCGGCCTGGCGCAGAACGACATCAAGCGCGTCATCGCCTATTCGACCTGTTCGCAGCTCGGCTACATGTTCTTCGCCGCCGGCGTCGGCGCCTATCAGGGCGCGATGTTCCACCTGTTCACGCACGCCTTCTTCAAGGCGCTGCTGTTCCTGGGCGCCGGCTCGGTGATCATGGGCATGCACCACGAGCAGGACATGCGGAAGATGGGCGGCCTGTGGCGGCTGATGCCGATCACCTATGCGGTGATGCTCATCGGCACCATCGCCATCACCGGCATGGGCCTGCCGGGGCTGGAGCTCGGCTTCGCCGGCTTCTATTCGAAGGACGCCATCATCGAGAGCGCCTTCGTCGCCGGCCAGCACAATCCGGTCGGCATGTTCGCCTTCATCATCGGCGTCATCGTCGCCGGCCTGACCGCCTTCTATTCCTGGCGCCTGGTGTTCATGACCTTCCACGGCCACGCCAAGTGGGGACACGACCACCATGCCGACGACCATGGCCACGCTCACGACGACGGCCATCACGCCGCCCATGACGACCATCACGGCCATGGCCACGACCACAAGCCGCACGAGAGCCCGTGGGTGGTGATCCTGCCGCTGCTGGCGCTGTCGGTCGGCGCGATCTTCGCCGGCGGCGTCTTCGTCGAGAAGTTCATCGGCGAAGAGCGCGGCGAGTTCTGGGGCAAGGCCATCTTCACCGGCGCGGGCAACACCGTGCTCGAGAACCTGCACCACATTCCGGAGTGGGTGACGCTGGCTCCGCTGGTCGTCTCGGTGATCGGCCTCATCGCCGCCTGGTACGTCTACGTCCTGCGCGAGGGCATGGGCGCTCGGATCGCCGCCGGGAAGGGGCCGCTGTGGACCTTCTTCTACAACAAGTGGTTCTTCGACGAGCTGTACGAGGCGACCTTCGTGCGCGCCGCGCGCTTCCTGGGCGACCTGTTCTGGAAGGGCGGCGACCAGAAGGTCATCGACGGGCTAGGCCCCAACGGCGTCGCCGCGGCCTCCTATCTCGTCGGCCGCCGCACCGGCCGGCTGCAGACCGGCTATCTCTATCACTACGCGTTCGTGATGCTGCTGGGCGTCGCCGGTCTTTTGACCTACGCGATCCTGAAGTGGCGCTGAGGGAGCAACGACCATGACCGGCATCCTCAGCCTCACAACCTTCTCGCCGCTGGTCGGCGTGATCGCCATCCTCGCCCTGCGCGCCTTCGGCGGCGGCGGCGATCAGGCGGCGGTCAACCGCGCCGCCAAGTGGATCGCGCTCGTCACCAGCTTCGCGACCTTCGCCCTGTCGATCCTGCTGGTGTTCAAGTTCGACGCCGCCAACCCCGGCTTCCAGTTCGTGGAGGACCTGAACTGGTTCGCCGGCCTGCACTACCGCATGGGCGTCGACGGCATCTCGATCCTGTTCGTGCTGCTGACCGCCTTCCTGCTGCCGCTGTGCATCGCCGCCAGTTGGGACTCGATCGAGAACCGCGTGCTCGAATACCTGATCGCCTTCCTAATCCTGGAAGTGCTGGTCATCGGCGTGTTCTGCGCGCTCGATCTCGTGCTGTTCTATCTGTTCTTCGAAGGTCAGCTGCTGCCGATGTTCCTGATCATCGGCGTGTGGGGCGGAAAGAACCGGGTCTACGCGGCCTACAAGTTCTTCCTCTACACCCTGCTGGGTTCGGTGCTGATGCTGGTGGCGATCCTGGCCATGATCAGCATCGCGCACACCACCTCGATCCCGGCGCTGATGGCCTTCAAGTTCGCGCCGCAGGTGCAGACCTTCCTATGGCTGGCCTTCTTCGCCTCGTTCGCGGTGAAGATGCCGATGTGGCCGGTCCACACCTGGTTGCCCGACGCCCACGTCGAGGCGCCGACCGCGGGCTCGGTCATCCTGGCCGGCATCCTGCTGAAGATGGGCGGTTACGGCTTCCTGCGCTTCAGCCTGCCGATGTTCCCGCAGGCCAGCCAGCTGTTCACGCCGCTGGTGTTCGCCCTGTCGGTGATCGCCATCGTCTACACCTCGCTGGTCGCCTTCCGTCAGGTCGACATCAAGAAGCTGATCGCCTACTCGTCGGTGGCGCACATGGGCTTCGTGACCATGGGCATCTTCTCCGGCAACGCCTACGGCGTGCAGGGGGCGATCTTCCAGATGCTCAGCCACGGGGTGATCTCGGGCGCGCTCTTCCTCTGCGTCGGCGTGGTCTATGACCGCATGCACACCCGCGAGATCGCCTTCTACGGCGGACTGGTGAACCGCATGCCCTGGTACGCGGCGACCTTCATGCTGTTCACCATGGGCAATGTCGGCCTGCCGGGCACCTCGGGTTTCGTCGGCGAGATCCTGACCATGACCGGGGCCTACGGCGTCTCGACCTGGACGGCGATCGTCGCCGCCAGCGGGGTGATCTTCTCGGCGGTCTACGCGCTGACGCTCTATCGCAAGGTCATCTTCGGCGAGATGGTCAATCCCAAGCTCGCCGCCATCGAGGACCTCAACTGGCGCGAGGTGACGATCTTCGTCCCGCTGATCGCCGCCACCTTGATCCTCGGCGTGCAGCCCAACCTGATTTTCAACCTCACCACCGCCTCGGTGGACGGACTGGTGTCCGTCTACAAGGCCGCCGTGGGCGGGTGAGGGGAGCGTATCGATGAGCTTCTACAGCGCCCTTTCGCTGGCCTGGCCCGAGGTCTTCCTCGCGGTCTCGACGCTGGTCCTGCTGGTGGCGGGGGCCGTCGGCGGCAACCGTCTCAGCAGCCTGGTCTCGACCCTGGCCGGGCTCGCCCTGCTGGTCGCCGCCGCCCTGGCCTGGACGGCTCCGCACGGCAAGGCCTTCGCGGGCGGCTTCGTCTCCGACGAGGCCTCGGCCTTCGCCAAGGTGGCCATCTACGGCATGAGCGCCGTGGCGGTGCTGCTGGGCGACCGCTGGCTGACCCGGCTCAAGGCCAACCAGTTCGAATATCCCGTGCTGATCCTGCTGGCCGCCGTCGGCATGGGCATGATGGTCTCGGCCGGCGACCTGATCTCGCTCTATGTCGGGGTCGAGCTGCAGTCGCTGGCGCTCTACGTCATGGCCGCGTTCCGTCGCGACGACGCCAAGGCCTCGGAAGCCGGGCTGAAGTATTTCGTGCTGGGCGCGCTGTCGTCCGGCCTGCTGCTCTACGGCGCCTCGCTGATCTACGGCTTCGCCGGCTCGACCCATTTCGACGTCATCGCCAAGGCGGCCACGGGCGCCTCGAACACCGGCGTGCTGTTCGGCCTGGTGTTCCTGATCTGCGGCTTGGCGTTCAAGGTCTCGGCCGCGCCGTTCCACATGTGGACGCCGGACGTCTATGAGGGCGCGCCGACGCCGGTTGTCGGCTTCTTCGCCGCCGCGCCGAAGCTGGCGGCCATGGTGCTGTTCGCCCGCGCGCTCTACGATTCCTTCCCGCACGCCGCCGACCAGTGGCGCCAGGTGGTCATCGTCATCGCCGTGCTGTCGATGCTGCTGGGCGCCTTCGCCGGCCTGGCCCAGAAGAACCTCAAGCGCCTGTGGGCCTATTCGTCGATCGCCAATGTCGGCTACGCCCTGGTCGGGCTGTCGACCGGCACCCAGAGCGGCGCCCAGTCGATGCTGGTGTTCATGGTCCTCTACATGATCGACGTCACCGGCTTCTTCGCCTGTCTGTCGGCCCTGTCGCGGGGCGGCAAGCCGATGGAGACCATCGACGACATGGCCGGCCTGGTGCGCGAGCGGCCGGGCCTGGCCCTGGCCATGACCGCCTTCGCGCTGTCGGCCCTGGGCCTGCCGCCGTTCGCCGGCTTCTGGGGCAAGTTCTACGTGTTCAAGGCCGCGCTGGAGTCCAACCTGGCCTGGGTGGCCGTGCTGGGTCTGGTGTCGAGCGTGGTGGCCGCGTTCTACTATCTGCGCCTGGTCAAGGTGATGTGGTTCGACGCGCCGGCCGGCAAGACCGACGCGGTCCCCGCCGACGCGCGCGGCGTGGCCTACGCCGCGGCGATCTTCTCCTGTCCGGTCGTGCTCGTCGCGCTGATCGGTCTCGACCCCCTGGCCAAGGCGGCCGCGGCAGCGTTCGGCCTGCACTAGGTGGCGGCGTCCGCCCCTGCGCCCATCCTTTGGCTGGAGGAGATCGACTCCACCAACGCCGAGGCGCGCCGGCGGGCTGAGGCGGGAGCTTCCGGTCCGATCTGGATCGCGGCCGAGCGCCAGACCGCCGGCAAGGGCCGGCGCGGCCGCGCCTGGGAGACGGGTCGGGACAATCTGGCCGCGACCCTGCTGCTGACCACCGACCGGCCGCCGGCCGAGGCGGCGCAGGTCTCGTTCGTCGCCGCGCTGGCGGTGGCCGACCTGGCCCGCGCCTACCTGCCCGAGAACCTCGTGCGGCTGAAATGGCCCAACGATCCGCTGGTCGCCGGGCGCAAGGTCAGCGGCATATTGATCGAGTCCGGCCGCCGGCCCGACGGCCGGCTGTGGCTGGCCTGCGGGATCGGCGTCAATCTGGCCACCCCGCCTGACGCGGCGGAGCGGCCGGCGACCAGCTTTTCCGAACACGCCCCGGGCGGGGCGCCGTCGCCGTCGCGGGCGCTGGAGGGGCTGGCGGCGGCCTTCGCCGACTGGCTGGCCATCTGGACGCAACAGGGCTTCCCCGCCATCGCCCGGGCCTGGACGGCGCGGGCGCACGGCCTGGGCGAGCCCTGCACGGCCCGGCTGGGCGAAGAAGGCGTCGACGGCGTCGCCGAAGGGCTCGACGACGACGGCGCCCTGCGCCTGCGCTTGCCGTCCGGTCAGATCCGCCGCATCACCGCCGGCGACGTGTTCTTTGGAGGCGTCTGATGCTGCTCGCCATCGAACAGGGCAACACCAACACCCTATTCGCCGTCCATGACGGCGCCGAATGGATCGCCGAATGGCGCTCGGCGACCGAATCCACCCGCACGGCGGACGAATACGCCGTCTGGCTGCAGCAGCTCCTGACCATGCGCGGGCTGTCGGTCGCCGACTTGACCGGCTGCATCATTTCCAGCGTGGTGCCGCAGTCGATCTTCAACCTGCGCAACCTGTCGCGGCGATACCTGCACGTCGAACCGATGGTCATCGGCGAGAACGTCGAACTGGGCGTGGCGGTGCGCATCGAGAAGCCCTCCGAGGCCGGCGCCGACCGGCTGGTCAACGCCGTCGGCGCCCATATCGCCTATCCGGGCGACCTGATCGTCATTGACAGCGGCACGGCCACCACCTTCGACGTGGTGGCGGCCGACGGCGGCTTCGAGGGCGGCATCATCGCCCCCGGCATCAACCTGTCCATGCAGGCCCTGCACGAGGCCGCGGCCAAGCTGCCGCGCATCGCCATCCAGCGGCCCGAAGGCAACCGCATCGTCGGCCGCGACACGGTCAGCGCCATGCAGTCGGGCGTGTTCTGGGGCTATATCAGCCTGATCGAGGGGCTGGTGCATCGGGTCAAGGCCGAGTGGGGCAAGCCGATGACCGTCATCGCCACCGGCGGGGTCGCCTCGCTGTTCGCCGGGGCGACGGATTGCATCGACAAGTTCGACTCCGACCTCACTATTCGGGGCATGCTCGAAATCTGGCGTCGCAACGCCCATCTGTCGGAATAAATGAAAAAGCGCAAAACCGAAGACGAACTCGTTTTCCTGCCGCTGGGCGGGTCGAACGAGATCGGAATGAACTTCAACCTGTATGGCTACGGGCCGGCCCACGACCGCAAATGGATCGTGGTCGACGTCGGCGTGACGTTTGGCGACCAGACCACGCCGGGCGTCGAGATCATCCTGCCCGACCCGGAATTCATCGAGGAGCATGCCGACGACATTCTCGGCATCGTCCTGACCCACGCGCACGAAGACCATATCGGCGCGGTCGGCTGGCTGTGGCCGCGCCTGAAGGCGCCGATCTACGCCACGCCGTTCACGGCCTATCTGCTGCGCGAGAAGCTGCGCGATCACGACCTGCTCGACGAGGCCGAGATCACCGAGGTGCCGTTGAACGGCTCGATCGAGCTCGGGCCGTTCGAGGTGACCCTGGTCACGCTGACCCACTCGATCCCCGAGCCCAACGGCCTGGCGATCAAGACGCCGCTCGGCACGGTGCTGCACACCGGCGACTGGAAGATCGACCCGGACCCGCTGCTTGGCGGCGTCACCGACCAGGACGCCATCCGCCGGCTCGGCGACGAGGGCGTGCTGGCCATGGTCTGCGACTCGACCAACGTGTTCGTCGACGGCGTCGCCGGCTCCGAGGCCGGCGTCCGCGACGCCATGAACACCCTGATCGGCTCGCTGAAGGGCAAGGTGGCCGTGGCCTGCTTCGCCTCCAACGTGGCGCGCATGGACACCATCATCCGGGCCGCCCAGGCCAACGGCCGCAAGGTCTGTCTGGTCGGACGCTCCATGCACCGCATGGCCGGCGCGGCGCGGCACGTCGGATTGTTCGAAGGCGTCGAGCCTTTCGTCTCCGACGTCGACGCCAAGCACGTGCCCGAGGATAAGATCCTCTACCTGTGCACCGGCAGCCAGGGCGAGCCGCGCGCGGCTCTGTCGCGCATCGCCGACGGCACCCATCCGCACGTCAGCCTGGGGCAGGGCGACCACTGCATCTTCTCGTCGCGGGTGATCCCCGGCAACGAGGTGCCGATCCGCAACCTGCAGAACAACCTCGCCGACCGCGGGGTGCGCCTGTGCACCGAACGGGACCACCCGGGCATCCACGTCTCGGGCCACCCCTGCCGCGACGAACTGAAGGAAATGTACCAGTGGGCCAGGCCGCAGATCGCGGTGCCGACCCACGGCGAGCGCCGCCATCTGCTCGAGCACGCCGCTTTCGCCCGCGACCTGCAGGTGCCGCAGCAGATCGCCCCGCGCAACGGCGACATGGTTCGCCTGGCGCCCGGCCGGGCCGAGATCATCGACGAGGCGCCGTCCGGCCGCCTGTTCGTCGACGGCGGCGTCCTGACGCCGGCCAACGGCGAGGCTCTGCGCGAGCGCCGACACGCCGCCTTCAACGGCGTCTTGACGGTCGCGGTGGCGCTCGACGCCCGCGGGCGCCTGACCTCGGGGCCGCAGGTGCGCGGCGTCGGCCTGCCGGGCGACGACGACTATCCCATCGAAGAGGCGCTCGACGACCTGGCCGAGATCGCCGAGGGCGCGCTGAAACGACTGGACGCCGACGAGCGCGAGGACGATACCGCTGTCGAACAGGCGATCGCGCGGGCGCTGAAGAAGGCTTCGCAGCGCGTCTGGGAGCGGCGGCCCATCGTCGAGGTGACCGTCCTGCGCATCTGAACTTGAGGACGTAAGCTCATGATCGGCAAGTTGAACCATGTCGGCGTCGCCACGCCCTCGATCGACGAGAGCATCAAGCTCTACCGCGACCTGCTCGGCGCCACCTCGATCACCGAGAAGCGGTCGATGGCCGAGCAGGGCGTGTCGTTCGTGTTCGTCAACCTGCCCAATTCGCAGATCGAGCTGATCGAGCCCTATGGCGAGAACTCGCCGATCCACGGCTTCCTGGCCAAGAACCCCAAGGGCGGCCAGCATCACGTCTGTTTCGAGGTCGAGGACATCTACGCCGCCCGCGACGAGATGAAGGCCAAGGGCGCGACGGTTCTGGGCGAGCCGCGCATCGGCGCCCACGGCACCCTGATCGTCTTCGTCCACCCCAAGGACATGGGCGGCGTGCTGGTCGAGCTGATGGAGACCCCGAAGGCCGGGGAGGGGGCGCACTGATGGGACTGGTCACAGGCATCGCCATCTACCTGACCATCTGGTGGACGGTGCTGTTCGCCGTCTTGCCCCTGGGCGTGGTCAGCCACGCCGAGGCGGGCCTCGACAAGGGCGACGGCGGCGATCCGGCCGCGCCGGTCGACCCCAAGCTCAAGCGCAAGTTCTTCACCACCACCTGGGTGGCCACCCTCGTGTTCGCCATCGTCTGGGCGATCATTCATTTCGGCCTGATCCAGCTGCCGTCGCTGCCCTCGCATCGCTGAGGCGAGAAGGGCGCCCGCCCAACGGGCGCCGGACCCGGAAAGCGCTCGGAAGCGCCCGGTTTTTGAGCGTGGACCGTCTTTGGGGGCGGCCGCGCGCCGCTCGCCGCGCGCCGCGCCGCCGATCGGGCCTAGGCTCGATCCATGGCCGTTTCGGCGGCCTTGTTCCGTGGCGTTTTCCCCGACGACGACTTGAGGCCGCCGACAGCAGATCGGCGGCCTTTCTTTCGCCCGCGTTGCCAAGCAGGCAAGGCGAAGGCTAAGTGGGGCGGTCCCAGTCCAGCCACGGATTCTGCTTTATGCGCCTGTCGCGCTATTTCCTGCCCGTCCTCAAGGAAACCCCGGCCGAGGCGCAGATCGTCTCGCACCGACTGATGCTGCGCGCCGGCATGATCCGCCAGGAGGCGGCCGGCATCTACGCCTGGCTGCCGCTGGGACTGCGCGTGCTGAACAAGGTCGAGCAGATCGTCCGTGAGGAGATGGACCGCGCCGGCGCCGTCGAGCTGCTGATGCCGACGCTGCAACTGGCCGACCTGTGGCGCGAGAGCGGCCGCTACGACGCCTACGGCCCGGAGATGCTGCGCATCCTCGACCGCCACGAGCGCGAGCTGCTGTACGGGCCGACCAACGAGGAGATGGTCACCGACATCTTCCGCGCCTCGGTCCGCAGCTACAAGGACCTGCCCAAGAACCTCTACCATGTGCAATGGAAGTTCCGGGACGAACAGCGCCCGCGCTTCGGCGTCATGCGCGGCCGCGAGTTCCTGATGAAGGACGCCTATTCCTTCGACATCGACGAGGCCTCGGCGCGGCGGTCCTACAACCGCATGTTCGTCGCCTATCTGAACCTGTTCGCCCGCATGGGCCTGAAGGCGGTGCCGATGCGCGCCGACACCGGCCCGATCGGCGGCGACCTCAGCCACGAGTTCATCATCCTGGCCGACACCGGCGAGAGCCAGGTGTTCTGCCACAAGGACCTGGTCGAGATGGGCGCGCCGGGGCCGGACGTCGACTGGGACGGCGACCTGCAGCCCTTGGTCGACCGGCGCACGGCGCTCTACGCCGCCACGGAAGAGATGCATGACCAGGCCCGCTTCGAGGCCGAGGCTCCCGAGGACAAGCGTCTGTCGGCGCGCGGCATCGAGGTCGGCCACATCTTCTATTTCGGCGAGAAGTACTCCAAGCCGATGAAGGCCACCGTGGCGGGGCCGGACGGGACCGAGCGGCCGGTGCACGGCGGCTCGTACGGCGTCGGCGTCTCGCGCCTGCTGGGGGCCATCATCGAGGCCAGCCACGACGAGGGCGGCATCATCTGGCCGGATTCGGTCGCGCCCTTCGGCGTCGGGATCATCAACCTCAAGCCGGGCGACGCCGCCGTCGACGCGGTCTGCGACCAGGCCTACCGGGCGCTTTCCGCCGCCGGCAAGGAGCCGCTGTACGACGACACCAATGAACGCGCGGGCGGCAAGTTCGCCACCGCCGATCTGATCGGTCTGCCCTGGCAGCTGGTGGTCGGTCCCAAGGGGGTCGCCGACGGCGTGGTCGAGCTGAAGCGGCGCGCCACCGGCGAGCGCCAGACCTTGCCGCTGGAAGCGGCGCTGAAGGCGGTCGGCGCGTGAGCCAGGAGGTGCGTCCCGCCGCACCCTTCGGCGTGTGGGAGCGCACCGTCGCGGCGCGTTATCTGCGCACCAAGCGCAAGAACGGCGGCGTGGCGCTGATCTCGACCATCTCCTTCGTCGGCGTGATGCTGGCGGTGGCGGTGCTGATCATCGTCATGTCGGTGATGAACGGCTTCCGGGCCGAACTCCTGGGCCGCATCCTCGGCTTCAACGGCCACGCCTACGTCGCCGGCGGCGTCCTGACCGCCCCCGACCGCGAGCTGCGCCTGCGCCACATCCAGGCGGTGCCGGGCGTGATCCAGGCCGCGCCTCTGGTCGAGGGCCAGGTGCTGGTCCAGGGGCCGGCCGGCGCCCAGGGGGCCATCGTGCGGGGCATGGCGCCCGCCGACCTCAAGGCGACGAAGATCATCGCCGGCAACATCAAGCAGGGTTCGATCAAGGACTACGGCGCCGGAGAATACGGCGGCGACGTCATCCTGATCGGCGACCGCATGGCCGCCGCCATGGGGGTGGGGCCAGGCGACCAGCTGTCGCTGATCTCGCCGTCGGGCGGCGCCACCGCGTTCGGCGCCGCGCCGACGCGCAAGGCCTACACCGTCGGCGGCGTGTTCAGCGTCGGCATGAGCGAGTACGACCAGTCGTTCATCTACATGCCGCTGGAGCAGGCCCAGCTGTTCTTCGGCCGGGACCTCGCCGTCGACGTCATCGAGATCAAGCTGGCCGATCCGGACCAGATCGCCGCTCTGAAGCCGGCCATCGCCCAGGCGGCGGGAGCGGACTCGATCGTCACCGACTGGCGCGACAAGAACGCCCAATTCTGGACGGCGCTGCAGGTCGAGCGCAACACCATGCGGCTGATCCTGATGCTGATCGTCGCCATCGCCGCCATGAACATCATTTCGGGCCTGGTGATGCTGGTGAAGAACAAGAGCCGCGACATCGCCGTGCTGCGCACCCTGGGGGCGGGGCAGGGGGCGATCCTGCGCATCTTCTTCATGTCCGGCGCCGCGGTAGGGGCGCTGGGGGCGCTGGCCGGCCTGGCGCTTGGCCTGCTGTTCTGCACCTACATCAAGGAGATCCAGCATTTCGTGGAATGGGTGACCGGCGCCGACGTCTTCAACGCCAACATCTATTTCCTGTCGTCGATCCCGGCCAAGATCGACTGGAGCGAAGTGGCGGGCGTGACCTTCTGGTCGTTGCTGATGTCGTTCGTCGCCACCCTGCCGCCGGCCTGGCGGGCCTCGCGCATCGATCCGGTCGAGGCCCTGCGCTATGAGTGAGCCGGTCCTGTCGCTGCGAGGCGTGGCGCGCACATACAAGACCGAGGCCGGAGCGCTGGAGGTCCTCAAGGGCGTCGACATCGACGTTCGCGCCGGCGAGATCGTCGGCCTGATCGGCCCGTCCGGCTCTGGCAAGTCGTCGCTGCTGCACGCGGCGGGCCTGCTGGAACACCCGGACGCCGGCCGCATCCTGGTCGAGGGACGCGACTGCTCCGACCTTGGCGACCGGGCCCGCACGCGGGTGCGGCTCGGCTCGATCGGTTTCGTCTACCAGTTCCACCACCTGCTGCCCGAGTTCACCGCCGTCGACAACGTCGCCCTGCCGCAGATGATCGCCGGCCGCGCGCGCAGCGCGGCGCGGGAGCGGGCGGCGGACCTGTTGTCCCAGCTCGGCCTCGGCCAGCGCCTGGATCACCAGCCGGCCCAGCTTTCGGGCGGCGAGCAGCAGCGCGTGGCCATCGCCCGGGCCCTGGCCAACCGCCCGCGCATCGTCCTGGCCGACGAGCCGACCGGCAATCTCGATCCGCACACCTCGATGGCGGTGTTCCAGAACCTGCACGACCTGGCCCGGGCCACCGGGGTGGCGGCGCTGATCGCCACCCACAACATGGAATTGGCCAGGTACATGGACCGCGTCCTCGCCCTCGTGGATGGGCATCTGGTCGCCCACGTTCCGGCGTGACGGCCCGCGCGGCGCTGGTCCTTTCGGCCCTGGCGCTGCTCGGCGGCTGCGCCGGGACGGCCGGCGCCGGATCGACGGCCGCCTGCCGGCGGGCGGGCGGAGGCGAGATGGTGAAGGCCGAACTGTTGTTCGGTCGTGACGTCGCCGGCCGGGCGCCGGTCTCCGACGCCGAATGGGAGCGGTTCGTCGCCGAGGAGGTGACGCCGCGTTTTCCCGACGGGCTGACGGTGTTCGCCGCCACCGGCCAATGGCGCGACAGGGCGACCGCGGCCGTGGTGCGCGAGCCGTCGTTCGTGGTCCAGATCGTCGCCCCGGCCTCGGCCGAGGCGGACGCCCGCCTGGCGGCGATCCGCTCGGCCTATAGACAGCGCTTCAACCAGCAGTCGGTCGGCCTGGTCCTGACCTCGGTCTGCGCGGCGTTCTAGGCGGAAAACCGCCCGTTCGCGCCGCATGGCGCTTGACTTGGAACAAAACGGGAATATAGAACAAATCAACAACAAACTGGAGATGTCCACATGATCCGCTTCGCGCGCGACGGCCTGGCTCTTGCTTCGGTGACCGGCTTCGTCTGGATGGTATGCTCTATGGCGCACATGGTCGCCTGAGTCGGCGTCGTCCTGGTTCGGCGTCTCAGGTGTCCCGGCTTGCGGACCCTTGGGAGAACGGGATGGCGGTTTCCGCGGATCAGGGATTTGTCCATCTGCGGGTGCGCTCGGCCTATTCCCTGCTCGAGGGCGCGATCAAGGCCGACAAGATCGGCAAGCTGGCGGCGGACGCCGAGATGCCGGCGGCGGCGCTGACCGACCGGGCCAATCTTTTCGGCGCCCTGGAATTCTCGATCGCCACCAAGGACGCCGGCGTCCAGCCGATCGTCGGCTGCGCGTTGCCGGTGTTCGGGATCGGCGACAAGGCGTCCGAGCGCTGGACGCGCATCCCCACCGTGATTCTGTTGGCCCAGAGCGAGCAGGGCTATCGCAACCTCACCATCCTGTCCTCGGCCGCCTATCTCGACGTGCCGGCCGACTCGGACCCCGGCGTGCCGTGGGAGACGGTCGAGGCCCATGCCGGGGGGCTGATCCTGCTGTCGGGCGGTCCCGATGGTCCGATCGATCCGCTGTTCGCCGCCGGAAAGGCGCCTGAGGCCGGCGCCGCCCTTCAGCGCATGCAGGCCGCGTTCGGCGACCGCTTCTATGTCGAGCTCCAGCGCCACGACATGCCCGCCGAGCTGGCGGCCGAGCCTGGCCTGGTCGCCTGGGCCTATGAGCACGACGTTCCGTTGGTCGCCACCAACGACGTCTATTTCGCCAAGCAGGACCTCTACCAGGCCCACGACGCGCTGCTGTGCATCTCCGACGGCGCCTTCGTCGGCCAGGACGAGCGGCGGCGGGTGACGGCCCAGCACTGGTTCAAGCCGGCGGCGGACATGCGCGCCCTGTTCGCCGACCTGCCGGAGGCCTGCGACAACACGCTCGACATCGCCCGGCGTTGCGCCTTCATGGTGCAGAAGCGCGACCCCATCCTGCCGCGCTTTCCCACCGGCGACGGCCGTTCGGAAGCCGAGGAGCTGGCGCACCAGGCGCGCGAGGGATTGCGCCGGCGCATCGCCGTCCAGCGCGAGGCCGGCCACGAGCTGGCCGCGCCGGAAGACGACTACTGGGCCCGCCTCGACCGCGAGATCGACGTCATCCAGAAGATGGGCTTTCCCGGTTACTTCCTGATCGTTTCGGACTTCATCAAGTGGGCCAAGACCCACGGCATCCCCGTGGGGCCCGGGCGGGGTTCGGGCGCCGGCTCTCTGGTCGCCTACGCCCTGACCATCACCAATCTCGATCCGCTGCGGTTCGGCCTGCTGTTCGAGCGGTTCCTGAACCCCGAGCGGGTGTCGATGCCCGACTTCGACATCGACTTCTGCCAGGAACGCCGCGAAGAGGTCATCGCCTACGTCCAGGACAAGTACGGCGACGACCGGGTCGCCCAGATCATCACCTTCGGCACCCTGCAGGCCCGGGCCGTGCTGCGCGACGTCGGCCGCGTGCTGCAGCTGCCGCTGGGCATGGTCGACCGCCTGGCCAAGATGGTGCCGGCCAACCCCGCCAACCCGGTGACCCTGGCCCAGGCCATCGAGATCGAGCCGCGCCTTCAGCAGGCCAAGAAGGAGGAGGCGTCGGTCGAGCGGCTGCTGGAGACGGCGCTCAAGCTCGAGGGGCTCTACCGCAACGCCTCGACCCACGCCGCCGGCGTGGTGATCGGCGACCGACCCCTGACCGAACTGGTGCCGCTCTATCAGGACCCGCGCTCCAGCCTGCCGGCCACCCAGTTCAACATGAAGTGGGTGGAAAGCGCCGGGCTGGTGAAGTTCGACTTCCTCGGCCTGAAGACGCTGACCGTGCTCGACCGGGCGGTGAAGCACCTGCGCAAGCGGGGCGCGGCGATCGATCTCGACCTGCTGCCGCTGGACGATCAGCCGACCTACGAGCTGATGGGGTCGGGCCAGACGGTCGGGGTGTTCCAGCTCGAAAGCCAGGGCATGCGCGACACCCTGCGCAAGATGCGCCCCGGCTCGCTGGAGGAGATCACCGCGCTGATCTCGCTCTACCGGCCGGGCCCGATGGACAACATCGACGGCTTCGTCGACTGCAAGTTCGGCCGCAAGCCCGTCGACACCCTGCACCCGTCGCTGGAGCCGGTGCTGCGCGAGACCTACGGCGTCATCGTCTATCAGGAACAGGTGATGCAGATCGCCCAGATCCTGGCGGGCTACAGCCTGGGCGAGGCCGACCTGCTGCGCCGGGCCATGGGCAAGAAGAAGAAGGAGGAGATGGACCTGCAGAAGGCCAGGTTCGTCTCGGGCGCCGCTGAAAAGGGGGTGCCGAACGCCCAGTCGGACAGCATCTTCGAACTGGTGGCCAAGTTCGCCGGCTACGGGTTCAACAAGTCGCACGCCGCCGCCTACGCCCTGATCTCGTATCAGACGGGCTGGTTGAAGGCGAACGCGCCGGTCGAGTTCCTGGCCGCGTCGATGAGCCTCGATATCTCCAACACCGACAAGTTGGCGGTGTTCTACCAGGACGCCAAGCGCATGGGCGTCAAGGTGCGCAGCCCGGACATCAACCGTTCGGGGGCCGACTTCGAGGTCGAGGACGGCGAGGTCCTCTACGCGCTGGGCGCGATCCGCAACGTCGGCCTCGACGCCATGAAGCACGTGGCGGCGGTGCGGGAGGAGGGCGGACCCTTCCGCGACCTGTTCGACTTCGTCGAGCGCGTCGATCCCAAGCAGGTCAACAAGCGCGCCCTGGAGAACCTGGCCAGGGCCGGGGCCTTCGACACCTTCCACGCCAACCGCGCGCAGATCGTCGCCTCGGCGGACGCCTTGATGGCCTATGCGCAGAGCGTGGCGGCGGAGCGGGCCTCGTCCCAGACCAACCTGTTCGGCGGCGATCAGGTCGAGGCGGGGCGCCCGCGTCTGCTGCGCATCGAGCCGTGGACCCAGCCCGACCAGCTCGACGAGGAGCTGTCGGCGGTCGGCTTCTACCTGACCGGCCACCCGCTCGAAGACATGGTCGAGATGCTGCGCCGCCGGCGCACGACCCTTCTCGCCGATGCGCTGATCCAGGCCGAGAGCGGCATGGAGGCGTTCCGCATGGCCGGCGTGGTCCGGCGCAAGCAGGAACGGGCCTCGGCCCGCAGCGGCGACAAGTTCGCCTTCGTCACCTTCTCGGACCCGACCGGCGAGTTCGAGGTGCTGTTCCCGCCGGAATCCCTGCGCCGTTGCCGCGAGGTCCTGGAGGTCGGCAAGGCGGTGGCGGTCAAGGTCCGCGCCAAGTCCAACGAAGGCGAGGTGCGTTTCTTCGGCGACGACGCCGAGCCGATCGAGCGGGCGATCGAGAACGTCGCCGCCTCGCTGCGCATCCATCTGTCGCCGCGCTCGGCCGAGATCGACGTGCTCAAGCGCCGGCTCGACGCGGCGGCGGGCGGGCGCGGCGGCGAGGTCGTGCTGGTGGCCGCCATCGAGGGCGGCCGCGAGATCGAGATGAAGCTGCCCGGGCGCTTCGCCCTCGACGCGGCCTTGCGGGGCGCCTTGAAGACCGCCCCGGGGGTCACCTATCTGGAAGACGTCTAGGGGCGTTCCCTCGGCGCGAAGGCTTGCCTTTTCGCAGACTTGCGCTTAGAAGCGCGCCCATCTCACACGCAGGCGTTCGGCGTCGTCGGGTCAATCCCCGCGTTCGTCCGTTCCGGTCCCGCTCCGAGTTCGTCGGAAAGGGGTTTGCCTGCGGAGGCGCAACCGGAAGAAGGAACAGATCTTATGGCGCTTCCCGAATTCTCCATGCGGCAACTGCTGGAAGCCGGCGCTCACTTCGGCCACCAGACCCACCGCTGGAACCCGAAGATGGACCGCTACATCTTCGGCAGCCGCTCGAACATCCACATCATCGACCTGTCGCAGACCATCCCGCTGCTGCATCAGGCGCTGGTGAAGGTCCGCGAAGTCGCCGCCGGCGGCGGCCGGGTGCTGTTCGTCGGCACCAAGCGTCAGGCTTCCGACCCGGTCGCGGTCGCGGCCAAGCGCTGCGCCCAGTACTATGTCAACCACCGCTGGCTCGGCGGCACTCTGACCAACTGGCGCACCATCTCGGGCTCGATCGCCCGCCTGCGCGAACTGGAAACGGTGCTGGACGCCGGCGGCGACGGCCGCGTCAAGAAAGAGCTGCTGCAGATGACGCGCGAGCGCGAGAAGCTCGAGTTGTCGCTGGGCGGCATCAAGGACATGGGCGGCATCCCCGACCTGATGTTCGTGATCGACACCAACAAGGAAGCGATCGCGATCCAGGAAGCGCGCAAGCTGAACATCCCGGTCGTGGCCATCCTCGACACCAATTGCGATCCGGACGGCATCACCTATCCGATCCCGGGCAACGACGACGCCGCCCGCGCCCTGCAGCTGTACTGCGACCTGATCGCCGATTCGGTGCTGGACGGCCTAGCCGCCGGCCAAGTGTCGCTGGGCGTCGACCTGGGCGCTTCCGAAGCGCCGCTGGAGCCGACCCTGCAACGCGAACTGACCCCCGCTCCGGAAGCGGTCGAGCAGACCGAAGCCGCGCTGGAAGCGGTCAAGGACGAACCCGCGGCGAGCTGAGGCCCGAAAAGGCGTCATCGCTGCTGACTACGACTTGTCGACCGGGGCCCGCGGCCCCGGTCGTTCATCTGTTTATCTAGGAGGATTGCCATGGCGGAGATCACGGCCGCGTTGGTGAAGGAACTGCGCGAAACGTCCGGCGCAGGCATGATGGACTGCAAGAAGGCGCTGACCGAGAACAACGGCGACATCGAAGCCGCGATCGACTGGCTGCGCACCAAGGGCCTGTCCAAGGCCGCCAAGAAGGCCGACCGCGTCGCCGCCGAGGGCCTGGTGGCCATCGCCGTGCGCAAGGACGGCGCCGGCATGACCGCCGCCGTGGTCGAGGTCAACGCCGAGACCGACTTCGTCGCCCGCAACGAACTGTTCCAGAACGCCGCCCGCAAGATCGCGACGGTGGCCCTAGACGTCGAGGGCGTCGAGGCGATCAACGCCGCCAAGACCGCGGACGGCGAGACCGTCGGCGACCTGCTGACCAACCTGATCGCCACCATCGGCGAGAACATGATGGTCCGTCGTTCGGCCCGCTTCGTCGTCGGCCAGGGCGCCGTGGCGTCCTACATCCACAACGCCACCGCGCCTGACCTCGGCCGCATCGGCGTGCTGGTGGCCATCGAAGGCGCCGGCGACCAGGCCAAGATCCAGGAACTGGGCCGCAAGATCGCCATGCACGTGGCCGCCACCCAGCCGCTGGCCCTGTCGACCGACGAGCTTGACCCGGCGGCGGTGGAGCGCGAGCGCGCCATCTTCACCGAGCAGGCGCTGGCTTCCGGCAAGCCGGAAAGCGTCGTCGAGAAGATGGTCGAAGGCCGCATCCGCAAGTTCTATGAGGAAGTGATCCTGTTGAAGCAGGCCTTCGTCATGAACCCCGACCAGACGGTCGAGCAGCTCGTCGCCGAAACCGGCAAGGAGCTGGGCGCGCCGTTGACGGTCAAGGGCTTCATCCGCCTGGGCCTGGGCGAGGGGGTCGAGAAGAAGGCCGACGACTTCGCCGCCGAAGTGGCGAGCCTGACCGGCCAGGGCTGATCCCTGCGACAACGAGGAGGGCGCGGCGCGTTCGACGCGCGCCGCGCCCTTCGGCTATCTTGTTCCGGACGAGTCGTCCGCACGCTTACGATGTGAAGAGCCCGCGCCCATGACCACACCCGCCAAGCCGCCGCGTTACCGTCGGGTGCTGCTCAAGGTTTCTGGCGAGGTGCTGATGGGCGACACGCCCTACGGCATCGACATGAAGACGGTCGGCCAGGTGGCCGAGGACATCGCCGAGATCGTCCGCCACGGCGTCGAGCTGTGCCTGGTGATCGGCGGCGGCAACATCTTCCGCGGCCTGGCCGGGGCGGCCAAGGGCATGGAGCGCGCCAGCGCCGACTATATGGGCATGCTAGCCACGGTGATGAACGCCCTGGCCATGCAGGACGCGCTGGAGCGCGTCGGCGTCCAGACCCGCGTGCAGTCGGCCATCCCGATGGCCTCGGTGTGCGAGCCCTACATCCGCCGCCGCGCCCAGCGGCACCTGGAAAAGGGCCGGGTGGTGATCTTCGCCGCCGGCACCGGCAACCCGTTCTTCACCACCGACACCGGCGCGGCCCTGCGCGCGGCCGAGATGGGTTGCGACGCCCTGTTCAAGGGCACCAGCGTCGATGGCGTCTATACGGCCGACCCCAAGAAGCATCCCGACGCCAAGCGGTATGACCAACTGAGTTACCTCGAGGTCCTGGCGCAGGACCTGCGAGTAATGGATGCGTCGGCCATCAGCATGATGCGCGACAGCGGCATTCCGATCGTCGTATTCTCGATCCGTGAGCGCGGGGCGTTCCTCGATGTTCTCACCGGGGACGGCGTCCACACCGTCATCTCCGAAGATCGCCACGATCCCAAATAAGAAAGGGGCGCAACATGGCCGCAACTGAGAAGCCCGTGCTGTCGAAGTATCGCGACCGGATGGACAAGGCCGTCGCCGCGCTGAAGGAGGAGTTCGGCTCCCTGCGCACCGGCCGCGCTTCGGCCGGCCTGCTCGACCAGGTGATGGTCGAGGCCTACGGCTCCACCGTCCCGATCAATCAGGTGGGCGCCGTCAGCGTGCCCGAGCCGCGGTCGCTGTCGGTCAGCGTCTGGGACCGCGGCCTGGTGGTCTCGGTCGAGAAGGCCATCCGCAACGCCGGCCTCGGGCTCAACCCCGTGGTCGAAGGCCAGAACCTGCGGGTTCCGATCCCGCCGCTGACCGAAGAGCGCCGCAAGGACCTGGCCAAGCTGGCTAGCAAGTACGCCGAGCAACAGCGCATCGCCATCCGCAATGTCCGCCGCGACGCCAACGACGACCTCAAGAAGGCCCAGAAGGACAGCGTCATCACCGAGGACGAGCTGAAGCGCATGGAAGGCGAGGTCCAGGGGTTCACCGACGGCGCCATCAAACGCGTCGACGAAGCCTTGAAAACCAAAGAACAAGAGATCATGCAGGTTTAAGGCGCATCGGCGCCGGCGACGCGCCGGCGTCACGTCGCAGCGGGCCCGGCGTGGCCCAAGAGGGCTCCCACAGCATGTCGCCGACCCCCGGCCTCAAGAACATGCCCGCGCAAGGCGGACCGGCCGAGGCCGGCGGATTGCATGTCGCCGTCATCATGGACGGCAACGGCCGCTGGGCGAAGGCCAGGGGCCTGCCGCGGACGCTCGGCCATCGCGCCGGCGTCAACGCCCTCAAGCGCACGGTCGAGGGCGCGCCGGAATGCGGCGTCTCCCGGCTGACGGTGTTCGGCTTCTCGACCGAGAACTGGCGTCGGCCGGTGCATGAGGTCTCCGAGCTGATGAACCTGCTCAAGAGCTACGTCGAGAGCGATCTCGCCCGGCTCGAGCGGGAAGGGGTGCGGGTGCGCATCCTGGGGCGCCGCGCCGGCCTGCGGCCCGACGTGCTGGAGATCATCGAGCGGGCCGAGCGCCGCACCGAGGCCAACAGCAAGTTCCACCTGCAGGTGGCGTTCAACTATGGCGGCCAGGCCGACATCGCCGACGCCGCGCGCCGCATCGCCGAGGACGCGCGGGCCGGGCGGCTCGATCCCGCCGAGCTCAGCGAGGGCGTCTTCGAATCCTACCTGTCGACCGCCGGCGTCGCCGCGCCCGACCTGATCATCCGCACCAGCGGGGAGCGGCGGCTGTCGAACTTCCTGCTCTGGGAATCGGCCTATTCCGAGCTGGTGTTCCAGGACGTGCTTTGGCCGGACTACGGCCCCGAACACCTGAAGGCGGCCCTGGCGGAGTTCAAGGTCCGGGAGCGCAGATATGGCGGAGCTGACGTCAATGACGTCCTCGCGACCGGCTAGACGGTTCGACTGGTCCAATCTGGGCGTCCGCGTCGCTTCCGCCACGGTCCTGATCCCGGCGGTCGTGGCGGCGGTGTGGTTCGGCGGCGCGCTGTTCCTGCTGATGGTCGCCCTGGCCGTGTCGCTGCTGGCGCTCGAATGGGGCAAGATGACCGCTCCGGCCGCTTCCAGGCGGATCGCCGTCGCCGTCGCCGTCGCCGTCCTCGCCGCCGTGTTCGGGACCTATCTGGGCTGGTCGCAGGCGGCCTGGCTGATCGCCGCCGCCGGGGCCGCCGGGGCGGCGGCCTACGCCCGGACCATAGGCCAACGTCCGATGGACGTGGCGTTCGGGGTGATCTATTTCGCGCCCGCCTGCATCGCCATCACCTGGCTGCGCGGCATGCCGCAGCCGATCAGCTGGACCATCCTGCTGTTCGCGGTGACCTGGTCCGCCGACATCTTCGCCTTCCTTGGCGGCAGCGTCCTCAAGGGCCCCAAGCTGTGGCCGCGTTTCTCGCCGAACAAGACCTGGTCTGGCTTCTTCGCGGGGCTGGTCGGGGCCGCCGCCGCCGCCGCCGCCGTGGCGGCGTTCTCCACCGCCAAGCTCAGCCTGCCGGCGGCCATCGTGGTCGGGCTGGTCGGCGGACTGGCGACCATGGCCGGCGACCTGTGGGAATCGATGTTGAAGCGTCGGTTCGGGGTCAAGGATTCCGGCGACCTGATCCCTGGCCACGGCGGCCTGCTGGACCGGGTCGACGGGCTGATGTTCGCGGTGATGGCCATCTGCGCCGCCCGCCTGGTCTCCTATGCGGGATGGGGACATTGAGCGCGCCGCGCCGGATCGTCGTCCTCGGATCGACCGGCTCGGTCGGCGTCTCCACGCTCGACCTGATGGCCCAGGCGTCGAGCTGCGGCTCGGCCGAGGTCGAGGTGGTCGCCCTGACGGCGGGCGCCAATGTCGAGCGCCTGGCCGAACAGGCGCTGCGTTGGCGGCCGCAGACGGCGGTGATCGGCGACGAACGCCTCTATGGCGAGCTCAAGGCGCGGCTGGAAGGCTCGGGCGTCCGCGCCGCCGCCGGGCGCGCGGCGGTCGTCGAGGCGGCCGCCATGCCGTCGGACTGGGTGATGTCGGCCATCGTCGGCGCGGCTGGCCTGGAGCCGACCCTGGCCGCCGCCCGCACCGGCGCGGTCGTCGCCCTGGCCAACAAGGAAAGCCTGGTCTGCGCCGGGCCGGCGCTGCTGTCGGCCGCCCGCGCCGCCGGCGGGGCGGTGATCCCCGTCGATTCCGAGCACTCGGCCATCTTCCAGGTGCTGCAGCCCGACTGCGCCGGCCGAGTGTCGCGCCTGATCCTGACCGCATCCGGCGGGCCTTTCCGCACCTGGACGCGCGAGGCCATGGCCCGCGCGACGCCGGCCGAGGCGGTGGCCCATCCCAATTGGTCGATGGGCGCCAAGATTTCGATCGATTCCGCCACCATGATGAACAAGGGCCTCGAAATGATCGAGGCGTCCTACCTGTTCTCCACGCCGCCGGGACGCATCGACGTGTTGATCCATCCGCAATCGATCGTGCACAGCCTGGTGGAATATCAGGACGGCTCGACCCTGGCCCAGCTCGGCCCCCCGGACATGCGCGCCCCGATCGCCTGCGCCTTCGCCTGGCCTGACCGGCTGCCGTGGCCGGCGCCCAAGCTCGACCTGGCGGCCCTGGGCGCGCTGACCTTCGAGGCGCCGGACGCCGACCGCTTCCCCGCCATCGACATCGCCAGGACCGCGCTGGTCACCGGCGGCGGCGCCCCGGCGGCCATGAACGCCGCCAACGAGGCGGCGGTCGCGGCCTTCCTTGACCGCCGGATCGGCTTTCTCGATATTGCCTCCGCCGTTTCGGAGACGCTGGACCGGATGAATTCCGGCGGCGACCTGACGCACAGGACGGACGAGGACGCCTTGGAGGCCGCCATGATGACCGACGCCGGCGCGCGGCGCGTCGCCGCCGAGGTCCTGACGCGCTTCGAGCGCGTTCGCGAGGGGACTCCCGCTAGATGATCGATTTCCTGCACGGCGCGCTCACCACGCTCGTTCCCTTCATCTTCGTGCTGACCATCGTGGTCACCGTGCACGAGCTCGGCCATTTCCTCGCCGCCAAGAGCTTCGGGGTGGCCATCGACCGGTTCTCCATCGGTTTCGGCCGGGCCATCCTGCGGTGGCGCGACCGATCGGGCGTCGAGTGGCGCATCGGCTGGCTGCCCCTGGGCGGCTATGTCCGCTTCTCGGGCGACGAGAACGCCGCCAGCGTGCCCGACCAGGAGGACCTGGACGACATGCGCGCGCAGATCGTCGCCTCCGAAGGCGACGCGGCGGTCCGGCGCTATTTCCACTTCAAGCCGTTGTGGCAGCGGGCCATCGTGGTCGCGGCCGGGCCGATCGCCAATTTCGTGCTGGCCGCCGTGCTGTTCGGCGCGCTGCTGTGGGCGTTCGGCGAGACCATCCACCCGGCGCGGATCAGCCAGGTCCAGCCGGGCAGCGCCGCCGCCCGCGCAGGCTTCGTCGCCGGCGACGTGGTGCTCAAGGCCGACCGCCGCACCATCCGCAGTTTCGAGGACCTGGAGCGTTACGTCTCGCTGCGCGCCGACATCGCCATCGATTTCACGGTCGAGCGCGGCGCCGGCGTCGTGCACATCGACGCGACGCCCGAGCGGCGGATGAAGGACGACCCCATCGCCGGCCGTCAGGAATCCGGCGTGCTCGGCCTCTATAGCGGCGCGCGGGCCGGCGACGTCCGCCACCTGCGCTACGGTCCGATCGAGGCCCTGGGCGCGGGCGCGGCCCGCACCTGGGACGTGCTCGACACCACGCTGTTCTATCTCGGCCGGCTGGTGCGCGGCCAGGTCTCGGCCGACCAGCTCGGCGGCCCCGTGCGCACGGCCCATGTGTCGGGCCTGGTGGCCAAGATGGGCGCCGAGGGCGCGCCCGACCTGGCCGGCCGGCTGATCGGCAGCACGATTTCGCTGCTGTCGTTCACCGCCGTCCTGTCGGTGGGCATCGGCTTCATGAACCTGCTGCCGGTTCCGGTGCTGGACGGCGGCCACTTGCTGTTCTACGCCTACGAATCCGTGGCGCGCCGGCCGGTCGGGGCGAGGGTTCAGGCTGCGAGCTACAGGGTGGGGCTGGCTTTGCTGCTGGCGCTGATGCTGTTCGCGACCTGGAACGACCTCCAAAGGTTGAGCGTGTTTCATTTTCTCAGCGGCCTGTTCTCTTGAACGTCCGCTCCCCGTCGATGGCTGATCGAATGTACAAAACCCGCGCCGCCCGCGCCCGCGTTACGCCGACACGTGTTTTCGTCTCCAGCCTCGCCCTGTTGATGGGAACGAGCGGACTGGTCACGCCCGCCCTGGCCCAGCCGGCCAAGGCCGCGGCCGCCCGCAAGTCGGCGACGCCGGCGCCGG
>Ga0209762_100033_pt1 | contig 111500 bp, 111 predicted proteins | sample UppTromiDAQMD021_FD_185834 | JGI IMG/M metagenome (GOLD analysis project Ga0209762, IMG submission 185834) | Upper troposphere microbial communities from Maryland, USA - DAQMD-021 (SPAdes) (version 2) | ecosystem: Environmental > Air > Outdoor Air > Unclassified | place: USA: Maryland, Virginia... | reverse complement strand
TAAAGAACCGTCGCCAGGACGCCGCCGCCTGCGTTTCTCTTTCCTTCCAACAATGTCAAAGACCAGACCAAGAGACCCTCTCAGTCCCACCAGTCAACCCCGGCGGCGGTGAAGAGCGGCGTGTTTAAAAGCCGCTAAACCCTTTGTCAACCGGCTCTTTCGAGCTTTTTTCTCGTCGCCGGCTGGGCCGTTTCAGAGACCAAAAACCACCCACGGGCCGCCGAGGGGCTTCCCTCACAAGTCCGGAGCGATTCAGTTGAGGCTGGGGAACCTAGTCTCGAACCCTTCCGAAATCAAGAGAGTTTTTCGCTCTCCGTCGCCCGGCGGGCCCGCCGTTCCCCGGCGAGGGGCGGCTTGTAGGCGGCCCCTCCGGACGGCGCAAGCGCTCATTTCATCAAACCGTCGCTTTTCCACAGGAGCGCGACCTGTCCACAGGCCGCGGCGCCCTTGCCCCCTCGCCTTCCCCTCCCCTATTGGAATGCAGGGAGATCGAACGGACATGCTGTCACACAAAGCCCGCTACGCGCTGCGCGCCCTGGTGGAACTGGCGCGCGAAGGCGAAGGCGCCCAGCTCACCTCCGGCGAGATCGCCCTGCGCGCCGACGCGCCGCGCAAGTTCCTGGAGGCGATTCTGCTGGAGCTGGCCCGGCGCGGCCTCATCGTCAGCCGGCGGGGCAAGTTCGGCGGCTACGCCCTGGCGCGCGACGCCGGCGCGGTGAGCTTCGCCGAGGTCATCCGCATCATCGACGGCCCGCTGGCCCTGGCGCCCTGCGTCAGCAAGACCGCCTTCCGCAAGTGCGACGACTGTCCGGACCTCGACACCTGCGCCCTGCGCGAGGCGCTGAGGCAGGCGCGTGACGCCACCGCCGACGTGCTGGAAGGCTACAGCCTGGCCGCCGCCGCCAGCCTGGGCGGCGGAGCAGACGGCCCGCTCGAACCGGCCTGAGGTTCAGCCGGCGGCGATATAGGCCTTGAGGTGCTCGGCCTCGGCCTCGGTCTCGGCGATCTTGTTCTTAACCAGGTCGCCGATCGACACGATGCCGACCAGCCGCCCGTCGCGGACCACCGGCAGGTGGCGCACGCGACGGTCGGTCATGCGCGCCATCAGCGATTCGACCGTCTCGGTTGGTTTGGCGAACAGCACTTCGCGGGTCATGCAGGCGGAGATCGGCTGGCTCAGCCCGGCCGCCCCCTGTTCGGCGACCACCCGGACGATATCCCGCTCGGAAAGGATGCCGACAACCACGTCGTCGCCTTCGATCACCACCATGGCCCCGACCCGCCGCGTGTGCAGGAGGGCGGCGGCGGCGGCCACCGTCTCGGCGGGCGAAGCGGTGAACACCAGATCGCCCTTCTCCTTCAGAATCTGGGAAACAAGCATACGCGTACTCCCTCGCTCCTTTGGTCGAACAAGGGTCTCGCAAATCGCGTCCCGGATCAAATCCTAACGGCGGTCAGGCCCGGCGCAGCGCCCGGGCGAACGGGCCGACCAGCAGCAGGCCGGCGGCGTAGCCGGCCACGTGGGCCTCCCAGGCGATCGGCGCTCCGCCCGACCCCGGGGCCGAGCCGAACAGGCCGAAGGCGACATTGATCACCAGCCATGCCCCGGCCATGGCCAGCACGCCTCGGCTGGCGAAGGGCGCGAGGCCGCGAGCGCCGGGAGCGACGCGCGAGGCCGCCCCCAGGAAACCCGACACCGCTCCCGACGCGCCGATCAGCGGCGCCAGGCCGTGCGGGTGCGCCAGGGCGTAGCCGAGGCCCGACAGCACTCCGCACACTATATAGAAGAGCAGGAACGCTCCGGCCTGGACGGCGCGGGGCCCGAAAAGCCGGGCCACCGGCGCGCCGAAAGCCAGCGCGCCCAGCGCGTTCATCCCGGCGTGAATCCAGCCGCCATGCAGGAAGAGCGAGGTCAACAGGGGCAGGACGCGCCATTCGGACAGTTCGGCGGGGACCAGGCCGTAGCGGGCGATCAGGGCGTCGCCGCCGCCCAGGACCTGTCCGGCGTAGCTCGCCAGGATGGCCGCCACGACGACCAGCACCTGCCAGGGGGCGTTGAATGCGGGAGCCTGGTCGCGCTGTCGACGCTCGTCGTCCAATACCGCTTCTCCATCCTGCATCCGCAGGTCTAGGCCGCCCGGCGCCATGAAAGTCATGCAGCATGCGGACGGTTCGCCCGCGCCTCATCCACGGGGGGCCTAGTTACGGCAGCCGTCGCCCCATTTCGAGACTTTTCGTCTTTCGCGTGTCAAGCTTAACGAATTCGCGATATCTGCGGCCGTAAAGCAATCCCTGCAATTCTGTTCGCTGCGCCCGTCATGACGTCGGTTGCGGCCTGGCTGTGGGGGAAGGCCGACATGGCTGACATGCTCAAGATCGCCGCGCCACTGGCCCTGGGCGTCGTCGCCCTGGCGGCCGGCGCGGCCTCCGCCCAGACCATGACCACCAATTCGGCCTCCTATAACGCCGGCTACGGCCGCATCGCCGGCCAGGAGAACCGCGCCGTCGAGTTCAACACTCGCGACGCCAACGGCAACCGGGTGATCGTCGACGGGGTCATGCTGACCGGCGCGGACCAGAGCAACTTCTCGCGCACCAGCAGCGGGTCCCTGGACGCCATCAGCGGCGTCGGCGGCCTGGGCTCGTCCACCGCGATCGGCAACAACCTGAGCGTGATCACCCAGGGCAACTACAACACCGTCATCGTCAACTCGACGCAGACCAACAACGGCAACGTCAGCGCCGGGACGAACGTCTCCGGGGGCGTGGGGTCCAATGGCAAATAAGATGAACATGCGCCGGGCCGCGACGGCGGTCCTGATCGCGGCCGGCTCGATCGCCCTGGCCTCCTGCGGCACCGTGGCCGGGCCTGGCGGCAACTACGCCAGCCCGATCGGCAACGCCCCGGTCACCACCAATCCGACGCCCTATTCGCCGGCCCTGGTCTGCCTGGGCGACTACGCCCGCAAGTACAACATGAACTCGCCGCGGGTCGCGGTGGGCCGCATCGCCGACTACACCGGCAAGGAAGAATCCGACGGCTCCGGCCGCAAGGTGACGCAAGGCGCCTCGCTGATGGCCATGACCGCCTTCGGCAAGGCCGGCGCGCGGCTGGTCGAGCGGTTCGACACCAGCGTGTCGGAACTGGAGCTGAAGTACGCCAACAACAAGCTGATCGCCGACGGCGACCCGCCGCCGCCCGGCGGCCCGGTCGATTACCGCAAGATCATGGCCGGCCAGGTGCCCGGCTCCGACTTCTATCTGGTCGGCGGCATCACCGAGCTGAACTTCAACATCCACTCGGCCGGCGCCACCGCCTATGTCGGCGCGGTCAAGGCCAAGGACCCGAAGGGCAACCTTGGCGCGCGGGTGTTCGTGATGAACATCGCCATGGACCTGCGCCTGGTCGACACCCGTTCGCTGGAGGTGGTCGACGTCATCTCCTACCAGAAGCAGATCGTCGCCCGCGAGGTCAGCGCCGGCTTCTTCGACATCCTCAACGGCAACGTCTTCGACCTGTCGGCCGGATCGGGGGCGCTCGAACCGGTGCAGCTGGCCGTGCGCTCCCTGATCGAGCGGGCGGTCGTCGAGATGATGGCCAACCTCTACGGCATGCCGGGCCCGCAAAGCTGCCTGCAGACCGATCCCCTTGGCGCGGGCGCCCGCACCACCGGACTGACCGGCGCGTTCACCCCGGCTTACAACAATGTGGCGACCAACAATGCGCAGACTCGCGAAGATCCTTCTCGCTGGAACGCTAATCGCGATTCCAATGTCTCCGCCGCTCTGCGCGGTCGCTACTAGCCAGACCGTCTCGCCGCCGAGCAGCGTCCTGAACAACCAGGTGCAGCTCGGCGACGTGTTCGCCACCCAGACCCTGAACGTCGTCGACGTGTCGGGGACGACGTCGGCCGTCACCACCGCCACCGGCAACAGCCTGTCGGGCGCCGTCCAGAGCGGCTCGGTCGACGTGCGCTCGACCCAGTCGCTGAGCGGCGCGGTCGACGCCTCGACCCTGCTCAACGCCGGCGGCTGGACCGGCTCGCAGGTGACCATGGTCACCTCGGCCTCGGGCAACGCCGGCACCGCCGCTTCCTATGGAGGCGGGGCGCTGACCGGGACGTTCAGCCAGAACGCCGGCCCGACCACCGTCACCGCCACCAACCAGTTCGAGGGCCCCAACGCCCAGATGGGCGGCATCAACAACGCCACCCAGGCCGTCGCCAACTCGCAATCGATCGCCGTGGTCGACGGTTCGGCCGACGTCGCCATCCGGCAGACCAGCCAGGCCCTGACCCAGGCCGACGGCGGCGCGGTGTACAGCTGGACGCCCGGGACGGCCAGCTTCACCGCCTCGGCCATCTCCAACAACGTCAACGCCACCGGCCAGAGCGGTTCGACCCAGAACCTCAACATCACCCAGAGCATGACCGGGGTGCGCACCCAGGCCTCGCACTTCATCACCGGCGGCAACAGCCAGACGGTGAGCGGCCAGACCACCGCGGCGGCCAACAACGTCGCCATCAGCAACGACACCGGCCCACTGACCGTCGCCGTCAACCAGGATAACCAGAGCTATCTGCGCTCGCAGGCGGACGTCTCGTCGTTCCTGTTCGGCCTCGGCTCGGCCAACGCCTATGGCGTCGGCAATTCGGTGACGGCCGGCAATCTCGGGACCTCGACCTCGATCGACAACACCCAGAACAATTCGGGCGGCGGCGTCGATGTGGTGTCGAACTACACCGGCAACACCGGCTACGACGCGTCCAGCTCGGCGACCGCCGTCGGCAACTCGGTCACGGCCTACGCCTGCTCGACCTGCTCGGGCACGGTCAAGGCCAACAACAACCAGATCAACAGCGCCGACATCGGCGCCAGCAGCACCTTGACCATCAACGGCTCCAACCGGTCGGTGGCCGGGGTGTCCACCGCCATCGGCAACACCGCCACCTTCTACGTCAGCCACCCCTGAGGCGCAGGGCCGGCAGGACCGCCAGCCGCAGCAGCGGCGCCAGGTCCGGGCCGTCCCCGCCGACGGGCCGCCAGACGACGTCCTCGATCTCGGCCCGGGCGCGCGCCTCCCCCGCAAAGGCGGTCACGAAGATCCGGCCGCTCACCTGACGGCCGGGCTCGTTGGCGGCGGGCGCCGAGAACTCGCCAAGTTCGTCCAGGTCGGCCGGCGCCAGGCGCACGCCGATCTCTTCCTCCACCTCGCGCACGGCGCAGTCGCGCGCCGATTCGCCCGGCGCATACTTGCCGCCGGGCAGCATGAACCGGCGCGAGCCGCGCTTGCGGACGAGCAGGATGTCGCCGCCCCGGATCAGGGCGACCGCGGCGATGCGGATCGAAGCGGGCATGCTCGCATCCTGTCCGGATTCGCCCAGGTCGCGCCGCCTTCGCGACAACGACGCAAAATTCGGTCTTGCCGTGGTCATGTTCGCATGGCGATCTTCCGCCTTCGATCCCATGCCCAAGGCTCTCCCCTTCATGAACCACACCTTCCGCCTGGCGCTGCTGGCCAGCGTCAGCCTCTCGCTCGTCGCCGGCGGCGCCGACGCCGCCGTGCGCCTGCCCCATTTCGGCAAGGACAAGGCGGCCGCCCCGGCCGCCGCCGCGCCGGCCCAGGCCGACGCCGGCAGGAGCGTCTGGCCGCAGGCGGCCTCGGACGTGGCGGCCGACCCCGCCATCCGCTTCGGCGTGCTGGCCAACGGCATGCGCTACGCGATCATGAAGAACGCCACGCCGACCGGCCAGGCGTCCATGCGCCTGCGCTTCGACGCCGGCTCGCTGATGGAGCGCGACGAGCAGCAGGGCCTGGCGCACTTCCTGGAGCACATGGCCTTCAAGGGCTCAGCCCACGTGCCGGCCGACGAAATGGTCAAGATTCTCGAGCGGCACGGCCTGGCCTTCGGCGCCGACACCAACGCCTCGACCTCCTGGGACGAGACCATCTACAAGCTCGACCTGCCCAAGGCCGACGACGAGACGGTCGACACCACCCTGATGCTGCTGCGCGAGGCCGCCGACCAGCTGACCCTGTCGCAGGACGCCATGAACGGCGAGCGCGGCGTCGTGCTGTCCGAGGAACGCGCCCGCGACACCCCGCCCCTGCGGGTGTTCATGGCCCGCATGGACTTTTTCCTGAAGGGCCAGCTCGCGCCCCGCCGCATGCCGATCGGCAAGGTCGACGTCCTCAAGAACGCTCCCGTCTCGCTGATCCGCGATTTCTACAGCCGCTACTACCGTCCGGACCGGGCGGTGCTGATCGCGGTCGGCGACTTCGACGTCGACGCCCTGGAAGCCAAGATCAAGGCCAAGTTCGGCGACTGGAAGCCCGCCGGCCCCGCCGGACCCGAACCCGACCTCGGCGTGGTCGCCAAGCGTGGGACCGAGGCCAAGGTGTTCGTCGAGCCGGGCGCGCCGACCAGCGTCCAGGTCGCCTGGATCGCGCCGCCGGACCTGACCCCCGACAGCCAGGCCAAGCGTCGCCGCGACCTGGTCGAGAGCCTGGGCATGGCCGTCCTCAATCGGCGGCTGGAGCGGATCGCCCGCAGCGGCGAGCCGCCGTTCATCGGCGCCGGCGCCTTCCGCAGCAACCTCTTCCACTCGGCCCGGGTGACGGCCCTGGCCGTCTCGGCCCAGAACGACCGCTGGAAGGAGGCGCTGACCGCCGCCGAGCAGGAACAGCGCCGCGTCGTCGAGTTCGGCGTGCGCCAGGACGAGCTGGACCGCGAGATCGACGAGCTGCGCGCCAAGCTCAAGGCGGCGGCCGACGGCCAGGCCACGCGCCGCACCCCGGCCCTGGCCAACGAGATCGTCGGCACCCTGGCCGACCGCGAGGTCCAAACCAATCCGGCCCAGGACCTCGCCCTGTTCGAACAGCAGGTCAAAGGCCTGACCGCCGCCGAGGTCTCCAAGGCGCTGAAGGGCGCCTTCCAGGGCCAGGGACCGTTGGTGTTCATGGCCGCGCCGACGGCGATCGACGGCGGCGACAAGGCCCTGGCCGACGTGTTCGCGGCCGCCCAGAACGCCAAGCTGACCGCCGGCGAGGCCCAGGTGGCCAAGACCTGGCCCTATGAGACCTTCGGGGTTCCCGGCAAGGTCGTTGAGCGCAAGGAGGTCTCGGACCTCGACGCCGTGTTCGTGCGCTTCGCCAACGGCGTGCGCCTGACCGTCAAGCCGACCAAGTTCCGCGAGCAGCAGATCCTGGTCACGGCGCGGATCGGCGACGGCCGCCTGGGCATGCCCAAGGACCGGGTCACCGCCGCCTGGGCCGCCGGGTCGGCCTTCCCCGAGGGCGGCCTCGACCAGCTGTCGGCCGAGGAGCTCGACGCGGTGCTCCGCTCCAAGATCGTCGGCGCGCGGTTCGCGCTGGAGGACGACGCCGTCGCCATGAGCGGCGGCACGCGGCCCGACGACCTGCAGACCGAGCTGCAGCTGCTGGCCGCCTACGCCGTACACCCCGGCTGGCGCCCAGAGGCGTTCCAGCGAACCCGCACCTATGGCGAGACCCTGCACGACCAGCAGGACGCCACCGCCGCCGGGGTGATGGGCCGCGAACTGCCCGCCCTGATCCGTTCGGGCGACAAGCGTTGGGCCTTCCCGTCCCGGCAGGAGATCACCGCCAGCAAGCCCGAGGACCTCAAGGCGCTGCTGCAACCCCAGCTCGCCGGTCCCATCGAGGTGCTGGTGGTGGGCGACACCACGGTCGAAAAGGCCATCGACGCCGTCGCCTCGACGTTCGGCGCCCTGCCCGCGCGGCCTGACGCCGCGCCGCCCGCCGCCGGCGCGACCGTGGCGTTCCCGGCCGCGAGCGCCGCCCCGTCGGTGCTGACCCACAAGGGCCGCGCCGACCAGACCATGGGCTTCATGGCCTGGCCGACCGAAGACTTCTTCAGCGACATGCAGAGGGCGCGCACCCTGCGCATCCTCGGCGACGTGCTGCAGCTGCGCCTGACCGACGCCCTGCGGATCAAGCTGGGGGCCACCTATTCGCCGTCGGTGAGCGCCTCGTCGTCGTCGATCTATCCGCGCTACGGCTTCATCGCCGCCAGCATGGAGACGCCGCCGGCCACCCTCGACGCCTTCTTCACCGAGACCGCCAGGATCGCCGCCGACCTGCGCGCCAAGCCCGTCACCGACGACGAGCTGAAGCGCGCCAAGGCGCCGGCCATCGACTCGGTCGAAAAGCGCATGCAGACCAACGAGTACTGGCTGAACGGACTGGCCGGGGCCCAGACCGACGGCCGTCGCCTCGACGCCCTGCGCAGCGCCGTGCCGGCCCTGGAGCGGGTGAGCGCCGCCGACGTGCAGAAGGCGGCCCAGACCTATCTGCGCGACGACAAGGCCTGGAAGCTGGAGGTCAAGCCCGCCGCCGGCCAATAGGCCCCGGCGCAGGCGTCGACAAAAAACCCCTCCCCGGTCGCCGGGGAGGGGTTTTCGTTTTCAGGTCCGACAAGCGGCCGCGATCAGTAGACCACCCCGCCGACGCCGCCGTCCAGGCTCATGGACGACGCCGTCTGGGTCGTCTCCTCGCGATAGGCGGTGTAGGTCTCGGTGCGCACCACGGTCAGGATCTTCTCGCCGGCGCCGTAGCGGCGCAGCAGGCTGCGCTCGTTGCAGTCGCGGGCCGGCTTCTGCTTGCGGCATTCCAGGCGGCCGCCGGGCGCGTGGTAGAGGGCGTCGCCCTTCTGGCAGTCGTAGGTCTTGTCGCCCAGCACGTACTGCATCCGCGTGCCGGCGATGCAGCGATAGATCTCGCCGTCATAGGCGTCGGCGATCTCGCGGTCGGGGGTGACCTGGGAAGCGGGGTGCGGCACGACCTTGTCGTCCATGCAGACGGCGCGCAGGGTCAGGCGCTCGGTCCTGGTGCGGGTCGCCTCGTAGGACGAGCGGCCGCCGCCGCCGCCGAGCACCGAAAGGTTCTGGATGATCCCCGGCGCGCCGGGGCCGGCGTAGAACCGCCCGCCGCCGCCGCCCATGAAATAGACCGCCGAGTTGCTGGCGGCCGAGGCCGAGGACGTCGCGGACGCGCTGGCGCTGGCGTTGACGCTGATCGCTATGGGCGGCGCCACATAGACGTTGATGTTCGGCACGTTGATGACCGGCCCGCCGCAGCACGGCGGCGGAGGCGGCGAGCAGTTGCACGGCGGCTGCGGCGGCGCGCAGCACGCCGCTGCGGCGCCGGCCGCGGTCAGCGTCACGAAGCCGACCACCGCGGCCAGGATGATGTTCAGACGCGCCAACATAGGACGGCCCCCCTACAATACGCCGCGAAACAAGCAAGAATCGCGCCGGAATCCCCGTCGCGCTTCTTCGCTCGCCCGTCCCATCCTGGGACGCTCCAGCCTGGCCCGGTCCTTCCTTGCAAGCCGCATGCGGTCGAAAAGGCCGCGGAAGGGTCCGAAAGCAGGCTTTCGATGTTCCATTTAAATACGGAACGGTTGATAGACTATTGGCAAAGCCGGAAAGGCGAGGCTCGGATTCCGCCGCGGAGTTCGATCGACCCCGGCGATTTCGTCGATCTTCTGCCGCAGATCTTCATCCTCGGCCGCACGACTCCCGGCGCCTATTCTTTCAGGCTCGTGGGCGGGCTCATCGCCGACCTGCATCGCAGCGACCTGCGCCAGCGGGACTTCCTGTCGCTGTGGACGAGGCAGGACCGCTCGACCTTGCAGATGGCCATGGAGGCCACGCGCCGCACCGCCGAGCCCATCGTCATAAGCTGCGAGGCGTCCAGCGCCGCCGGCCAGGCGCGGTTCGAGATGGCCCTGGCTCCCCTGGCCGCCTCGCCTGCGGGCGAGGCCAGCCGCTTCCTCGGTCTGCTGCAGCCGACCTCGAGCCTGACGCGGATGGCCGCCCGGCCGGTCGAGCGCCTGACGGTCCGCACCATCGCCACCAACGGCTCCGAGGCCGCCGTCCGCCCCTATCTGCGCCTGGCGGCGCTGGACGGCCGGCTGACCGCCTAGAGCGGGATCGATCAGGCCGCGCTGGCTTCGTCCAGAACGCCGCGGGCCTCGGCGCCGAGAACCAGCCGCGCCGCGCCGGCGATCTCCTTGAACTGCTCGACGCTGGTGGCGCTGGCGATCGGAGCCGTCACCCGGGTCATCAGCCAGGCCAGGGCGACCTGGGCCGGCGTCGCCCCAAGCTCGGCCGACACCTTGTCCAACGCCGCGAGAATGGCGAAACCCCGCGCGTCGAGGTAGCGTTTCACCCCGCCGCCCCTTGGGCTCTTCGACAGGTCCGCCTCGGACCGGTACTTGCCGGTCAGGAACCCCCGGGCCAGACCGAAATAGGGAATGACGCCGATACCTGCTTCGCGGCAGGCGTCGGCCAGGCCGTCTTCGAAACCGGCGCGATCATAGAGATTGTAGTGCGGCTGCAGGGTCTCGTAGCGCGGCAGGCCGCGGCCGGCGCTGACCGCCAGCGCCTCCCTGAGCCGCGCGGCGTCGTAGTTCGACGCTCCGACGGCCCGCACCTTGCCGTCCTGGATCAGGCGGTCATAGGCCTCCAGCGTCTCATCCAGGGGCGTGCCGGCGTCGTCCTCATGCGACTGGTAAAGGTCGATATGGTCCGTCCGCAGCCGCTTCAGCGACGCCTCGGCCGACTTGACGATGTGGGCGCGCGACAGACCCTTGCCGCCCTCGCCCATGTCCATGCCGACCTTGGTGGCGATCACCACGCGGTCGCGACCGCCGCGCGCCGCCAGCCACTTGCCGATCACCGTCTCGGATTCGCCGCCGACATGGCCGGGAATCCAGCGCGAATAGACGTCGGCGGTGTCGATCGCGTTGAAGCCCTCGCCGACAAAGGCGTCGAGCAAGGCGAAAGAGGTCGCCTCGTCCGCCGTCCAGCCGAACACGTTGCCGCCGAACATCAGCGGCGCGATCTCCAGGCCCGAGCTGCCCAGCTTGCGCTTTTCCATGACCAGTCCCTCGTCGAAGCCCCTCGGCCCCGCATATAGGCGCGGCGGCGGCTCGGTTCGAGCCGCCGCCCCTGAGCGTTCAGGCCGCCCGGGCCGGCGCGCCCTCGAACACCGGCGCGTCGTCGGCGGGCAGGGCCGCCTTGCCCCGGATCATGTCGGAGGCCTTTTCGGCGATCATCATGGTCGGGGCGTTGGTGTTGCCGCCGACCAGGGTGGGCATGACCGAGGCGTCGACGACGCGCAGCCCCTCCAGGCCCTGGACCTTCAGGGCGCCGTCGACCACGGCCAGGGGATCGCCGGCCGCGCCCATGCGGCAGGTGCCGACCGGGTGATAGATGGTCTCGGCCTTGGCGCGGATCCAGGCGTCGATCTCGGCGTCGCTCCGCACGGAAGGCCCCGGTGCGTATTCCGGCCCGCGGATCGACTTGAGCGCGGCCTGGTCGGCCACCTCCCGCATCATCTTGACCCCCTCGCGCAGGGCGCGGCGGTCCTCCTCGGTCGCCAGGTAGTTGGCGAAGATGGTCGGATCGTCGAACGGGTCGGCCGAGCGCAGACCGATCTCGCCGCGGCTTTCGGGGCGAAGCTGGCAGACGTGGACCGAGAAGCCGTCCTTCTCGACCGTGACCTTGCCGTGGTCCTGCATGATGGCCAGCACGCAGTGCAGCTGCAGGTCGGGGCGGTCGAGGTCCTGCCGCGACTTGAGGAAGGCGCCCGCCTCCAGGAAGTTCTGCCGCCCGAAGCCCTGGCCGAACAGCATGTAGTTCAGGCCGGTGATCAGCTTGTTGATCCCCTTGGAGTTGGAATAGGCGGTCTTGAGGTTCGGCGTCTCCCACGACAGCACTACGTCGAGGTGGTCCTGAAGGTTCTTGCCGACGCCCTTGAGGTCGTGCTGCGGCGCGACGCCGGCCTTCTTCAGGGCGTCGGCGTCGCCGATCCCCGACAGTTGCAGGATCTGCGGCGACTGCACCGCGCCCGAGGCCAGCAGCACCTCGGCGTCGGCGTAGGCCTTGCGGGTCTCGCCGTTCTGCATGAACTCGACCCCGACCGCCCGGCCCTTCTCCAGCAGGATGCGGGTGGTGCGGGCGCCGATCTCGCAGGTCAGGTTCGGCCGCTTGCCGAGGATCGGATGCAGATAGGCGGCGGCCGCGCTCCAACGCTTGCCGTCGCGGATGGTCAGTTGATAGGGGCCGAAACCCTCCTGCTGGTAGCCGTTGAAGTCCTTGGTGGTCAGGTGGCCGGCCTCGGCCCCGGCCTTGATGAAGCCCGAATAGATCGCGTGCGGCGACGAGGCCTTGGAGACGTGCAGAGGCCCGTCGCCGCCGTGCCAGGCGTCGCCGCCGCCTTCCAGGCTTTCCGAGCGCTTGAAATAGGGCAGCACGTCGGCGTAGCCCCAGCCGGTCAGGCCCGTCTGCCGCCACTGGTCGTAGTCCCGCGCATGGCCGCGAATGTAGATCATGCCGTTGATCGACGACGAGCCGCCCCAGCCCTTGCCGCGCGGCCACCACAGCTTGCGGCCGTCGAGATTGGGCTCGGCCTCGGTCCAGAAGCCCCAATTGTAGTCGCCCTTGGCCTTGATCAGTTCGCCGACGCCGGCGGGCATGCGCACCAGGATCGAGTTGTCCTTGCCGCCGGCTTCCAGCAGCAGGACCTTCGTTCCCGGGTCTTCGCTCAGGCGGTTGGCCAGCACGCAGCCGGCCGAGCCGGCGCCGATGATGATGTAGTCGTAGCGATCCAAAGCCATGGTCCCGAACGCCGCTCCCGCTAGGTTATCGTTGTTTACGGGAGAGACTGGCGCGGCCGGGGCGGCTCGGCAAGAGTGTTCCGCCGCCCTATTCGGCGGGAAGGGCCGCGGGTTCGGCGGCGGAGCCGCCGTCCGGCTCCCCGCGCGCCAGCCTGCGGTCGAACGCCCAGGCCGCCACGCCGATCCAGGCCATCAGCACGAAGGCGTAGGACCGCTCCCACCAGCCGACATTGTCCCAGTCGCACAGGTCGGGAAGGATGACGTGGCGGGTGATCGCGCCGATCACGCCCATCAGAACGAAGCTGCCGACCAGGAACAGCTTGAGCCCGAGGAAGTCGCGGCGCTTCGACAAGCCCCAGACCACCGCCAGGGGCGCGAACTGGATGGCCAGGCCCAGGTTGACCCATTGGTGCCGGGGGTCCGGCCAGGGGAACAGGCCCGAGACGATGATCGCCCCGCCGCCGACGGCGGCCAGGATCGCGGTCAGGCCGGCGGGGAACAGGCCGCCGCCGAGGGCGCGCAGGGCCAGGAAGAACCCTCGTCCGGCCAATACGCCGGCCGCCCCGCCCAGGCCGACGCCGAGGTTGAAGATGAACGGATGCGCCGCCTGCGGCCCGCCCAGCTCGCTGACATACTGCTTGGCGTGGCGCATCTCGGGATAGGCCAGGGACGCGGCCAGGAAGGCCCCGTAGCACAGCAGCGGCGCCGCCACCCCGGCCCACAGGAATAGGCGTCTCGCCTGCATCGTCCCAACACCTCGGCGGCTCAGGGCCGCGTCGGCGGAATTTCGCCGCAAAGCCGGCCGCGATCAAGCCGCCGTGATCGGGAGCCGCGACGAGGCCCGTCCTTTTCGCGCCGCCTTTGACAGCGTCGGCCCAAGCGGGCTAGTCGGCCCCATGACCTTGCGCCCGCTGTTCGTCACCGAGATCTATGAGGCCAGCCTCGCCGCCGACCGGGGTTTCGAGGCGTTCAACGCCGAGCTCGAAGAGGCCTGCCGCATGCTGGCGGCCGAGGACCGCGCCGGCCGCGCCTGGTGCAAGGCCAACGGCTATGGCGGCTACACCTCCTACGCCTCGCTGGACGACCTGCCGTCGCGGGTCAGCGCCTTCGCCGACCTCAAGCGCAAGCTCGACCGGCATGCGGCGGCCTACGCCGAGGCCCTCAGCCTCGATCTGGGCGCCGGCCGCCTGCGGCTCGACAGCCTGTGGGTCAACCTGCTCAAGCCCGGCGCCGGCCACAGCGGCCACATCCACCCCCACAGCGTGCTGTCGGGCACGGTCTATGTCGTCGTGCCGCCCGGGGCCAGCGCGCTGAAGCTCGAAGACCCGCGGCTGCCGCTGATGATGGCCGCCCCGCCGCGCCGGGCGGACGCGCCCGAGACGGCGCGCAGCTTCGTCTATCTGCAGCCGCAGCCGGGGACGGTGCTGATGTGGGAGAGCTGGCTGCGCCACGAGGTGCCGGCCAACGCCGCCCGCGCCGACCGGGTGAGCGTCAGCTTCAACTATAGCTGGCGATAGCGGCGATTACTCTGTAAGCAGCGACGCCGTCGCCGCCCCTCCATTCCTCAGGAATGCGCGGCGCGCGCCACGAATACGCCTGAGACTCCCTTTCCTGAACCCGCTCGAACGGATAGGTCGCGGTGCCCCGGCGTCTCGCGCGCCGGTCCACGGAGGCCCGGTTCCCCTGTGAGGACCGGTCGATCACCCTGGCCTTCGCCACCTCCGTCTACACCCACCTGATGCCGGGCGCGATGCGGCGCTATCTGGAAGAGACCCGTCGCGTCCTGGCGCCGGGGGGCCGGGCGGTCATCACCGCCTTCCTGCTCGACGAGGACGTCGAGCGATGGATGGGCGAAAGCAAGACGGTGCTGAAGTTCCCCCACGCTCTCGACGGCGTGAAGGTTCTGGACGCGCGCTGGCCGGAGAACGGCGTCGCCATAGACCGCGACAAGCTGAAGACGATGATCGCCGAGGCCGGCCTCACCCTTCGCGGCATGCACGCCGGCCATTGGCGGCCCGAGGCGAGCTACGCCGGCGGCCAGGATCTGGTCGTGGTCTCCAGGGACTGACCTGGTTCAAGCCGGGCCGAGCCGGGCGGCTTCAGCATAGATTTCGCCGTTCACTACGTTTCGAAGCGCGCCCTTAAGCCTGACCGACCTACGCTCTCCCGCATAGGAGAGCCCCATGCTGGCCACACCCATCGCCACCGCGGCAAGCGGCATGATGAGCGCCGTCAACAAGCTGGACGTCAGCGCCCAACGGGTCGCCCAATGGGGCACGCCGCTGGGCAAGGACGTCGACCTCGTCCAGGAGACGGTCGCCCAGATCCAGGCCAAGACCGAGTTCAAGGCCTCGGCCAAGGTGCTGAAGACCGCCGACGAGATGCTGGGAACCCTGCTCGACATCAAGGCCTGACGCCGTCAAGGCGGCCCGAAACGAAAAGGGGCGGCCCGACGGACCGCCCCTCTCGTCATTCCTGATGCTTGTCCGGGCCCCACGCGGGGCGCGGCCTTCTAGCTGTCGAGGAAGCTGCGCAGCTTGCGCGACCGCGACGGGTGCTTGAGCTTGCGCAGGGCCTTGGCCTCGATCTGGCGGATGCGTTCGCGGGTGACGCTGAACTGCTGGCCGACTTCCTCCAGGGTGTGGTCGGTGTTCATGCCGATGCCGAAGCGCATGCGCAGCACGCGCTCCTCGCGCGGCGTCAGCGAGGCGAGCACGCGGGTGGTGGTCTCGCGCAGGTTCGACTGGATGGCGGCGTCGATCGGTAGGACGGCGTTCTTGTCCTCGATGAAGTCGCCGAGGTGCGAATCCTCTTCGTCGCCGATCGGGGTCTCGAGGCTGATCGGCTCCTTGGCGATCTTCAGGACCTTGCGCACCTTCTCCAGCGGCATGGCCAGCTTTTCGGCCAGCTCTTCGGGGGTCGGCTCGCGGCCGATCTCGTGCAGCATCTGGCGGCTGGTGCGGACGATCTTGTTGATCGTCTCGATCATGTGCACCGGGATGCGGATCGTGCGCGCCTGGTCGGCGATCGAGCGGGTGATCGCCTGGCGGATCCACCAGGTGGCGTAGGTCGAGAACTTGTAGCCGCGGCGGTACTCGAACTTGTCGACGGCCTTCATCAGGCCGATGTTGCCTTCCTGGATCAGGTCCAGGAACTGCAGGCCGCGGTTGGTGTATTTCTTGGCGATCGAGATGACGAGGCGCAGGTTGGCCTCGACCATCTCCTTCTTGGCCTGACGGGCCTCGCGCTCGCCCTTCTGGACGGTCTGGACGATGCGGCGATAGTCGTCGATCGGCACGCCGGTCTCGGTGGCCAGCGCCGCGATCTCCTGGCGGATGTCGCCGATCTGGCCGTTGTCGTTTTCGGCGAACTTGGTCCACCGCACGCCCAGCTCCTTGACCTTGTCGGTCCAGGTCGGGTCGAGCTCGGCGCCGAAATAGGCGCGCAAGAATTCGGCGCGGCTGATGCCATAGCTGTCGGCCAGCCGCAGCAGGCGGCCTTCCAGGCCCATCAGGCGCTTGTTGATCGCATAGAGCTGCTCGACCAGCGCCTCGATGCGGTTGTTGTTCAGCTTCAGCGTCTTCAGGTGCTGGATGATGGTGTTGGACAGCGCCTCGTAGGCCTTGCGGTCGGCCTCGGGCAGGTCCGCGCCCTTCAGGCGATGATTGACCAGCTTGTCCTGCAGCTTGCGGAAGGCTTCGAACTCGCCGGCGATGGCGTCGAGCGTGGCCATCACGCCGTCGCGCAGCTCGGCCTCCATGGCGCTGACCGTCGGGCCGGCGCCGTCGTCGAAGTCGTCGTCGCCCTCGCCTTCGCCGCCCTCGCCTTCGGCCTTGGCCTCGCCGCCGGCCTCGTCGTCGACGGGCTCGTCCGGCTCGGCTTCCTCGCCGGTGGGCATCGCCGCGGCGTTGGCGCCGCCATAGGTCTGCTCGAGGTCGATGACCTCGCGCAGCAGGATGCGGCCCGAGCCCAGCTCGTCGCGCCAGACCATGATCGCCTCGAAGGTCAGGGCGCTTTCGCACAGGCCGCGAATCATCGTGTCGCGGCCGGCCTCGATGCGCTTGGCGATGGCGATCTCGCCCTCGCGCGACAAAAGCTCGACCGAGCCCATCTCGCGCAGATACATCCGCACCGGATCGTCGGTGCGGTCGTAGGCGGCTTCCTTCGGGCTCTCGGCCACGGCCGAATCCTCGCGGACGGCCACTTCGCCGCCCTCGGAGCCCTCGGCGTCCTCTTCGGCCTCGACGACGTTGACGCCCATCTCGCTCAACATAGCGAGGGTGTCCTCGATCGCCTCGGACGTCACCTCGTCGGAGGGCAGGACCTTGTTCAGCTCGTCCATGGTGACGTAGCCGCGCGCCTTGGCCTGCTTGATGAATTTCTTGACGCCGGCGTCGGTAAGGTCGAGCAACGGGCCGTCGCTGGTGGTTTCCGGCGGTTCCGTCCCGTCAGTCGTCGTCGTGCTCATCTAGCTCTCCGAACCGGCGGCGGCGTCCGCGCATCCGGCTTAAAATGCATGCAAGCGGCCGGCAGGCCCCTTTAATTTAAGACCCGCCGTCCGTCCAAATCGTTCCCGTCTTGACCGCCCGCTTGAGACCGTCGCGCTCGGCTTTCATACGCTCGATCGCCGCCATGCCCTCCCGTCCGGCAAGATCGCTCTTGGCGGCTTGGATGGCGCTCTCGAGCGCAGCCATTCGCGTCATAACCTCGAAGGCGTGCGACCATTGGGACCTGGCTGTTGCGAGCGAAGCATCCGGGATCAGGAATGGCGCGCCCGATTTCGCGGCGGCCTTGTCGATTTCGCTCAGCAACGGGCCGAATCCTCTTCCCGCCAAATGGCGTTGCAATCCTTCGCTGTCAAGCACGTCGGCGTCCAGACGCAGGCGAATGATTTCCCTCGCCAAATCGATGAGCCCCGGATCGCCGAAGCCATGACGCTGCAGCGTCTCCAGATGATCGTCCAGCCGATGGGGGTCGGCGAGGGCCGCCCGGGCCAGCGCGGCGGCGGTATGCTCGATCGACGGCCCGCCCCGCGTGGCCTTGGTTTCCGGAAAGGGACCGGCCAGTTCGCGCGCCCCGCGCCAGCCGCCGCGTCCGGCCGGACCGCCGCGTCCGGGCCTTGCGAAACCGCCGTCCCGCTCGGGCCGGACCGAGGGGAACAGCCCGTCGTAACGGCCGAGCAGGTCGTCGCGATAGGCCTGGGCCAGGTCCTTGTCCTGAATGGCGGCGGCGGCGGCGCGCAGGCGCGCCTTCAGCCCCGCGCGCCGCTCGGGCGTGTCCAGCGGCTCCAGGTCGCGCTCGCGCACGAACAGCGCCTCGACGAAGGGCGTGGTCTGGGCGAGCTGGGCCTTGAGCGCGGCGGGCCCCTGCTCGCGCAGGACGTCGTCGGGATCCTTGCCGCCGGAGACGATGGCGAACTTGAAGCTGCGGCCGGCCTTGAGCAGGGGCAGGGCCCGGTCGATGGCGCGGCTGGCGGCCCGGCGGCCGGCGTTGTCGCCGTCGAAGCACAGGGTCGGCTCGGCGTGCGAGCGCCACAGCAGCTCCATCTGCTCCTCGGTCAGGGCGGTGCCCATCGGGGCCACCGCCGCCACGCCGGCCCGCTGGCAGGCGATGACGTCCATATAGCCCTCGACCACCACGAACGGCGCGCCGACGTCGCCGGCCGAAGCCAGCTTGCGCGCCTCGGCCAGACCGTAGACCAGCCGCCCCTTGTGGAAGACGCCGGTCTCCGGGCCGTTGAGGTATTTGGCGCGGGCCTGCGGGTCCATGGCCCGGCCGCCGAACGAGACCACCCGCCCCCGCGCGTCGGCGATGGGGAAGATCACCCGGTCGCGGAAGCGGTCATAGGGCGCGCCGCCGTCCTCGGGCGCGATCAGCAGGCCGGCCTCGACCAGGGCCGCCGGCTGGGCGCCCTTGGCGACCAGATAGTCCTTCAGGGCGGTGCGCCCCTGCGGCGAAAAGCCCATGCGGAAACGGGCCCATTCGCTTTCGGGCAGGCCGCGCCGCTCCAGATAGGCCCGCGCCTCGCGCCCGGCCGGGCGGCGCAGTTCGGCCTCGAACCACTTGGCGGCCATCTCCAGCCAGTCGCCGAGCGAGGCGCGCTTGCGGTCCTCCTCGGCCGACCGCGAATCCTGCGCCGGCATCGGCACCCCGGCCTCGGCGGCGAGGCGCTCGACCGCCTCGGGGAAGCTCAGCCGCTCGGTCTCCTGCAGGAACGAGATCAGGTCGCCGTGCTTGCCGCTGGAGAAGCAGTGATAGAAACCCTTGTCGTCATTGACGAAGAACGACGGCGACTTCTCCTTGGTGAAGGGGGACAGGCCGGCGTACTCGCGCCCCTGCCGCCGCAGCTTCACCGTCCGGCCGATGACGTCGGACAGGCGGAGACGGGACTTGATCTCGTCGAGGAAGTTGTCGTCGAAGCGCACGTCGCATCTTTACGCGCCGGGCCGCGGGCCGTCACGCCTGGAAGTCCGCCGCCCCGCCCGCGCCGACCGCGCGGTTTCAGCGCCGAAACACTTCAACTTGACGTGAGGTCGGCCGATCCCGCAGTGAGGCGGACGCATCGAAGCGGAACCGCCCCTTGTCCCAGACGCGCCGGTCGCCGGCCCTCCTCAAGCCCGAGTCCCAGGACATGCTGCGCCTGGACGCGCTGCGCCTGATCGCCGCGCTCGGCGTCGTGGTGTTCCACTTCAACCGCTACCTCGACCTCGACGGGCGCTGGGACGCGGTCAACCACACGGTGCGGGCCTTCAACCTGTTCGTCGACCTGTTCTTCGTGGTCTCGGGCTATGTGATCTCGTCGGTCTATGCGACGCGGATCACCTCGGTCGGCGCCTATGGCGACTTCGTGCTCAAGCGCGTCGCCCGGCTCGGCCCGCTGCACTGGGCGACCCTGGCCTTCTACGTGGTCCTGGCGGTCCTGGCCTACGCCGGCGACCCGCGCTTCCACGACCCCGCCCGTTACGACTTCGCCTGCCTCGCCCCCAACCTGCTGCTGGTCCACGCCTGGGGGGCCTGCAACCACCAGACCTTCAACTTCGTCAGCTGGTCGATCAGCGCCGAGTGGGGGCTCTACCTGCTGTTTCCCGCGCTGCTCCTGCTCGTCCGGCGCGGCCCCGTGCTGACGGCCGCCGTCGCGGCTGCGTGGCTGGCCCTGCTGTTCGCGGCCTCGCTGCTCCCCGGCGCGCGCCATCCCTTCTATGAATGGACGGCCGATTTCGGCCTGCTGCGCGCCGTGCCCGGCTTCCTGATCGGGATGCTGGCCTTCCGCCTGCGCGCGCGGCTGGCGGCCCTGCCCGCCGCCGGCCCGGTCGGCTGGACCCTGCTGGCGCTGTTCTTCGTCGGCGCCGCGCTGGGCGCGCACAAGGGGGCGCTGCTGGTCAACCTTTACGCCGCCGCCGTGTTCATCGCCGCCGGGGACGCCTCGGGCCGCCGGCCGAGCGCGGCGACGCGGGCCCTGGCCCCGTTCGGCCAGCTCACCTATTCGCTCTACATGCTGCATCCGCTGATGCTGTCGATCGGCCTCAACCTGATCGGCGGCGGGATGCTGCGCCTGACCGGCGACGCCATGCGGCTGTGGGTTCTGGGCTGCATGGTCGTGCTGTTCCCGCTGTCCTACCTGTCGCTGATGCTGTTCGAGCGCCCGGCGCGCCGCTGGATCTCGACCCTGCGCTGGCGGCCGGCGCCGGGCGCTGCGGCCCCCGCGGCCGGCGAGCCCTAGGTCGACGCGGGGCCGCTCCAGTCGCGCCAGCCCAGGCCGACGCCGCGCACCACCGGCATCCCTTCGAGCAAGCGGGCCAGCCGGTCGGCCAGGGCCGGAGCCACCGCCTCGACCTCGATCTGGATGCACACCACCTCGCCCTGGCGGTCGAGGGTGACCCCGCTCAGCCGCACCTGGCGGACCGTGAACGGGCCGAGCACCCGCATCAGGGCGTCCGGCTCGTCGTGGACGTAGAGGATGAACCAGTAACGGCGTACGGCCGCGCCCGCCTCGTCCGCCGCCGCTCCCTGCGCCGCCCCGACATGCCCCGCCCCCGCGCCTTGCGCCGCCTGCGCGGCCCCGCTCCCGTCAGCCACGACGAAGCCCTTTCACCAGTTCGTGGTCGTCGCGCACCAGCCCGTCGGCGCCGGCGAAATAGGTCCGGCGCAGCAGCACCCGGCCGTCGCTGTCGAAGGCGCTCAGCCTGAGCACGTCGATGGCGGCCTCGCCGTCCTCGGTGGCCCAGACCAGCTCGCGCTGCGGCCGCGCCTCGGTCTCGGACGACCAGGCCGCGTCGAGCGCCGCCTCGACGGTGAACAGCTGCTCCAGCGAGCCGCCGGCGAACAGCGTCGCCTCCAGCCGGGCGGTGTGCTGCATCAGGGATTCGTTGCTCAGCACGCGCGCGAAGCGGCGCGCGGCCACCGCTGGCGCGGGCTGATCGGCGTCTGATCGAGAGGAGGCGTTCATGGCTTGTGGTCCTTGGCTGGTGAGGGCTGGGACCGGCGAGCGCGCAACAAAAAACCCCGCTGCCTTATCGGGAGCGGGGTTGCTGATCTTGCGATCGCCGGCGTTTTTTAGTGCGCGCGCGGTCGCCCCGTTCCCATGTGGCAGGGGGTAATAATTACGGTTTTGGCGAGCATGAGCGCAGCGCAGGCGGGAGCGCCACGCGAACCGGCGAGGGTCACGTCGAGGCGGCTGACGAAGGCGAAACGCGATTGCATTTCGACGCTGTTCTCCCTGAACTGCGGCCCCTCCTATACGCAAGGCGAGGGCGCGGCGCAACGCCTGGTTGGAGGCGTGTTCAGACGCCGATATGCCCCAGCTTGTCGGGGTTGCGCACGATGTAGACGCCGCACACCCGGCCGGCCGCGTCGAGGTCGAAGGCGATGGTCTGCGGCCCGTCCGGATCGGTCATCACCAGGCCGGGCAGGCCGTTGACCCTGGCCGGATGGTACTGGGCGGTGCGGTAGTAGGCGTACTTGCGCGAGATCCCCGTCAGGAAGCGGATGATCTTGGCCGCGCCGAGGATCGGGTTCAGGGCCGCCGACCGCTTGCCGCCGCCGTCGGAGATCAGCACGGCGTCGTCGGCCAGCATGGCGGCGAGCTGGCTGGGGTCGCCGTCGCGGGCCGCCTGCATGAAGGCCGCCACCATGCGGTCGGCGTTGGCGCGCTCGACCTCGAAGCGCGGCCGCGCTTCGCGGACATGGGCCTTGGCGCGGGCGGCGAGCTGCCGGCAGGCCGCCTCGCTGCGATCCAGGGCGGCGGCGATCCGGCCGTAGTCCTGGTCGAAGACCTCGCGCAGCAGGAACACCGCCCGCTCCAGCGGCGACAGCCGCTCCAGCGCGAGCAGGAAGGCCACCGACACGTCCTCGGCCCGCTCGTCGGCGCTCTCGGCCGGCGCGGCGCCCGCCGCCTCGACCAGCGGCTCGGGCAGCCAGGCCCCGACATAGACCTCGCGCCGCGCCCTGGCCGATTTGAGCCGGTCCAGGCACAGCCGCGTCGCCGTGCGCACCAGCCAGGCGGCCGGGTCGGTGACCTGGGCCTGGTCGGTACGCCGCCAGCGCAGCCAAGCGTCCTGGACCACGTCCTCGGCCTCGGCCACCGAGCCGAGCATGCGGTAGGCCAGGCGGCGCAGCCGCCCGCGCTGGGCCTCGAACGTCTCGACGTCGTTCATGCGGCGATCTCCCTCGGCGACCATCAAGGACCCTATCAGGCTTCCCGTCCGTTCCGCCTCGGCGGCGCGGCCAGCCAGAGGCTGAGCAGGGCGGGCAGGAAGACGCCGGGCAGGTCGCGCATCAGGTCGTGCAGGCCGTGATGATGGGCGGCGGCGACCAGATGGATCGCCGCGTGCAGGACCAGGAAGGCGCTGGCCGCGACCAGGGCCGGCCAGGCCGGGCCGCCCTTCCAGGCGAACCAGGCCAGGCCCAGGGCCGTGACCAGATAGGCCGCGCCGATGTCCTGGACGAAGTGGGGATTGAACGGCCCGGTCTCGGTCACGCCCGGCACGGCGCCGTACCACCACAGGGACGCAAAAAGCTGGGCCAGGGCGTTGACGCCCAGCAGCAGGGCCAAAAGGCCGGCGATCGCGCGCTTCAAATCCGCCTCCATGTCTTCCTTCACGCCAAGGACGAGACGGCGGGGCGGACTGTGACATCGACGCCGCCTGGGCGCCGACGAACGCGGCGCGCCTTCCGGGACGACGCGCGCAGGAAACGGGCTAGCCGTTCAGCCCGTCCACCCAGGCCGGCAGGTCGGCGATCGACGCCAGCTCGGCGAAACGCGGATCGCCCGTAGGGGCGTCGGCCGCCTCGTGCGCCCAGATCAAGGGATAGGGAACCAGGGCGGCGTAGGCCCCCGCCGCCAGCGCCGGCAGGATATCGGACCGCATGGAGTTGCCGGCCATCGCCGCCTGCTCGGGGCCGGAGCCGTGGCGGTTGAACACCCGCACATAGGTGTCGGCGTCCTTCTCGCTGACGATCTCGACCGCCTGGAAGAGGTCGCCCAGACCCGAGGCGGCCAGCTTCTGCTCCTGGTGGAGCAGGTCGCCCTTGGTGATCAGCACCAGGCGATAGCGTTTGGACAGGGCGTGCAGCGCGCCCTCGACGCCGGGCAGCGGCTCGACCGGCTCGCTCAGCATCTCGCGGCCGACGGCGAGGATCTCGCGGATGACCCTGGTCGAGACGGCGCCGTCGGTCAGCTCCATGGCGGTCTCGACCATCGACAGGGTGAAGCCCTTCACGCCGTAGCCGTAGAGCCGCAGGTTGCGCTTCTCGACCTCGGCGAGGCGAGCCTCCAGCGTGGTCTCGTCGGCGAAGTCGCTCAGCAGCTCGACGAAGCGTTTGTGGGTCAGACGGAAGATCGTCTCGTTGTGCCAAAGCGTGTCGTCGGCGTCCAAGCCGACAGTCGTAATCGTCACCTAAACACCTCTTGCGCGCCGCGCGCTCGTCTGGCCTTCCCCTTATAGGGCGCGCGCGCCGGCGTCGACCGGCCCCAGGCCGCCGGCACCTAGCGGTCGTCGCCGTTGCGCCAGCGCCAGGGGCCGTCGCTCTTGCGCCAGGAGATGAACACGACAAGCGCCGTCAACCCGATGACCGCCGCGAAGTAGCGCCAGGGATGCTGCTCGGCGTAGCTGGAGCCGAACAGGGTCACGGTCAGGGCCATGGCGGCCACGTAGAGCGCCACGACCACCCAGCCTTCCCAGCTGCAGGGCAGGCCCGCGCCGAAACCGTACCGCTTCACCCGAAACCACGGCTTGCCCATGATCGCGCCTTTCGCTCGCCCTCAAAAGTAGGCGCCTCGCCCGCGAACGTGAAGTGCGTCCGCCGTCCGAGGCGGCCAGACCACATAATGTCGCACCCACTCCGGCGTGCATATATTCGTCACACGCGTCGCGATATAGGTAACGCCGTTATCCGGAGAGCGGGCGATGACGATATTCGAGAACCGCCAGACGCAGGACGGCTTGACCCTGAAGCTGCGGCGCGGCGAGCGCATGTGCCTGCTGGGCATGGATGTCGACGCGCCCGAACCCGACTTCGTCGGCTTCGCCATCGACGTGAAGTCGCCCGGCGGCGACTACGTCCCCTTGCGCAACCGCATCGCCTTCGACTACGCGGCGGCGGCCCAGCCGGGACCGAACGGCTATCGCAACTACGACTCGCACGCCGCGCCGTTCCAGACCTTCCGCTGGATCCATTTCCCCTATTTGCCGCAGCCCGGAACCTACGGCTACCGCGTCACCAAGCGGCACATGAAGCCGGACGGCTCGCTGGTCGACGGGGCCCAGGTCGCCCTCGACATCCCGCTCGACCCGGTCTGCTATCCCGATTTCCTCGACATCGGCTTCACCCGCAACTTCGCCTCGTCCCAGGCCTTCGACGAGCGCTATCCCGACCCGGCCCTGCGCGCGCAGATCCTGCCCCAGAGCGGCGCCGACCGGCTGGCGCTCGACAAGTCCAAGGTGCTGGGGCCGGACGGACAGCCCAGCGACGTATTCCAGTGGCTGGGCTTCGAGGCCTATCAGCTGCTGTTCGACTTCCTCGACCAGGCCGTCGCCGACCCGACCGTCACCGTCGACGCCCTGGCCTTCGACCTCGACGAGGCCGACGTGGTGCGGCGCCTGGAGGCGCTTGGCCCGCGGCTGCGCATCGTCATCGACAATTCCGCCAGCCACCTGCCGGCCAGCAAGGCCGAAAGCCTGGCGGCGGCGCGGCTGGCGGCGTCGGCCGGGGCGGACCACGTGACGCGCCATCACTTCCAGCGGCTGCAGCACAACAAGGTGCTGATCGCCCGCCGGGGCGGCCAGCCGTTCAAGGTGCTGTGCGGATCGACCAACTTCTCGTACCGCGGCCTCTATATCCAGGCCAACAACATGCTGGTGTTCAGCAACGCCGACGTCGCCGGCCTGTTCGGCCGCATGTTCGACCTGGCGTTCCAGGGCCCCGACGCCCTGGGCAAGGACCCGCTGAGCAAGGCCTGGCAGGTGGTCAGCCCGGACAACGGCCCGCCCGTGCACCTGTGCTTCTCGCCGCACGCGGACGCGGCCCTGTCGCTGGGCCCGGTGGCCGGGGCCATCGACCAGGCCGCGTCGTCGGTGCTCTATTCCGTCGCCTTCCTGTCGCTCGATAAGACCGGCCTGGTGCGCAAGGCGCTCGACCGGCTGATGGGCCGCCCGCTGTTCAGCTACGGCGTCGTCAACCAGGCGACGGGGCTGCAGGTCACCAAGCCGGACGGCTCCACCGCCCTGGTCGACTTCGCCTATCTGGCCGCCCATGCCCCCCCGCCGTTCTCGGCGGAATGGAGCGGCGGCGCGGGCATCCACATCCACCACAAGTTCATCGTCACCGACTTCAACCTGCCCAGCGCCAAGCTGTTCACCGGCTCGTCGAACCTGGCGGTGGGCGGCGAGCAGTCGAACGGCGACCACCTGATCCAGATCTCGGACCCGCTGATCGCCTCGGCCTACGCCATCGAGGCCCTGCGCATGTTCGACCACCTGCACTTCCGCACCAAGATGCAGGCGGCGGGCGCGGCGGCGACCGGGCCGATCACCCTGGCCAAGCCGCCGGCCGCCGGCCAGCCGGCCTGGTGGGCGCCGTTCTATGTCGACGGCTCGCAGAAGGCCCGCGACCGGACGATGTTCTCCAGCTGACGGCGGCTCAGGCCGCCGCGCAGGCGGAATGGGGCTTCAGCACGCGGACCGTCGAGGCCGGATAGCGCGCCAGCAAGGCCGCCGGGCGGACCGGGCGGGCCGCGAAGCCGCCGCCGCAGTTGGGGCAGGCCCCGCCCAGCCGCGTATCGACGCAGTCGGCGCAGAAGGTGCATTCGAAGGTGCAGATGCGGGCCTGGTCGCTGTCGGGCGGCAGGTCGCGGTCGCAGCATTCGCAGTTGGGGCGCAGCTCCAGCATCGTCTTCGTCTCCCTCGCTATTTGGCCCAGGCCCAGTCCGACGCCTTGGCGCGGCAGCCGCCGCCGGGCGCGCCGGTCCAGGCCCGCCCACGCACGAAGCGGCCGGTCGCCGCGCCGGTGGGCTCGCCGTCCTTCAAGGCCACGCCGCCGTTGACCAGCACATAGGACATGCCGGTCGAGAACTGGTGCGGTTTCTCGTAGGTGGCGTGATCCTGCACCTTGGCCGGGTCGAACACCACCACGTCGGCGAAATAGCCGGTCTTGAGCAGGCCGCGATCCTTGAGCGACAGGTTGGCGGCCGGCAAGGCCGACAGCTTGCGCACCGCCTCCTGCAGGCTCAGGGCCTTGTCCTCGCGCACGTACTTGGCCAGCACCTTGTCGAAATTGCCGTAGGCGCGCGGGTGGGCGTTGGATTTCAGGAACACGCCCTCGGGCGCCGGCGCGCCCTCGTCCGAGCCGAAGCTGACCCAGGGCAGCGCCGTCTGGCGGCGGACATTGTCCTCGGACATCAGGAAGTAGGCGACCCCGATGCGGGTGCCGTCCTCGATGACCAGGTCGATGGCGGCGTCCTCGGGGCTCTGGCCGCGCATCTTGGCGACTTCGGCCAGGGTCTTGCCGGTCAGCGGCTTGAGCTTGTCGGTCTTGAAGGCCAGCAGCAGCGTGCCCTCGGCCCCGGCGTGGACATAGAGGTTCTCGTAGCCGGCGTCAGGGTCGCGCATCTCCTTGATCACGCGGGCGCGCACGGCCGGGTCCTTCAGCCGCTCGATCCAGGCCTCGCGCCCGCCCGCCTGCACCCAGGGCGGCATGGCGGCGTCGAGGCCGGTGGCCCCGGCGGTGTAGGTGTACATGTCGGCGGTGATGCGGGTCCCGTCCGCCCGCGCCTTCTCGACCATGCCGATCACCTGGTCGAGCTTGCCCCAGTTGGCGCGGCCGGCGACCTTGAGATGGTAGATCTCGGCCGGGCCGCCCGAGCCCTTGGCGATGTCGATGGTCTCCTGCACCGCCTCGGTCAGGCGATTACCCTCGCTGCGCATGTGGCTGATGTACATGCCGCCGCAACGGGCGCTCTCGGAGGCCAGGGCGACCAGCTCGGGCGTCTTGGCGTAGGCAGCCGGCGCATAGATCAGCGACGAACCCAGCCCCAGGGCGCCCTCCTCCATCGACTGGCGCACGAGGCTGCGCATCTGGTCGAGCTGGGCCGGCGTCGGCTGCACGTCGCCCTCGCCCAGCACGTAGCCGCGCACGGTGGTCGCCCCGACGAACGAGGCGACGTTGGGCGAAATCCCGCGCTTCTCCAGCTTCTCGAAATATTGGCCGAAAGTGTCCCAATCGACGTCGTACTTGATGTCGCTCTGCCGTTCCTTGGCCAGGCGCTTCATGTCGGCGCTGAGCGGGCCCATCGACTCGCCCTCGCCCATCACCTCCAGGGTCACGCCCTGGCGCAGGTCGCTCTGGCCGCGGCCGTCGACCAGCAAGGTCTCGTTGGCCCAGCTCAGCATGTTGATGAAGCCGGGCGAGACCGCCTTGCCCTTGGCGTCGATCTCCTGGGCCCCGCGCCCCGGCGCGTGCGGGCCGACATAGGCGATGCGGTCGCCCTTGACCGCCACGTCGCCGACGAACGGGGCGCCGCCCGAGCCGTCATAGACGGTTCCGCCGCGGATCACCGCGTCGTAGTCCGGCCGGGCCGGCGAGGCCCCCATGCCGAACACCACGGCCGAGGCCGCGACCGACGCGGCGACCAACTTCCTATGCATGTCCTCACCCTTCATTCTCGTTTGGCGCGAGCCTAAGGCGAGCGCGCCGTTCGTGTCGAGTTCCGTCGCGCCCCAGGCGGGGTTGACCCTGTCCCCCGCGCCCCCTAAACACGCGGCCGTTTATCCGGCGGGCGGGGGTTTGCCTCCGCCCGCCGTTTTGCGACTATCGCCCCGCCCGCCGCAATTGGAGACTCCGCCCATGACAAAGACGCTCATGCCTGGAGTCACCGGAGTTCTGGTCCTGGCCGACGGGACGGTCCTGCAAGGGATCGGCGTCGGCGCGGTCGGCGACGCCCTGGGCGAGGTCTGCTTCAACACCGCCATGACCGGATACCAGGAGATCCTGACCGATCCGTCCTACATGGCCCAGATCGTCGCCTTCACCTTCCCGCACGTCGGCAATGTCGGCGTCAACGTCGAGGACATCGAACAGTTCGGGGACGGCGCGGCGACCGCCGCCGTCGGCGCGATCTTCCGCGACGTCCCGACCGCGCCGGCCAACTGGCGCGCCGACGGCGACCTCGACGCCTGGCTGAAGCGCCGGGGCGTGGTGGCGCTGGCCGGCGTCGACACCCGCTCGCTGACCAAGGCCATCCGCGAAAAGGGCATGCCGCACGGCGTCATCGCCCACGATCCGGAAGGCGAGTTCGACCTCGACGCCCTGGTCGCCAAGGCCAAGGCCTGGAACGGCCTGGAAGGCCTCGACCTGGCCAAGGACGCCTCCTGCACCCAGTCGTTCGTGTTCGACGAGGGCCTGTGGCGCTGGCCGGAGGGCTACGCCAAGGCGGGCCAGCCCAAATACGAGGTCGTGGTCGTCGACTACGGCGTCAAGCGCAACATCCTGCGCGCCCTGACCAGCGTCGGCGCCCGCGCCACCGTGGTGCCGGCGAACACCACCGCCGAGGAGATCCTGGCCCGCAATCCGGACGGCGTGCTCTTGTCCAACGGCCCCGGCGACCCGGCCGCCACCGGCGAGTACGCGGTCCCCGAGATCAAGAAGCTGATCGACAGCGGCAAGCCGGTGTTCGGCATCTGCCTCGGGCACCAGATGCTGGCCCTCGCCGTCGGCGCCAAAACGGTGAAGATGGAGCAGGGCCACCACGGGGCCAACCACCCGGTCAAGGACCTGACCACCGGCAAGGTCGAGATCGTGTCGATGAACCACGGCTTCACCGTCGACCGCGACAGCCTGCCCGCCCCGGTGCAGGAGACGCACGTCTCGCTGTTCGACGGCACCAACGCCGGCATCGCCCTGGCCGACAAGCCGGTGTTCAGCGTCCAGCACCACCCCGAAGCCTCGCCCGGTCCCACGGACAGTCTTTATCTGTTCGAACGCTTCGCCGGCCTGATGGACGGCCAGCGCTAGACAATTCGTCACCAACGCCGTTCAAACTGCGCGCATGTGGCGATCGGCGTTCAAGATGGCGAGGTGGTTGGCGGCGGCGACGGCGGCGCTGGCCCTCACGGCCTGCGGGTCGCTGCCGCGCGAGACCTACACGGCTCACGAACTGACGCGGGCGGCGCCGGAAGGCTTTTCCGACGTCCGCTTCAACGCCGACGACCGTGAAGCCACCCTGGCCTTCGCGAAGACGGCCAGCGAGGAGCTGCAAGCGCACGCGTTCAAGAACATGGACGTCCTGGCCCTTTCCGGCGGGGGCGCCAACGGGGCTTACGGCGCGGGCGTCATCGTCGGCTGGACCGCCACCGGCCATCGTCCTGACTTCGCCATCGTCACCGGGGTCAGCACCGGCGCGCTGACCGCGCCGTTCGCTTTCCTGGGGCCGGCCTGGGACCCGCGCCTCAAGCACGCCTACACCAGCGGGGCCGCCAACAACCTGCTGCAGTCGAAATGGCTCAGCGCCCTCTATACGCCCGGCATCTTCAGCCCCCGCCCGCTGGAGACCCTGGTCAACGCCTATGTCGACAGGCCCCTGCTGCGCGCCGTCGCCGCCGAACACGCCAAGGGCCGGCGGCTGCTGATCGCCACCACCAACCTGGACAGCCAGAAGGCGGTGATCTGGGACATGGGTGCCATCGCCAGCCGCGGCGACGACAAGGCCCTGCAGCTGTTCCGCAAGGTGCTGGTGGCCTCGGCCAGCATTCCCGGCGTGTTCCCACCGGCCATGATCGAACTGGACGGCGCCGACCGCCGGCGCTTCCGCGAGATGCACGTCGACGGCGGGGCGACCGCGCCGTTCATCTCGGTGCCGGAATCGATGCTGCTGTGGACCGGCGAACAGGATGACCCGACGCACGGCGATTTCTACATCCTGGTCAACGGCAAGCTGCAGGCCAGTTTCGGCATCACCCGGCGCAACACCCTCGCCATACTGTCGCGCAGCTACGACACCATGTCGAAGTCGACCACGCGGGTCTTCATCGCCGCCAACAGGGCCTGGGCCCAGCGCAACGGCATGAAGCTCTACACCACCGCCATCCCCGACGACGTCACCGCCGAAGGCTTCAATTTCGATTCCCGCAGCATGACGGAGCTGTTCAATATCGGCTTCGAACGGGCCAGGAACGGCACCGCCTGGACCAGTCCGCAGCCGGACGCGCCATGAAAGCGCATGGCTAAGCCCCTTTAACGGCCTTTAAGAATTGAACTTGCGCGCCACGCGCTCTAAACGACCGCCTTAACCTGAAACCTATCCGAGGGCGGGCGCGCGGCGGCGCGCGACCGACCTTTCGCGCGCGACGAGACCGGCATGCCCAAACGCACAGATATCCAGTCGATCCTCATCATCGGCGCCGGCCCGATCGTCATCGGCCAGGCCTGCGAGTTCGACTATTCCGGCGTGCAGGCCTGCAAGGCCCTGCGCGGCGAGGGCTACCGCATCGTCCTGGTCAATTCGAACCCGGCCACGATCATGACCGATCCGGACGTGGCCGACGCGACCTATATCGAGCCGATCACGCCGGAGATGGTCGAGAAGATCATCGCCAAGGAACGGCCCGACGCCCTGCTGCCGACCATGGGCGGCCAGACGGCGCTGAACACCGCCCTGGCGCTGGAGCGCATGGGCGTGCTGGAGAAGTACGGCGTCGAGATGATCGGGGCCAAGGCCGAGGTCATCGACAAGGCCGAGGACCGGCAGAAGTTCCGCGACGCCATGGACAAGCTGGGCCTGGAAAGCCCGCGCAGCCATGTCGCCCACACCCTGGAAGAGGCCAACGAGGGCCTGGAGCTGGTCGGCCTGCCGGCGATCATCCGCCCGTCGTTCACCCTGGCCGGCACCGGCGGCGGCATCGCCTACAACGTCGAGGAGTTCAAGGAGATCGTCGAGCGCGGCCTCGACCTGTCGCCGACCACCGAGGTGCTGATCGAGGAGTCGGTGCTGGGCTGGAAGGAGTACGAGATGGAGGTCGTCCGCGACAAGGCGGACAACTGCATCATCGTCTGCTCGATCGAGAACATCGACCCGATGGGCGTGCACACCGGCGATTCGATCACCGTCGCCCCGGCCCTGACCCTGACCGACAAGGAATACCAGTGGATGCGCGCGGCCTCGATCGCCGTGCTGCGTGAGATCGGCGTCGAGACCGGCGGCTCCAACGTCCAGTTCGCGCTCAATCCGCGCGACGGCCGCATGGTGGTCATCGAGATGAACCCGCGCGTGTCGCGCTCGTCGGCCCTGGCCTCCAAGGCCACCGGCTTCCCGATCGCCAAGGTCGCCGCCCGCCTGGCCGTCGGCTACACCCTCGACGAGCTGATGAACGACATCACCGGCGCGACGCCGGCCTCGTTCGAGCCCAGCATCGACTATGTCGTCACCAAGATCCCGCGCTTCGCCTTCGAGAAGTATCCGGGCGCCGAGCCCTACCTGACCACCTCGATGAAGTCGGTCGGCGAGGTCATGGCCATCGGCCGCACCTTCGCCGAGAGCCTGCAGAAGGCCCTGCGCGGCCTCGAGACCGGCCTGACCGGCCTCGACGAGATCGATATCCACGGCGCCGGCGATCCCGAGACCGGCAAGGCCGCCGTCGTCCGCGCCCTGGGCGTGCCGACCCCCGACCGCCTGCGCGTCATCGCCCAGGCCTTCCGCCACGGCCTGACCGTCGAGGAAGTCGCCGCCGCCTGCTCGTACGAGCCTTGGTTCCTGCGCCAGATCGAGGAGCTGATGGCCCAGGAGGCCAGGCTGCGCACCCACGGCCTGCCGGCCGAGGCGACCGCCGTGCGCAAGCTCAAGGCCCAGGGCTTCTCGGACGCCCGCCTGGCCAAGCTGACCGGCCAGACCGAAGCCGAGGTCCGCGCCGCCCGCCACGCCCTCATGGTGCGGCCGACCTTCAAGCGCATCGACAGCTGCGCGGCCGAGTTCGCGGCCGTGACGCCCTACATGTATTCGACCTACGAGACCGGCGCGCTGGGCCAGGTTCCGGACTGCGAATCCGAGCCGTCCGGCCGCAAGAAGGCGGTCATCCTCGGCGGCGGTCCGAACCGGATCGGCCAGGGCATCGAGTTCGACTACTGCTGCTGCCATGCCGCCTTCGCGCTCGACCAGATCGGCGTCGAGTCGATCATGGTCAACTGCAACCCCGAGACCGTCTCGACCGACTACGACACCTCCGACCGCCTGTACTTCGAGCCGCTGACGGCCGAGGACGTGCTGGAGCTGCTGGCCGTCGAGGCCTCGAACGGGACTCTGCTCGGCGTCATCGTCCAGTTCGGCGGCCAGACCCCGCTGAAGCTGGCCCACGCCCTGGAGCAGGCCGGCGTGCCGATCCTCGGCACCACTCCCGACGCCATCGACCTGGCCGAAGACCGCGAGCGCTTCCAGCAGCTGCTGCACCGACTGGAGATCGCCCAGCCGGTCAACGCCATCGCCCGCTCGCGCGACGAGGCTTTCGCCGGCGCGCACAAGGTCGGCTATCCGGTGGTCATCCGCCCGTCCTACGTGCTGGGCGGCCGGGCGATGGAGATCGTCCGCGACGACGAGCAGCTCGACCGCTACATCCGCACCGCCGTGCAGGTGTCCGGCGACAGCCCGGTGCTGATCGACCAGTACCTGTCCAAGGCGACCGAGGTCGACGTCGACGCCCTGTGCGACGGCGAGACCGTGTTCGTGGCCGGGGTCATGGAGCACATCGAGGAGGCCGGCGTGCACTCGGGCGACAGCGCCTGCTCGCTGCCGCCGTTCTCGCTGAAGCCCGAGACCATCGCCGAGCTGAAGCGCCAGACCGAGGCCATGGCCTTCGCGCTCCAGGTCCGCGGCCTGATGAACGTGCAGTTCGCCATCGAGGAGCCGCACTCGGACGCCCCGCGCATCTATGTCCTGGAGGTCAATCCGCGCGCCAGCCGCACCGTGCCGTTCGTGGCCAAGACCATCGGCCAGCCGATCGCCTCGATCGCCGCCAAGGTGATGGCCGGCGAATCCCTGGCCAGCTTCGGCCTGACCGACAAGCCCTACGACCACATCGCGGTGAAGGAGGCGGTGTTCCCCTTCGCCCGCTTCCCCGGCGTCGACACCATCCTCGGTCCGGAAATGCGCTCGACCGGCGAGGTCATGGGTCTGGATTGGGTGCGCCCTGGCGAGACCCTGGCCCCGGCCTTCGCCCGCGCCTTCGCCAAAAGCCAGCTCGGCGGCGGCGTCAGCCTGCCCCGCGCCGGCTGCGCCTTCGTCTCGGTCAAGGAAAGCGACAAGCCCTGGATCGTCGAGCCGGTGCGCCTGTTGCAGGCCCAGGGCTTCAAGGTCGTCGCCACCTCGGGCACCTGCGCCTATCTCAAGGAGCAGGGCGTCGAGGTCGAGCTGGTCAAGAAGGTGCTGGAAGGCCGGCCGAACATCGTCGACGCCATGAAGAACGGCGAGGTCCAGCTGGTGTTCAACACCACCGAGGGCAAGCAGTCGCTGGAGGACAGCTTCTCGCTGCGCCGCACCGCGCTGATGATGAAGATCCCCTACTACACCACAACCGCCGGGGCCCTGGCCGCCGCCCAAGCCATCGGCTCGGCGTCGGAAGAACAGCTCGAAGTGCGGTCGCTGCAGAGCTACGCCTGATCGGAACGCCGGGGCGGCGCAGGCCGCCGCCCCGTATTCCTAGCGAATAACTAGTCCCTGAAAGTAATAGGCGCGGTTCGCGCCGTCATGCCGCCCGCTCTTGAGGCAGCACCGCTTGAAACGACCGTCCTGAGCCGCAAGGGCACAGGTCGTTTCGCCCGAGCTTCTCGATCAGTTCCTTGTCGCCGTGGACCACCCGGTCGCCGCGCTTGACGCGCGTCTCGGACGGGTAGGATTTGCGACGCTTAGAGGTGACCTCGAAAGCAGTCGAGGTCCTGGAAATCGCGTGGCTTGCGCATGTCGGCCTCCTCTGGCTGGTGCGGGCCGCGCCAATAACCCTAGGGGGTTCGGGTTGTATAGACGGGACGCCCGCCCATCTTCGTGAAGACCTCGCAGGGAGACGGACCGCATGCCCAGCCGTGAACGCGTCCAGGACTTCATCGCCACCGTCGAATCCGGCCGGCATGTCGAGGCCATCGAGCAATTCTACGCCGAGGACGCCTCGATGCAGGAGAACCAGGCCCCGCCCCGGCGCGGCCGGCGCAACCTGATGGACGGCGAGCAGAAGGTGATGGAATCGTTCGAGGCCATCCACACCCGCCCGGCCGAGATCGTGCTGATCGACGGCGACCGCGTGGTGATCAACTGGGTGTTCGACTTCATCCTGGCCGACGGACGCCGGTTCACCTTCGACGAGCTGGCCCTGCAGCTGTGGAGCGGCGACCGCATCGTCGAGGAGCGGTTCTATTACGATCCCGGACAGCGCCGCCCCGCCGCGCCGGCCCCCGGCGGCTGACGCCGGAGGCCGCCTCGAAGAACCCTGCGGGCCCGCCTAGCGGCCGCTCTTCGGGCCGAAACGGTAGTCGAGCTGCAGCCAGGTCTGGCGGCCGTACTCGTCGTACCAGCCGACCGGATAGTACGGCCAGCCGCCGCTCTTATCGACCGGATAGCGGTCCGCGATGTTGTTGACGATGAGGCTCACGGCCGCGCGGTCGGTCAGCCGGTAGCGGACGCTGCCGTTGAACACCGCATAGCCCGACCACGATCCCGAAGCGTCGTTGCGCGGGATCGCGCCATAGCGGACGCCGTAGAGCGTCGCGGTCCAGCGGCCGATGTCCCAGGTCAGGCTGGCCGTGGCGCGGTCGCTCCAGTCGGCCTGATGGGCGGGGTCGCGGACATAGTCGACCTTCGGGTCGCCGCTGAACTGCTGGTAGGTGTGTTCGAACACCTTGGTGTAGGTCAGGTTCACCAGCACCGCGCCATACTGGTCGAAACGCCAGCGCAGATTGGCGCTGGCGTCGAGGCCCCGCGTCCGCTCGCTGGAGGCGTTGATCGGGTTGACCGTGATGTTGTTGACCTGGTTGGGATTGACCGCCGCGTCGCCCGGAGTGCGGTCCACCCGCGCGACATAGTCGCGGCAGATGGCCGAGTTCGGATCGACCGCCGCGCCGCTGACCGAGCGGCCCAGCCGGCAATCGGCCTCGGTCTTGAGGATCAGCTCCTGGTTCAGCGAGGTGACCTCGTTGCTGATCTCGATGTCGTAATAGTCGAGCTGGAGATCGAAGTGGCGGTTGGGCGACCAGACCCCGCCGACGGTGAACGAGCGCCCTTCCTCCGGTTTCAGCGCCGCGCTGCCGGTGCGCAGGAAGTTCATATTGTACTGGATGTTGCAGCTCGAATAGGCCTGCCCGGCCAGCCGGCACTGATAGTAGTCGGTGACGCCCGGATAGTAACCCCGGGTCTGGGTCTCGAAGACGTAGCTCATGTCGGGCGCGCGGAAGCTGGTCGAGTAGCTGCCGCGCAGCAGGAGCGTGCTGGTCGGCCGGTATTCCAGGCCGATGCTGTGCGTCTCGGCCCCGACGCTCTGGCCGCCGTAGCTGTAGTTGTCATAGCGTTCGGCCAGGGTCGCGGTCAGCTGGGCGAAGATCGGCGCGCGCAGCTCCACGCCGACGGCCTGGCGGTTGCGGTGGCCGCTGGAGCGCGTGGTCTGGCCGGTGTTCCAGGCCGCGCCCTGGTTGATGCGCGGGTCCGGATTGTTCTCGAACCCCTGGTCGCCGGCCTCCAGCACCAGGGCCGCCTGCAACGGCCCCGCCGGCAGGGCGAACAGCGGCCCGTTGGCGCTCAGGCTGAAGTCCTGGAGGTACGACCGGTCCTGCTCGACGAAATTGGCCGACAGCGCCCCGAACTCGGCGGGGGTCAGCGGCGTGTACAGCCGGCCCGGCGCGGGGGTGAAGGCGGCGTAAGCGCCGCCGAAGGCCGAATGGGTCCCCTGCTGCGGGCCGCGGAAGAAGTCGTCGATCCCGGCGAGCAGGCGCACGCGGCCCTGGTCGCTGGAATATTCCGAGCGGTTATAGGCCAGCTCGTAGCGCCAGTCCTCGCCGATGCGCCCGCGCACGCCGGCGGCGGCGTTCCACGAATCCTCGGCGTAGCGGCTGCCCGCGCCGAACTCGCCGCCCATCTCCTCGGGCGTGAACACCCGGTTCCAGGTCTCCAGCCGGCCGCTGGCGTTGTTCCAGAACGTCCGGCTCCAGCTCAGCGAGCGCACGACGTTCTTGACGTCGGCATGGCCGTAGAAGAGATCGCCGAACACCTCGGTCCGGTCGTCGACATGATAGGTCAGGCCGACGTGGCCGGCGGCGACGTCGCGCTCCGTCTGGATGGTGCGGTAGTTGTAGTAGCCGTCGCTGCTGCAGTACGAGCCGCCGCTGACGGCGGGGTATTGGGTCATCGTGCCGCCCTGCAGCCCGGCGAGGGCGGCGCAGGCCCCGGCCGGCGGGTCGTAATAGACCTTGGTCGCCGGGTTGCGGTTCGAGAACATCGCCGGCGGAACCACGCCCGGCTTGGCGTAGCGGGTGTAGGCGTTGGACAGGTCGCGCTGGCGCCACCAGATCGGGTCGCGGCCGCTGAACTCCGCCTCGGCCGTCACGTCCAGCTTGCCGAACGACCGCCCGCCGATCGCCTGGACGCGCCAGTTCTCGCCGCCGCCCTGCTCGGTCCCGCCGTAGCGGACGCTGAGGTCGAGGCCGTCGGCCTGCCGGCGGGTCTTGAGGTTGACGACGCCGGCGATGGCGTCGGAGCCATAGACCGCTCCGGCCCCGCCGGTGAGGATCTCGATCTGGCTGATCGCCGCCGAGGGGATGTTGGCGAGGTTCACCGCATTGACCGAGCCGTCGTAGGCCACGGGATAGTCCGCCATCCGCCGCCCGTTGAGCAGCACCAGGGTATGGTTGGGGCCGAGCCCCCGCAGGTTGATGACGTTGGCGGCCGGCGTGAAGGTGCTGCCGAAGTCCTCGCCCTGCACCGAGCCGGTGTTCTGGGTGGCCTGGGTCAGGGCGTCGAACACGCTGCGGAACGCCTTGGAGTCGATGTCCTGCGCGGTGATCACCGTCACCGGCGCGGCGCCTTCCAGCTTGGTCCGCGGAATGCGCGAGCCGGTGATCACCACTTCGTCCACGGCGGCGGGCGCCTGATCCGGCGCCGTCTGGGCGTAAGCCGGCGCCGCCGTCGCCAAGGTCAGGGCGGTCAACGCCAGCAGGCGTCGTTTGGTCATGCAGGTCACAGGTCAGTCCCCAAGGTCCCGTCGGGGCGCGCCGCGCCGCCGACTTATTCCTACCGATCAAATAGGAATAAACACCGCGGACAGCGCCCAAGAAAATCTGCCCCAGGGCGCAGAGTTCTTCGGATTGACGGACGGGCCTCGCCTTCCCTAGCGGAAACCGCTCACCCGGCGGCGAGCAGGACCGCCGCGCCGGCGCCGATGGCCAGCACCCCGGCGATCCGCTGGGGCGTGACGCGCTCTTTCAGGACGAAGACGGCGATGACCAGGGCGAACAGGATCGAGGTCTCGCGCAGGGCGGCGAGACGGGGAATCTCGCTCAGCCGATAGGCCCACAGCGCTAGGCCGTAGGTGACGATCGACAGCGCCCCGGCGATCAGGCCCGGCCGCCATTCGCCCCGCGCCGCCACCAGGAAGGCCGGCCCGCGCCAGATGGCGAACAGCCCGCCGACGCCGGCCCCCAGCGTCAGATAGACCCAGGCGATGTAGCTGGGCGCCGACGGCGCGGCGCGCACCCCCTTGGCGTCGAGCACGGTGTAGAGCGCGATGCAGACGCCGGTGGCCAGGGCCCAGCCCAGGGCCCGCCGATCGACATGGCGGCCAAGGCCGACCGTCATCACCCCGCCCGACACCAGCACGATCCCCAGGATCACCGGCCAGGTGATCGGCTCGCCCAGGGCCGCCACCGACACCGCGGCGGCCAGGACCGGGGCCACCCCCCGCGCGATCGGATAGGCGACCGTCATGTCGGCCCGTTCGAACGCCTTGATCAGGCAGATCAGGTAGACGAGGTGCGTCGCCCACGAGCCGGCCAGCCAGATCCAGGCCCCGTGCGGCGGCGGCAGCAGCAGGACCGCCGGCAGGACCAGCAGCGCCGAGAAGCCGTCGATCAGCGCCCGGCTCGACATCTTGTCGCGGCCGGACTTCAATATGGCGTTGACGACGGCGTGCGCCGCGCCGGAGACCACGATCATCAGGGAGGCGGCTTGGGCGGTGTTCATGCCCCGGCAACAGAGCCGGAGTCGGCGTTCTTCGCCAAGCCGCACGGGGAAGGCGAACCGGAACCTCTTGAACTTCGCGGGAGCGCCCCCTATCCTCGCAGCCCCCGGACGCCAGCGCCCGCGGCCGGACCACTACCTCCCCAAAGGGCCAAGCCGAGCTAAAATCCGCAATGGAAAAAGTGCCGATGACCGGCGAGGGTTACCAGACCCTCGACGAAGAACTGAAGCGTTTGAAGACCCAGGAGCGTCCGGCTGTGATCGCCGCGATCTCCGAGGCGCGCTCGCATGGCGATCTGTCGGAAAACGCCGAGTACCACGCCGCCAAGGAGCGGCAGGGCTGGATCGAAGGCCGCATCGCCGAGATCGAGGACAAGCTGGCCCGCGCCCAGGTCATCGACGTGTCGAAACTGTCGGGCGGCCAGGTGAAGTTCGGCGCGACCGTCAGCGTCGTCGACGAGGACACCGAAGAGGAAGCCCGCTACCAGATCGTCGGCGACCACGAGGCCGACGTGAAGCTGGGCAAGATCTCGCTGTCCTCGCCGCTCTCGCGCGCGATGATCGGCAAGGAAGTCGGCGACGTGGTCGAGGTCAACACGCCCGGCGGCGTGAAGGCCTATGCGATCCTCAAGGTCGAGTGGATCTAGGCGGCTCCGGCCGCCTGCCGCCATTGCATCGACGCCACGGCGCGGGGACCTCTCCGCGCCGTCGGCCGCTCAGGATCACGGTCGATGACCGAGGCCGCTAAGCCGCTGCAGATCTGGGCCGTCTCGGACGGCCGCGCCGGCATCCAGGCCCAGGCCGTCGGCCTCGCCGAGGCCGTCGCCCGGCGGACCCGCGCCCAGGTCACGCTGAAGACGGTCGCCTGGAAGGGCCGCGTCGGCCGCCTGCCCTCGCTCCTCAACATCCTGCCCAGGCGCTGGATCGCGCCGGAAAGCGGCATGGCCCCGCCGTGGCCGGACCTGTGGATCGCCGCCGGCCGGGCCACCCTGCCCCTGTCCATCCGCATGCGGCGCTGGTCGCGCGGCGCGACCTTCGTGGTGCAGGTCCAGGACCCGCGCCTGCCCTCGCACCTGTTCGACCTGATCGTGCCGCCCCGGCACGACCGCGTGCACGGCGACAACGTCGTCGCGATCACCGGCTCGCCGCATCGGGTGACGCCCGAGCGCCTCGAAGCCGAACTGGCCGCCTTCCGCGAACAGATCGAGGCCCTGCCGCGCCCGCGGGTGGCCGTGCTGGTCGGCGGCAAGTCCAAGGCTTTCGACCTGTCGGCCAAGCGCGCCGCCGAGATCGCCAACTCGATCCACCTGCCGGTCGCCCAGGAGGGCGGCGCGATCCTGCTGACCTTTTCGCGGCGCACGCCCGATCAGGCCAAGGCGATCATCGCCTCCCGGCTGCGCGGCCTGCCGGGGATCGTCTGGGACGGAACCGGCCCCAATCCCTATTTCGCCTTCCTGGCGGCGGCCGATTTCATCCTGGTCACCGAGGACTCGACCAACATGGCCACCGAGGCGGCCTCGACCGGCAAGCCGGTGTTCATCCTCAAGATGGACGGCCACAGCCTGAAGTTCCGGCGGCTGCACGAGGAACTGGAGCGGCACGGCGCGGCGCGGCCGTTCGGCGGCGCCTTCCACGGCTGGCGCTACGAACCGCTGGCCGAGACCGACCGGGCGGCCGGCGAGATTCTCCGCCGGATGGCCGAACGGCGCGCGGACGGCTAAACCGGGGCCGCGCTCGCTGGGGGTATCATGGCGTCGATTCAGCAATCCTTGATCCGCACGGCGGCCGCGCTTTCCGCGCTGGCCGCGCTGGCCGCGCTGGCCGCCTGCAAGCCGGCCGAACGCTCCCTGGCTTCCGTGGGCGTCCGCACGTTGCAGCCGGTCTCGACCACAGCCAAGGCCGTCACCGGCGAACTCGCCCTGTCCAAACGGGCGCTGTCCTTCGCCGACGACCTCACCTACCAGACGGGGGCGGTCCACGTGGTCCCCGCCTCGGAAGACTACGGCAAGGGCGGCGGGACTTGGGCGGCGCTGCTGAAGACGCCGCCGTCGGCGAAGGTCGAGATCCGCGCCGTCACCTCCGAGACGGTGGGCGCCCAGGCGGAAGGCGAAGGCCTGTGCGGCAAGAACAAGACCACCCACCTGGCCCTGGTCGAAGGCCGCTCGCCCCGCGGCGCGCCGGCCCTGCACGTGATCGCCTTCAAGGGCTGGGGATCGCCCGGCCCCTATGACGATCCCGACAGCCTGTGCGGGGTGTTCACCTACGCCGCCCAGGCCGAGCCGGACGACTAGGCCGGCAGCAGCACCCCCGGCCGCGTCGCGTCCAGGGTGAAGGAGGTCGGCAGCTTGCGCTCGAAGGTCTTCTGCAGGCCGGCCGCCTTCCACGCCCGGGCCAGCCCGACCTTGGCCATCGCCGCCGGGCCGAAGCCGTCCTGGACCTTGGGCCGCATGCCGGCTTTGCGCCTGAGCACTCCGTTGGCGTAGATGACGTTGGCGCGCATCACCGCCGCCGGCGTCAGGTATTCGATCGACAGCGAGACGTTGAGCATCGGGCCGTTCTCGATCCGGTGCGGGGCGTTCTGCCGCCAGGTGGCCATCTTGCCCGGCGTCAGGTCGAAGACCTCGGCCGCCGCGTCCCAGGCCGGATCGAAGGCGAACTGCTCGGCGGTCTCGCGCAGGACGATGCGCTCCAGCTGCTCGTCGCCGATATAGGGCTCGCCCACCGGATAGACCCAGACGCGCTTTTGGCCGCGCACCTGCCACAGCGACACCAGCGCCACGTCGAGATGGTAGAACACCTGGGCGCTGGCCGACGAGATCAGCAGGCCGAGGTCGCGCTTGAAGGTGTGCAGGCCGCGCACGTGGCGCTCCTTGTCGGCGAAGATCTCGTCGCACAGCGCCGCATACTCGGGCAGGTAGCGGTTGGCCGCGCGCAGGTTCAGCCAGATGCGCCCGGCCTTGGCCGCCTCCAGCAGCGCCTCGCCGCCCAGGTCGCCGGCCGCCCCGCGCCGCCAGCTTTCCCAGTCGACCGGGTCGTCGCCCATGGTGAAGACCCCGAGCTTGTCGCGCGGATAGCGGTCGAGCACCGCGATCAGGCCGGCGTCGTCGAACATCGGCCGCTCATGCAGCGCGTGCTCGAAGCCCAGGCTGCGTTCGCCGAAGGCCGCCGCCTTGTCCGCCGTCCAGTCCCGTATCACGCTCATGTCGTACTCTCCGGCGCACGCAGTCCGTAAAAATGAATCTTGAAAGGCCCCCACCACAGGGTCTTGCCCAGGCCGCGCGCGGCCCGGTCCAGGGTGAAGGCGCGGTTGGGCGCGCGCAGCAGCCACTTGGCCGCCGCCAGCACGCCGTAGCCTGTCGCCTGGATCACGCCCACCGCCATCCACCGCGCCACGCCCAGCCGGTCGGGCGGGTCGGCCGCCGCGCAGTTCGACGACGGTCCCTGCCCGTAGGCGAAGGCCCGGCGGATCGTATAGTCGAGGCTCAGCCGCTCGGGCGCGGGGTCCTCCCAAACCCAGGCGTCGGGGGCCCAGCCGAAGCGGCGGCCGGCGGCCCGCATCTGGCCGAACAGCATGTCGTCCTCGCCGCCGATATGGTTGCGCAGCGGCGAGAACGGCCGCAGCGGATCGGGCAGGCTGGCGCGGACCAGCAGGCTGTCGCCGCAGCCGTAATAGTGATCCACCACCCCTTCCTCGGCCGGTCCCTTGCGCGAGAAGAAGTCCTCCAGATAGGCGCGGTGCACGCCGGTCTCGGCCGGCGCGCGGGCGCGCACCGGGCCGAACACCGCGTCCGCCCCCAGCCGGGCCTGGGCGGCGATCAGGGCCGCGAGCCAGCCGGGCGGCGCCTCCTCGTCGTCGTCGAGGAAGGCGATCATCGCGCCCTTGGCGACGGCCAGGGCGGCGTTGCGGGCGTTGGCGACGCCGGGCTCGGGCTCGTGCACGTAGACGACGGGAAACGGCGCCTCGGCCGCCAGGGCGGCGACGCCCGCCGCCGCCGACGGAACCTGGTCGTTGTCGACCACCACCAGCTCCAGCGTACGCGGATCGAGGCCTTCCTGGCGGATGATCGAACGGACGGCTGTCGCGAGCGGGCCCGGCCGGCGCTGGGTCGGGATGACGACCGAAACGCGCGCCGCGCTCATGGCGCCTCCGGATCGCGGCGGCTGGCCTCGCGCCGGCCATGGCCGGCGATGGCGTCGAACACGCCGCGCACGCGCCCGCCCAAGGTCAGCTCCAGGGTGGCGATCTGCTCCAGCCGGCGCCGGACCCGTCCGACGATGGGCTTGCGATCGGCTCCGGCCAGGGCCCACGCCCCCTCGATCGAGCCGGCGACGCGGCCGGCCGAACCGGCCGCCAGGACCTGGCCTTCGGCCAGCGCGGTCCGCTCGCGGCCGTAATGGCGCTTATAGTGGTCGTGCCCGGGGCCCATGTCGTAGATGCGCAGGCCCAGGGCCGGCATCACCCGGATGACCCGCGACAGGAAGATCTGCCCCGGCGACCAGGGCGCGAAGGCCGGATCGGTCGAGGCGATCCACGGATGGTACCAGTCGTCCAGCCGCACGCCGAAATGGCCGGCGATCAGGGTGTCGCCGGCGTGGAGGGTGATCATCAGCCCCTGGAAGTCGCCGTCGCGATCCTCGAACAGGCTGCGCATCAGGCCGTCGGTCCATTCGGGCCGCAGGAAGTCGTGGGCCCCGGTGCGGTGAAGCTGCTCGCGCTTCCAGGTCAGCAATTGCTCGAACGCCGCCGAAGAGACGTCGGGCGCCTCCAGCCGGATCTCGCCATGCTCGCGCTCGAGCTTGTGCTCCAGTCGCCGCCAGTTCTTGAACCGCTTGGCGCTGGCGGCGCGCAGGTCCTCGAAATAGGCGTCGGGATCGCCGTCGAGCACGATGGAGAAGGCTTCGGATTCTCCCGCACCGCCCAGGTCGAACACCCCATGCGGATCGAGCAGGCCCGAGAATCTGAAGGCGCTGAAGCCGGCGGCGGCCAGGGCTTCGCCGCCGCGCACGGGCGCGTCCGGCGCGGTGATCAGGGCGTGATAGTCGGAGAACGGCGCGCCGATGGGCCGGGCCAGGCCGCCCGGCCGCCGATGCAGCGGCAACAGGCCGACCAGCTTGCCCGCCAGGCGGAACAGGGCGACGCGGGCGTCGTCCCGCACCCCGCCCACCGCGCAGGCGAAATCCGGCCCCAGCAAGGGGTTCCCGAACGCAGGCGTCCGCGCCTGCCAGTCCCGCCACGCCGCCACGTCCTCGGCGGCGAGCTCCGATGGATGAAGCACGTTCGCTTCGATCATCCTGCTCTCGCTTCTCGACGCCACCGATCATAGTACAAGCGGGTTCGCGGAACACTTAACGTGTCCCTATCTGGCCCGCCCCGTCGCTGGCGCAGCGCCTCCAGCAAGCGACGGGCCAGAAATCAGCCGCCGAAGGTTTCGGCCAGGATTCGCTCGATGCCGGCCTGATCCACCGCGTCGAAGGCGGCCGGGCGGTCGGAATCGACGTCGAAGACCGCGATCAGCCGCCCCTGGCCGTCCAGGACCGGGACGACGATCTCGCTCTGCGAGCGGCCGTCGCAGGCGATGTGTCCCGGAAAGGCATGGACGTCCTCGACGAGCTGGGTCCGGCGCGTGGCCGCCGCCGTCCCGCAGACGCCCCGGCCGAACGCGATGCGCAGGCAGCCGAGCGTGCCCTGATAGGGACCGACCACCAGTTCGTCGCCCTTGGCCGGGTCGACGACATAGAAGCCGGTCCAGAAATAGTGCTCGAAGCTGTTGGCCAGCATCGAGGCCACCGTGGCCATCCGGGCCGTCAGGTCGGGCTCGCCGTCGAGGACCGAGGCGACCTCGGCCGACAGCTCCGCATAGCGCGCCGCCTTGTCGGCCGAGAGGGTGAGGTCGTTGAATGCTTCCGCCATGTCCCAGAGATAGCCTACCCTTTCAGCGCTTCAATGAGGGTCCAGAGGCCGAGGCCCGCGAAAATCACCGCCGCGCCCATGCGCACGTACTTCAGCGGCACGATCTTGGTCGCCGCCTCGCCCAGATAGACCGCCGGCACGTTGGCCAGCATCATGCCGATCGTGGTGCCCGCCGCCACCCAGGCGATGCTGTGGAACCGCGCGCCCAGGGCGACGGTGGCGATCTGGGTCTTGTCGCCCATCTCGACCAGGAAGAAGGCGACGGTGGTGGCCACATAGACCCCCATCTTGGCGGCGTCGCCCTTGATGTCCTCTTCCTTGTCGGGGATCAGCGCCCACAGCGCCATGGCTATGAACGACACCGCGACCAGGATGCGGAACCACCGGCCCTGCAGGATGTCGGACACCAAGTAGCCGACCGTGGCGGCCAGGGCGTGGTTGGCCAGGGTGGCGGTCAGGATGCCGGCGATGATCGGCAGGGGCTTCTTGAATTTCGAGGCCAGGACGATGGCCAGGAGTTGGGTCTTGTCGCCGATCTCGGCGAGGGCGACGACGAAGGTCGAGACCAGGAGGGCTTCCATCGGGTTTGATCCGGGCCGGGCGCGTTCCGCCAATGGCGCCCGCACCCCTTCGCCCGGCCGGCCGGAAGGGGGGAACGCCATTGGTCTCGCCAAGCCGGGCCTGATCGGCCTCGCCCGCCTGCGCCATGGCCGAAGCCAAGTGTGTTGACGCAGACTCCGCTGAACGCGCGGACGGCTACTCCCCAAGGGACGGGGCGCTGTAGCCCGGCCCGCCGGCCGGCGCAAGCCCGCCGTGCGCCCCCAGCCGGCGCGCGCCCATGGCGGCCGATGCGACAAAGAGGCTTTTCGCGGCGCGCGCGACGCCGCAAGCTGGCGGCTTCGAAAAGGGGGAACACCGTCCAATGAAGCAAGCCGCCGCACTCGCCGTCGCAGCCGTCGCGGGCCTCGCCGCCGCCGGCGCGGCCAGGGCCGAGACCGTCTACCTGACCGCTGCGCGGATGATCGATCCCGTCGCCGGCAAGACGGTCGAACGGCCGGCGGTGGTCATCGAGAACGACAGGGTCAAGGCGGTCGGCACGACGGCCAGCCTGCCGGCCCCGGCCGGGGCCAGGCTGGTCGACCTCGGCGCGCAGACCATCCTGCCCGGCCTGATCGACATGCACGTGCACATGACCGCCCGCGCCGACCAGGGTGGCTACAACTCGGTCAGCGTGATCCCGGTCAACGAGGCGATCAGCGGCGTGGCCAACGCCTGGAAGACGTTGCAGGCCGGCTTCACCACCGTGCGCAACGTCGGCGCCGGCGGCTTCTCGGACGTGGCCCTGCGCGATTCGATCAACGCCGGCGAGACCATCGGCCCGCGCATGTTCGTCGCCGGACCGGCCCTGGGCGCCACCGGCGGCCACTGCGACGACAACCTTCTGCCCTATGGCGTCTACCACAAGGTCGAAAGCGTCGCCGACGGCCCCTGGGAGTTCCGCGCCAAGGTGCGGCAGGTGCGCAAGTTCGGCGCCGACCTGATCAAGATCTGCGCCTCGGGCGGGGTGCTGTCCAAGGGCGATTCCGTCGGCGCCCAGCAGATCAGCCTCGAGGAGATGACCGCCATCGTCACCGAGGCCCACGCCCTGGGGATGAAGGTCGCCGCCCACGCCCACGGGACCGAGGCGATCAAGGACGCCATCCGCGCCGGGGTCGACACCATCGAGCACGCCTCCCTGGCCGACGAAGAGGCGTTCAAGCTGGCCAAGGCCAAGGGCGCGGCCTTCGACATGGACATCTACAACGACGACTTCATCCTGAACGAAGGGGCCAAGAACGGCATCCTGCCCGAGAGCCTGGAGAAGGAGCGGATGATCGGCCTCAAGCAGCGCCAGACCTTCCAGGCGGCGCAACGGGCCGGCGTGACCATGACCTTCGGCACCGACGCCGGCGTCTATCCGCACGGCGACAACGGCCGGCAGTTCGCCAAGGAAGTGCAGTGGGGCATGACCCCGATGCAGGCCATCCAGTCGGCCACCGTCACGGCCGCGCAGCGCCTGGGCGACCTGGGCAAGGGCCTGGGCGAGATCGCCCCCGGCGCCTACGCCGACATCATCGCCGTCGACGGCGACCCGCTGGCCGACGTCTCCCGCCTGGAGCACGTCGCCTTCGTCATGAAGGGCGGCGTCGTCTACAAGGGACCGGGCGCGATCAGCCGGTGAGCGCCTCGCCGGTCCAGATCATGTCCGACGCCTTCTCCATCCGCCCGATGCGCGAAGCCGATCTCGACGCGGTGCTGGCGGTGCAGGCCCAAGGCTATCCGCCAGCCCTCCGGGACGGCCGCGAGGCCTTCGCCAGCCGCATCACACTGGCGCCGAGCGCCAACCTCGTGGTCGACGGGCCCGACGGCTGTGCCGGCTATCTGGTCAGCCATCCCTGGCTCAGCCGCTCGCCGCCGCCCGTCGACACGGTGCTGGACGGACCGCCGCCGCGGCCCGAATGCTGGTTCATCCACGACCTGTCCGTCGCGCCGGCGGCCCAGGGCGCGGGCCTGGCGCGGCGGTTGTTCCTGGCCGGCGCGGCGGCGGCCGAGACGCTGGGCCTGCGCCGGTCCGAGCTGATCGCCGTCGAGGGCGCGGCGCCGTTCTGGCTGCGGCTGGGCTACCTGCCCGTCGCCGAGGTCGGCGACGCCCTGGCCGACAAGGTGGCGGGCTACGGCGCCGCCGCCCGCTACATGGCCCGCGAGGCCTGACCGCCCGCCGGCGAGCGCGGCTTCCAGGGGCGATGTGCGCCGGCTCGCGACGCGCCGCCCCGCGCCCGCGATTTGACCGCCGGCGCCGGAGCCCTGCCTGAAGGCCGGGTTACGTCGCGTCGGTGGCCAGCGAGACATCCTTCCAGGCCGCGACCTCGACCTGGCGCGAGGCGAGCTGTTCCTCGACGAAGCGGACGGCGTCGCTGCCGAGCAGGAGATGCGCCGGCGGATCGTCCGACATCGCGACCTTCAGCATCGCCTGGGCGGCCTTGGCCGGGTCGCCGACCTGCCGGCCGCTGAACTCGATGCGGCGCTTGCGGATCGGATCGAAAACCGCGTCGTAGTCCGCGATCGACCGCTCCGCCCGCACCATCGAGCGCCCCGCCCAGTCGGTGCGGAAACCGCCCGGCTCGATCGCGGTCACCTTGACGCCGAGGTCTTTGACCTCCTTGCCGAGCGTCTCCGAAATGCCCTCCAGGGCGAACTTGCTGCCATGGTAGTAGCTGAGCCCGGGGAAGGTGACGACGCCGCCCATCGAGGTGATGTTGAGGATATGCCCGCTGCGCCGTTTGCGCATGGCGGGCAGCACCGCCTGGATCATCGCCACGGCGCCGAACACATTGACCTCGAACTGGCGCCGCAGGTCGTCGATCGACGATTCCTCCAGAACGCCCTCATGGCCATAGCCGGCGTTGTTGACGAGCACGTCGATCGCGCCGACGCGGGCCTCGATCGCGGCCACCGCCGGCGCGATCCGCACGGTGTCGGTGACGTCGAGGATCACCGCATGCGCGTTCGGGCCGAGCGCTTCGAACGCCTCGACGTCGCCCGCCTTGCGCACGGTCCCGACGACGACATGGCCGTCCTCCAGGGCCGCTTGCGCCAGCGCGCGGCCGAATCCGGACGAAACGCCGGTGATGAGAAATGTTTTCGCCATGGCGGACCCCTTTTCAATCGGTTGCCGGCCTCAAGATAGGGCGATTGATTGATGCGACAATCGGCATAAAACGAGATGATCTAATGAAGGATGCAGCACAATGCTGGAGACCGGCCTGTTCGAGCTGAACGCCGTGGGCGCGATCTCCGCGCATCGGAGCTTTCGCGCCGCCGCGGTCGAACTTGGCGTTTCGCCTTCGGCGCTGAGCCATGCGATCGCGGGACTGGAAGCGCGGCTCGGCGTCCGCCTCATCAATCGCACCACGCGCAGCGTCGCCTTGTCTGAAGCCGGAGAGCGGTTCCTGGCGCGCGTCAATCCGGCGTTGCAGGAGATCGCCCGCGCCGTCGAGGACGTCAACGCGTTCCGGGACACCCCGACGGGAACGCTGCGCATCAACCTGAAGGAGCGCGCGGCGCACCAGATCCTGCGGCCGGTGGTCGCGACCTATCTCAGACGCTATCCCGACATGAACGTCGAACTGGTGATCGAGGGCCGCCCCGTCGACATCGTCGCGGAGGGATACGACGCCGGCGTCCGCCTCGCCGAGGCGGTGCCGCAAGACATGGTCGCGGTTCCCTGCGGCCCGGATTCGCGCTTCATCGTGGTCGGCGCCCCGGCCTATCTTGAAAGCGCGCCAGCGCTGCGGTCGCCCGCGGACCTGCTCGCCCATTCCTGCATTCGCCGGCGGCTGTCCGGCGGCAAGCTGTACCGGTGGGAGTTCGAGAAGCGGGGCGAGGAGATGTCCCTGGACGTGCCGGGCCGGCTGACGCTGGACAACGATCTTCTGATGGTGGAGGCTGCGGTCGAGGGGCTCGGCCTCGCCTTCCTGAGCGACTTCTGGGTGACCGGGCATCTCGCCGCCGGAACGCTGAAGGCGGTGCTGCAAGACTGGACGCCGCCCTTCCCCGGACTGCGGCTCTACTATCCCCCTCATCGGCACATGACCGCCGGACTTCGGGCGTTCATCGACCTGCTGCGCGAGGAGACGAGATCGGCGCCCTAGGGACGGACAGCGACGCGGTCTGCGGGCCCCAGGGGCCGCCTCGCCGTTGCTTCCCCTGGCCCCGGAAAGCCCCAGCGGGCCTCCGGGACGCCATTGAGATCGTCAACCCGGCCGGTCCCGCCCCTAGGCGGCGACCCGCGTGTCGACCGGCAGCAGGTTGGCCACCACCAGCCGGCTGAGCAGGCCGCCCTCCCTGGGCAGGATGGCGTCGACGAAGGTCTCGCCGGTGCTCGATTCGACCGCTGGCGGCGGCTGCATCAGCGCCTCGTCGACGACGAAGGTGTCCTGCACGGCGTCGACCAGCAGGCCGGCGATGCGCTCGCCGTCCTGCACCACCATGATGACATGGCGGCTGGACGCCTCGGTGTGGCCGAGGTCGAGCCGGTCGCGCAGGTCCAGCACCGGCATGATCGCCCCGCGCAGATTGATGACGCCGAGGATGTAGCGCGGCGTGTGCGGCAGCGGCGTCGCCGCCGTCCATCCGCGAATCTCGCGCACCGCCCGGATGTCGATGCAGAATTCCTGGCCGGCGATCTCGAACGAGATCAGCTCCAGCGTGCCGCCCCCGGCGGTCTCGTTCTCCTGCATCAGAACTCCTCCCATTGCTCGGCGCGCGCGCCGCCGGCCCCGGCGCGGGCGAAGGCCTTCACCTTGGCCTGGGCCTTGGCGACCGGGTTGCGGGCGGGCGCATGACGCTCCGGATCGGCCAGTTCCGGCCGACCGGCCGCGTCGCCGGTGCGGAACTGCGACACCAGCCGGGCCAGCTCGGCCGCCTCGGTGTTCAGGCCGCTGGCGGCGGCGGTGGCCTCCTCGACCATGGCCGCGTTCTGCTGGGTCACCTCGTCCATCTGGTTGACGGCGCTGTTGACCTCGTTGAGGCCGGTGGCCTGCTCCTGGGCGGACTGGGCGATCTCGGAGATCAGCCCGTCGATCTCGGTGACCTTGGAGACGATGCCGGTCAGGGCGTGGCCGGCCTCGCCCACCAGCTTGACGCCGCGCTCGACCTGCGAGGTCGAGGACGAGATCAGGGTCTTGATCTCCTTGGCCGCCTCGGCCGACCGCTGGGCCAGGGCCCGCACCTCCTGGGCGACGACGGCGAAGCCCTTGCCGGCCTCGCCCGCCCGGGCCGCCTCGACCCCGGCGTTCAGGGCCAGCAGGTTGGTCTGGAAGGCGATCTCGTCGATGACGCCGATGATCTGGCTGATCTGCTTGGACGAGCCCTCGATCTCGCCCATGGCGGCCACCGCCTCGCGCACCACGTCGCCGGAGCGCTCGGCCTCCTGCTTGGCGCCGGAGGCGGCGCTGGACGCCTGCTTGGCCCCCTCGGCGCTGCGCTTCACCGTGGCGGTGATCTGGTCGAGAGCCGCCGCCGTCTCCTCCAGGTTGGCGGCCTGCTGTTCGGTGCGGCGCGACAGGTCGTCGGAGGCGCTGGCGATCTCGTTGGCGCCGTTGCGCAGCGAACCCGTCGCGCCCGAAATGGCGTTGAGGGTGTCGCGCATGCTTTCGATGGCGCTGTTGTAGTCGTCCTTCAGGCGGCGGTAGTCGCCGTTGAAGGCGGCCTCGACCCGGGCGGTCAGGTCGCCGTCCGACAGGCGGCGCAGGCTGTCGGCCAGGGCGTCGACCACCTCTTTCTGTTCCTGCTCGGCGCGGGCGCGCTCGGCCTCGCTGCGGGCGAAGGCCTGTTCGGCCTCGGTGATGTCCACCGCCAGCTTGATCACCTTGTAGGGCTTGCCGTCGGCGCCGATGACCGGGTTGTAGGAGGCTTGCAGCCAGATCTCCCGGCCGCCCTTGGCGATCCGGCGGAACTTCTTGGCGGCGAAGACGCCCCGGTTCAGTTCGCGCCAGAACTCCTTGTAGTCGGCCCCGACCGCCTCGGTCGGGTCGACGAACATGCTGTGGTGCCGCCCCTCGATCTCGGCGGCGGTGTAGCCCATGGCGTTGAAGAAGTTCTGGTTGGCGGTGATGATGGTGCCGTCGAGCTGGAACTCGATCACCGCCTGCGAGCGCATGATGGCGTCCAGCTTGCTGGCGGCGTCAGCGGCCCTTTCGGCCGCGCCCCGATCCTCTCGAGCCGATTTGAAGAATTGCATTGGCAGGGGTCCCCCCGATCGCGTTGAACCGGAAACGAACGCCACAGAGCACGCTCCACTAAGCGCGCGTGGATCCGAAGACGATGATCGCGAACATCGTCCCCGGATGCGTTATTTGATGGGCGACCATCCTAAATAGGGAGTTAATGGCATAGATTATGCAAAATTGATCCGTCATCCTATTCTATATTCAGAATACCGATACCCAATTTGACGTACCCCACATACGAAATACCATACGCATCGACTATATATTCAACACGATGCCGTTAATCATTGCATCCCGAAGTCTATACACATGAAGATATACGCGGCAGCCCCGCCTCGCGACCTGCCGCTGGCGACCCGTCGCACACGATAAAGTTGATATATGCAATCCAGGCGCTTGCGTGACGCCGGCTCGACTGTGATCCGGGCCTACCGCCGGCCGGCTGGAACGCGCGAAATCGCGCCCGCGCCCGCAGCCTTCACGCCGCCGTGATCGACCGCGACAATAGCGCGCGGCGGCGGCCGGTCAGTTCAACGTCACCCGCGCATAGCGGCCGTCGAAGGCGCATTGGAAGCTGTAGGTCACCGCGCGCGGCCCGGCCTGGGCGGTGACGTAGCCGTCGACGGTGTAGCCGCCGCGATAGTCGGGCCGCGTCGAGGTGATGCGGTCGATCCGGGGCGAGCGGCCGTAGCGCGCGGCCTGGCTCATCGCCTCGTTCGAGCAGGCGTCGGTGGCCGCGCCGGAATCGCCGGACGGCGACGGCTTGGAGGACTTGTCGTCGCCCTGGCTGGCCAGGGCGCCCAGGATCAGCCCGCCGATCAGCAGGCCGCCGACCAGGGCCGCGGTGTTGTCCTTGCCGCCCTTGCGCTCGGCGACGCGGAAACGGGCGCGGCAACCGCGATCGACCCAGACGCCGCGGTCGTCCCACCCCCAGGTCCGCCCTTCCTCGCACTGGCCGTCGCCATAGCTGTACTGCCGGTCCAGCCACACCCCGCCGCGCGTATCCGCCCGGCAGTAGTTGCGGCCGTAGTTGTAGGACGAACAGTCGATGTAGGAATCGGCCCGGGCGCGGGCCGGCGGCGGGCCGAAGGTCGCGAGCAGCGTGGCGGCGATCATCAACTGGGCGCGCATGGCGGACCTCTCGTCTGGATGACGGCCAAGCCTAACCCCGCCAACCGCGAGTTGAGAATAGACCTTGTCTTGGCTGGACAAAGATATTCAAGATCAACCTGTCAATTCAGCGAGGCGCCCATGCGCGGACCGGGTCCCATCCTTGTCGCCCTGTGCCTAAGTTCCATCTCGCTCGCGGCCCGGCCGGCCTTCGCCGACGCCCTCGACGCGGCGGCCAAGCGGGGGGCGCTGCGGGTGTGCATCGCCGACTTCGCCCCCTACGCCGCCAAGACCCCGAGGGGAAACTGGATCGGCCGCGAGGTCGACATCGCCGACCGCCTGGCCGCCGACCTGGAGCTGAAGCTCGACCTCGTCGCGACGCCGTTCGGCGACCTGATTCCCGCCCTGGACCGGGGCGACTGCGACCTGATCGCCGCGTCGCTGTCGATCACGCCCGAGCGCCTGCGCAAGGTGTGGTTCAGCCGCCCCTACGGCGAATCGGGCGTGCGGCTGGTGACGCGCAAGGGCGGCGCGGCCGCCCTGCCCGACCTCGACAAGCCGGACGCCGCCATCGCGGTGGTCCGCGGCCGGGTCGCCGAGACGGCGGTCCGCGCCGCCCTACCGCAGGCCGCGATCCAGGCCTACCCGACCCTGGCCGCCGCCCAGGCCGCCCTGGCCGAGGGCAAGGCCGACGCCCTGGCCGAATCCTCGCCGACGCCCGACCTGTTGGCGGCCGACGCCCCCGACCGCTTCGCCCTGATCGGCGGCGAGCCGCTGACCCGCGACGCCGAGGCCTTCGCCGTGCGCAAGGGCGAGGCCGACCTGCTCAACTATCTGAACGGCTGGGTCGAGATCCGCCGCCGCGACGGCTTCCTGGCCCGCACCGACGCCTACTGGCTGACCAGCCTCGACTGGGCGCAACGGCTGAAGGCCGGCCCCGCCAAACCCTAGCAGGACCGGCCTCGCCCGACGGTCGACCGCCGCAGCGTCAGGCTCCGGCCACGCCGGAAGCGGCGCAGCCGCTTCCGGCGGCTCCAGCCCTGGCGAAGTACTGCTTCAGGCCGGCCGCGCAAGCGCCCGCAAGGGCGCGAGGCTTGAGATTGGACATCTGATCGCGCCCCTTCGGCGGGTGTTGGCGAATATCGCGATCAGTCAATTCGGGACGAGCGCCCCAGACCCGAAACATTCGCCTTACCGAGCGCAGCCAGAAGCGTTCTCACGGAGAAAATTCACGCAAGAATCGACATGCAAGCCGCAGACCGTTCAGGCGCCTGACTTCAGTGGAATGTTCGCAATCACGGTAGGCCCGGCAGGACTCGAACCTGCAACCAGACCGTTATGAGCGGTCGGCTCTAACCATTGAGCTACGGGCCCCCCGGGATCGGGCGGGGTGGCCGCCGCGTGCGAGGAAGCGACGGGTTAGCACGGGCTGTCAGCGGCTTAAAGCTCCGGTTCATGTGCGCCTCTCTATGGAACGGAGCGTTGAACGTGATCGCGCGCCCCGCGTTATCGCCACGACCGCAACGTCCGGGCGCATCCCGCGCCCGTCCTGGAGACAAGACATGAAGACCCTGACCCGCGCCGTCGCTCCCCTGTTCCTCGGCGCCGTCCTGGCGACGAGCGCCCTGGCGAGCGCGCCGGCGCTGGCCGCGCCAGCCGGAGCCGACGCCGTGTTCCAAGCCACCACCGTCAACCTGTCCGCCTACGGAGAGACCCGAATCGCCCCCGACATGGCGACCATCAATCTGGGCGTGAACACCCAGGCCCTGACGGCGGCCGACGCCATGCGCGCCAACGCCGACAAGATGACCCAGGTGATCGCCGCCCTGAAGAAGCAGGGCATCGCCGAGAAGGACATCCAGACCTCGAACATCGACCTGAACCCGCAATACGCCTACGAGCAGAACAAGCCGCCGCGCCTGACCGGCTACCAGGCGGTCAATCAGGTGGCGATCCGCGTCGTCGACCTAAAGAAGCTGGGCGGCGCGCTGGACGCGGTGGTCGGCGCCGGCGCCAACCAGATCAACGGCGTCAGCTTCGGCCTGCAAAACCCCGAGGCCGCCGAGAACGCCGCCCGCCGCGAGGCGGTCAAGGCGCTGGCCGCCAAGGCCGACCTCTACGCCCAGGCGGCGGGCTATCGCGTCGGCCGCCTGGTCAACCTGTCGGAAGGCGGCGGCTATTCGCCCCAGCCGCCGATGCCGATGGCGCGGATGATGATGGCCAAGGCCGACGCGGCCCCCACCCCGGTGCAGGGCGGCGAGCTGAGCGTGCGCATCGAGGTCAACGGCTTCTACGAACTGACCAAGTAGGCATGGCCCGCGACCGTCGGCGCCGCCCCTGGCGGGCGGCGTCGGCGGCGCGTCAGCCGCCGGCGTCCTTCGGCCACAGCCCGGCCTGGGCGAAGGCGTCCTTCAGCCGCGACTGCACCACCAGGCCCGGCGGGGCGTTGGCGCCCTCGACCGATGCGGCGAACACCAGGTCGCGGGACGGCGTCTTCAGCCGCCCGACCCACCAGCCGACCCCGCGCGAATTGTCCGCCTGGGTCGGGCAGCTTCCAGTCTTGCCGCTGATCGCGTAGTCGCCGGTCTGGTCCTTGCGGATCTCGTCGACCATCAGCCCCTGCACGAACGCCGCCGCCCCGGGCTTGACCGGCAGCCGGCCGGCGTAGAGCCGGGCCAGGAACGCCGCCTGCTCCTTGGTCGACACCAGAAGGCCGCCGCCCACCGACGGCCCCATCCAGAACGAGCCGATCGGCCCGGCCGGATCGTGGTTGCCGTAGTCGAAGCTGCGGAACCGCTGGACATAGACGTCGCGGCCGACCTGCTCGGCGACCTTCTGATGCCACCACTGGATCGACTTCTTGAAGGCGGCCGCCGCGTCGGCGTCGGCCTCCCACGACTTGATCGGCTGGGGCGTCCCGTCCCACTTCATCGCGCCCGTCGGGGCGACCACGCCGGCGTCCAGGCCGATCAGGGCGTTGGCGATCTCGAAGGTGGCGCAGGGCGGCAGGCGCCGCATGCAGACGCTGGTCGAGCCGTAGGTGAACAGCTCGTCGCCCGACCGGGCGTCGGCGACGACGATGCAGGTGTCGGCGGCCCCGCCGAACGCGCCGTCGACCGCCGCGTCGAGGGCGTCGCGGTCCAGCCCGGCGCGGAACAGCGGCTTGCCGGCCTTGCCCCCGGCCTGGGGCGAGCAGGCCGCGACCAGGGCGGCCCCGAGCAGCGGCGCGAGACGGATCAGCCCCTTGAGGGCCGCGCTCATGCCGCCGTCTTGATGACGTTGCCCTCGTCGAGCAGGACGACGGCGGGCGAATAGTTGCGCGCCTGCTCGGCGTCGATCTGGCAGTAGGTGACGATGATCACCTTGTCGTTCTTCTGCACCAGGCGGGCGGCGGCGCCGTTGACGCCGATGACCTTGGAGCCGCGCGGCGCCTCGATGGCGTAGGTGGTGAAGCGCGCGCCGGTGGTGATGTTCAGCACGTCGACCTGCTCGTGCGGGAATATCCCGGCGGCGTCGAGCATGTCGCGGTCGATGGCGATCGAGCCTTCATAGTCCATATCGGCCTGCGTCACCGTCGCGCGGTGCAGCTTGGCCTTCATCATCGTCACCAGCATGGGCGGCTGAAATCCCTGTCGCTCATGGCGCGGCCTAACCCACGGCCGCGAAAAATAGGGCGAAGGGCATATACCCATTTTGCCCCCGCCGTTCAATTGCGGCCCCGTGTCGCCGGCCCGCCGCGCCGGCCGGCGGTCGGGAGCGCCGACGGCTTTACGCGCGCCGCTTAGGTTGCGACCCTGGCGCGACGACAATCCGGAGTTCCCCCATGCGTCTCGCCGTCCTCGCCATGATCGCCGCCGCCTCCCCCGCCCTGGCGCAGACGCCGCCGGCCGACCTCGCCCGCTACGACAAGGCGCCCTGGTGGATGGACAAGCCGGTGATCGCCTCGACCGGTTTCGTCGAGAGCGAGATCGCGCCGAACCGGGCGACGTTCGCCGGGCGCTTCCAATCGGTCGCCCGTGACGCCGCGGGCGCGACCAAGGCCGCCGCCGACAAGGCCCGCATCCTCGGTCGGGTGCTCGCCGCCTACGGCCCCGAGACGGTGAGAGTGGAAACCAGCTTCAGCATGGTTCCGCTCTACGAACAGTACCGCGACAAAAACGGGACCATGGTCGACAACGAACGGGCCGACAAGATCGACCGCTACCAGGTCTCAGCCAATGTTTCCGTCGAGGTGCGCGACGTGCGCCTGGTCGAGAAGGTTTATGCGACAGTGTTGTCGGCCGCACCGACCGACGTCTCGCAGGTGCGCTTCACCCTGGAGCCCGACAACGAAACCAAGACCCAGATGTTCAAGCTGGCGGTCGGCGACGCGACCCGCCGGGCCCGGCTGGCCGCCGAAGTCGCCGGGGCGCGGCTCGGCCCGGTCAAGCTGATCGATCCGACCGGCCGGGCTTGCCAGACCGACGTGCTGGTGGCCGGCGCCGGGCGCAGCTACGGCGGCGGCTTCGCCGAACGGGCGCCGCCCCCGGCCCCGCTCGCCGCCCGGCCGTCTGTCGACGAAATCATCGTCACTGGCCAGAAACGGGCGGCCGAGGCCGGCCTGAAACCCGAGGACATGCAGCTGCCGCTGCAACCGCCGCTGCAGACGTTGAACGCCAGCGCCTGCGTGGTGTTCTCCCTGAACTGAGGCCGCTCACCGCCCCTTCCAGACCGGCGCGCGCTTTTCGGCGAAGGCGCGCGGCCCTTCCTTGAGGTCTTCCGAGCGGAACAGCGCCGCGACGGCGGGATAGCGGCCCTGGCCCTTGATCGCCGCCTCCAGGCTCGGCTCGTCCAGGCCCCTGAGGACCGCCTCCTTGGAGGCGCGGATCGACATGGGCGAGCATTCGCAGATCAGCGTCGCCCACCGGCGGGCGGCGGCCATCAAGTCGGCCGGGGCGACCACCTCGTTGACGAAGCCCAGCGCCGCGCCCTCGGCGGCAGGGACGCGGCGGCCGGTCAGGATCATGCCCATGGCCGCCTTCAGGCCGATCTGGCGCGGCAGGCGGTGCAGCCCGCCGGCCAGGGCCGCCAGGCCGACCCTCGGCTCGGGCAGGGCGAACACCGCCGTCTCGGCGGCGACGATGACGTCGCAGGCCAGGGCGATCTCGAAGCCGCCGCCCATGGCCACGCCGTTGACCGCCGCGATCAGCGGCTTGTTCAGGTCGAACCGGGAGGTCAGCCCGGCGAAGCCCGAGGGCGGCGTGCTCATGTCGCCGCCGGCGGCGGTGTTCTTGAGGTCGTTGCCGGCCGAGAACGCCCGCTCGCCGGCGCCGGTGACGATGGCCGCCCACTGGTCGGGATCGGCGGCGAAGGCGTCGAACGCCTCGTGCAGCTCGAAATGCATCGGCGAGTGCAGGGCGTTCATCACCTCCGGCCGGTTCAGGGTGATGACGGTGACCGGCCCGTCGCGCTCGACCTTGATGAACTGATAGGGCATCGGCTTTCTCCCCGCTTTCGCCAGCGTCGGCGGGGAGCACAGCACGCCTTACCCCAGGGCATGCAATTGCCGGCGATAGCGCCGCCAGTTCTCGACATAGTGCAGGGCCGAGGCGGTCAGCCGCTGCGCCTGGTCGGCGGTGAGTTCGCGCACCACCTTGCCCGGCGCGCCCATCACCATCGAATTGTCCGGGATCTCCTTGCCTTCGGTGATCAAGGTGTTGGCGCCGATCAGGCAGTTGCGCCCGATTTTCGCGCCGTTGAGGATGATCGAGCCGATGCCGATCAGGGAATTGTCGCCAACGGCGCAGCCATGCAGCATCACCATATGGCCGACGGTGACGTTGGCCCCGATGGTCAGCGGGCTGCCCATGTCGGTGTGCAGGACGGCGCCGTCCTGAATATTGCTGTTTTCGCCGATGACGATGGGCTCGTTGTCGCCGCGCAAGGTCGCGCCGAACCATATGCTTGCGTTTTTCTTCAGGATGACGTCGCCGATCACGGTCGCGTTCGGCGCTATCCAGTATTCGTCTTCGTCCGGCAGATTAGGGACGGCTCCGCCCAAGCTATAAACATTCATCCGAACACCCCGTAATTTGGAATCGACGGTTGATTAACCCTATCGAAAGATGTGTAGCATCATTCTAGTGGTGCGATTCGAGGGGTGCGCCTCTCCAGAGTTTTCGGCTGCGGCCCTCACCGGCGGCGGCCCTCCAGGGCGGAGAACAGGGTGTCGCGTTTTTCGGTTCGGCGGTCGGAAGGACCGCCCCCGCATCAGAGCGCAGCGGAGCCGCCCGGCTCCGCGTCCCCGATCTCTCCCGACATTTCCCAGTTTCCTCAAGGGCGGTCCATTGCGGACGCGCCCTTTTTTCTTGGTCCAACGGAGGGCTCCATGACCAAGCGTGCTCTGAAGCGGATGGTGCGCGAAGGCGCGTTCGACGCCGGGCAGTTCGAGGACGCCAAAGTACGCCGCCTCCCGGTCGAACGCGGCTGGTCTCCGCTAGGGCATGGCGACAACGACGAGCGCGACCAGGCCTATCTGAAGACCATAAAACCCAAATCGCCCGGCCAGGCCGAACTGCTGGACGCCATCGACACCCGCAACCTCGTGGTCGCCCTGGGTCCGGCCGGCACCGGCAAGACCTATCTGGCGGTGGCCAAGGCGGTCGAGGCGCTGGAGGCCGGCAAGGTCGGCCGCATCGTGCTGTCGCGGCCGGCGGTCGAGGCGGGCGAGTCGATCGGCTTCCTGCCCGGCGACATGGAGGACAAGCTGGCTCCCTATCTGCGGCCGCTCTACGACGCCCTGTCGGACCGGCTGTCGATGAAGCGGGTGCGGGCGCTGATGCAGGAAGGCGCCATCGAGATCGCCCCGGTGGGCTACATGCGCGGGCGCACGCTGAACAACGCCTTCATCGTCATCGACGAGGCGCAGAACTGCACCTACGTCCAGCTCAAGATGCTGCTGACGCGGCTGGGCTGGCACTCGACCATGGTGGTCACGGGCGACCCGAACCAGTCGGACCTGCTGCCCGGGGTCTCGGGCCTGAAGGACGTGGCCGACCGCCTGGAGCAGGTGAACGACATCAGCGTCGTCCGCCTGGTCGAGCGCGACATCGTCCGCCACCCGCTGGTGGCCAGCATGCTCGGCGTGCTCTGAGAACCGGCGAAGGCGGCTGGCCGCCTTCGTCCCCGCCTTGACGAGGGGCCGGCCGCGACGCGGCCGGCCCTAGCTCTTCGGAGCCTGCGGCAGGCGTGGAAGGGCCTGGGCCGGCCCCTCGCCCCGGGCGAAGAAATCCAGGCGGACCACCGCGCCCGCGCCGTCGCGCACCGGCGCGAAATAGGACAGCTCGTCGGGCTCGAAATAGAGCCGGCCGTCGGCCCCGGCCTGGATCGGCGACGGCGTGCGGCTTCCGCGCTGGGCGAACAGGCGGCCGTCCTTGACCGAGAAGGTCCAGGCGGTGGTCTCGTCCAGGCGATAGCTTCCGGCCAGGGCCGCCAGGTCCGACGCCGACGGACGGCCGGGGACCACCTGGCCATAGGGACGGCCCAGGGCCGCCGCCGCCAGCCGCCGCCCCAGGGTCTGGGCGTCGAACTCGTCGTCATTGGCCAGCACCACGACGGTGACGTCCTGGCGCGGCAGATAGGCGACCATCGAGGCGAACCCGTCGATCTGGCCGGTATGGCCGACCATCGGCTCGCCGCGCACGTGCCAGAGGAAGAGCCCGAAACCATAGCCGTAGGCGGCATTGAACCCGGGCAGACCCGCCGGCGGCGGCGCGGTCATCGCCTGGAACGAGGCCGGCGTCACGATCCGCCCCCGGGCCAGGGCCCGCATCCACAGCCGCAGGTCGTCGGCGGTCGACACCAGCCCGCCCGCCGCCGCCGGGATGGAGGCGCTGATATAGGCGGCGTTGCGCACCGCATGGGTCTGAGGGTCGGTGGTGTAGCCGGCGACGCGGCCAGGGATGATCGGCGCGGCGGCGCCGTAGGCCGTATGCTTCAGGCCGAGCGGGTCGACCACCGTCGCCTTGACCGCCTCGTACCAGGGCCGGCCGGTGACCTTCTCGATCACCGCGCCCAGCAGCACGTAGCCGTCGTTGGAATAGGCGTACCGGCTTCCGGGCGCGAAGGTCGGCGACTTCTGGCGGAACTCGGCCAGCAGGGTGGCCGTGTCCACGTCGCGGCGCATGAACCCCGGCGGGGCGGCGTGCGGCTGCGTGGCGACGCCGGAGGTGTGGCTGAGCAGGTGGCGCAAGGTCACGCCCTCGGCCCCGGCGATGTCGGGCAGATACTTGGGCAGCGGATCGTCGAGCGACAGCCGCCCGTCCTCGGCCAGCTTGACCACGGTGGCGGCGGTGAACGTCTTGGTCACCGAGGCGATGCGGAACACCTGGTCCGTCGCCAGCGGAACCGGCAGCTCCAGGTCGGCGCGGCCCAGCGCCTCGCGATAGACGACGTCGTCGCCCCTGGCGATCAGCACCACCGCCCCGGGGCCGGCGGCGCTGGCCGTCCGGGCCAGGGCGTCATGGACGGCGGCGGCCATGGCCGGGTCGAGCCCCGGCGCGGCGCGGGCGACGGACCACGGCTGGCCGGCCAGGGCCAGGACCGCCGCGAAAGCAAGGACGCGCCCGCGCATGTGCAAGTCTCCGCAGCGGCTGAGGATCGCGCGGATGCTCCTATGAAACCGCCGACGCCTCCAGCCGTCCGACGGCGTGGGCGAGATTAAATATCCGACAGGATCGGGCGGCGGCGGCCGTCAAGGCCCCGCCGCGTTGGGGAAAAGGTGAAAAATCGCCGAAACGGGGACGATCGCCGCAACGTTGACGCCCAGGGAGCCCGCAACTAGGGTTCGCCGCCCCGGAACCTCTCGCATAGACGGCTCACCGTGGCCCTGGACGCCCCACAACCGGCGACGATCAACCGCGACGGCGTGCCCGTCGGGCGGGACGATTTCGACGCCCTGCGCGCGCTGATGCAACGGTCGGTGCAGGCCTGGGGCGCTGGCGACGCCGAGGCCTACGCCGCCTGCTTCACCGAGGACGCCGACTACGTGGTGTTCGACGGCGCCCGGCTGCACGGCCGGGCCATCAACGCGGTGATGCATCACCGCGCCTTCGAGGGTCCGTTGAAGGGCTCGCGCCTGGAGGCGCAGCTGGAGAGCGTGCGCTTCCTGTCGCCGGGGGTGGCGCTGGTGCACAGCCGGGCCCAGTTGGTCCGCCGCGGCCGGCGGCGATCCGGGCAGATGTTCCGCCAGACCCTGGTCGCGGTATGTCGCGACGGCGAGTGGGCCTACGCCGCCTTCCAGAACACCCGCATCATCGACCGGCCGATGTGGAAGGCGTGGCTGGCCTGGGCGCTCAATCTCTGACCCGGACCGGATCGACATAGGCGTCGATCAGCAGCGCCGCCTGCGCGGCGACGCCGCCGGCCGGACCGCCCGGCCCGAACAGCTGGCTCGACACATAGACGCCCTCGAGCAGCAGCAGCAGCCCGTCGGCCAGGGCGTCGGGCCGCGCAGCGCCCATCGCCCGCGCCATGCCGGCGAGCCGCGCGCGCAGCGCCTGCTTGTGCTCGGCCGAGACCTGGCGGGCGGGGTGGTCGGCGCGGGGATACTCCACCGCCGCGTTGGTCAGGCCGCAGCCGCGATAGCCAGGTCGCTGCGACCGCTCGCCCAGCCCCTCGAAATAGGCCAGGACCTGGGCGCGGGGATCGCCGGGATGCGCCTCGCACGCGGCGTCGAACAGGCCCCAGAAGTGCTCTTCCTCCTGCCGCAGATAGGCGACCGCCAGATCGTCCTTGGAGGCGAAGCTGCGATAGAGGCTCGGCTTGGTGACGCCGGCCCGGGTGACGATCTCGTCCACCCCCACGGCGCGGATGCCGTCGCGATAGAACAGGTCGCAGGCGGTGTCGAAAATCCGCTCGGCGGCGCGAGGCGGCCTGGCGGCGGATTCCGGGTCCTTGTGATCGGCGGACATGATTGGCCCTTGACGATGTAACCGATCGGTACGTAGATCGGGTGGAACGGGGACGTACCGGTTAGTCACATGATCATAGCGCTGCGCAGGGCCCTTGGCCAGAACTACGCCTTCCTGGCGGCCGGCGCGGCCTTCCTCGCGCTGCTGGCCTCGGCGGCGGTCCGCTCGGCGCCCGGCGTGCTGATGCTGCCGCTGGAGCACGCCTTCGGCTGGGACCGAGGAACCATCTCGTTCGCGGCGGCGACCGGCATCCTGCTCTATGGCCTGACCGGCCCGTTCGCGGCGGCGCTGATGCAGTCGTTCGGCGTGCGGCGCACGGTGGCCCTGGCGCTGGGCCTGATGTCGCTGTCGGCGGCCCTCAGCGCCTTCATGACCCAACCCTGGCAGCTGGTCGCCACCTGGGGGGTGATGTCGGGCCTGGGCACCGGAGCGGTGGCGATGGTGTTCGCCGCCACCCTGGTCAATCGCTGGTTCGTCGCCCGGCGCGGCCTGATGAGCGGATTGCTGGCGGCCAGCACCGCGACCGGCACCCTGGTGTTCCTGCCGGTCCTGGCCGCCATCGCCCAGAACGGCGGCTGGCGGCCGGTGGTGTTGATCATCGCCGTCGCCGCCGGCGTCCTGGCGCCGCTGGTCGCCCTGCTGATCCCCGACAGCCCGGCCGAGATCGGCCTGCGCCCCTACGGCGCCGAGGCGGACGCGCCGCCCCCGCCGCCGGCCTCGGCCCGCAACGCCCTGGCCCTGGCCTTCGGGGCCCTGGGCCGCGCCCTGCCCTCGCCGACCTTCTGGATCCTGTTCGGCACCTTCTTCGTCTGCGGCCTGACCACCAACGGCCTGATCGGCGCGCACATGATCGCCTTCTGCTCCGACCACGGCCTGCCCGAGGTCAAGGCCGCCGGGGTGCTGGCGATGATGGGGCTGTTCGACCTCGTCGGCACCACCCTGTCGGGCTGGCTGACCGACCGCTACGACCCCAGGAAGCTGCTGTTCGTCTATTACCTGCTGCGGGGCCTGTCGCTGATCTGGCTGCCGTTCACCGACTTCTCGCTGCTGACCCTGACCATCTTCGCGGTGTTCTACGGCCTCGACTGGATCGCCACCGTCCCGCCGACCCTGCGCCTGACCACCGAGGCCTTCGGCGAGCGCGACGCCCCGGTGGTGTTCGGCTGGATCGCCGCGGGCCACCAGATCGGCGCGGCCACGGCGGCCATGACCGCCGGCCTGCTGCGGGTGGCGCAGGGACGCTACCTTGAGGCCTTCGTCATCGCCGGCGCCACCGGGATCGCCGCCGCCGCCGCCGCCCTGCTCGTCCGCCGCCGGGCCGCCGAAACGTTCCAGAGGGCTTGAGCCGAAAGCTTAAAACTGGTCAGTGTCGGCGCCACGACGCCGCACGAGCGGCCCACCCCATATGAGGCCGCCTTGACAGCGACTGCACTTCCCACCGCCGGCCGCGGGGTCGAACTGACTCTGCGCGGCCTGATCCTCGGCGCCCTGATCACGGTCCTGTTCACCGCCGCCAACGTCTATCTGGGCCTGAAGGTCGGCCTGACCTTCGCCTCCTCGATCCCCGCCGCCGTCATCTCGATGGCCGTCCTGCGCCTGTTCCGCAACGCGACCATCTACGAGAACAACATCGTCCAGACCGTCGCCTCGGCGGCGGGCACGCTGTCGTCGGTGATCTTCGTCCTGCCTGGCCTGGTGATGATCGGCTGGTGGACAGGGTTTCCGTTCTGGCTGACGGCCGGGATCTGCGCCATCGGCGGGGTCCTGGGCGTCATGTACACCATCCCGCTGCGCCGGGCGCTGGTCACCAACTCCGACCTGCCCTATCCGGAAGGCGTCGCCGCCGCCGAGGTGCTTAAGGTCGGCGCCGGCTCGCGGGCCGACGCCGCCGAGGCTGCGGCCGACGGCAAGGCCGGCCTGGCCGCCATCGTCATGGGATCGCTGGCTTCGGCCGGCGTCGCCCTGCTGACCGCCTTCAAGGCGTTCGCCGGCGAGGTCACCGCCTTCTTCCGCATCGGCGGCGCGGCGACCGGCATCGGCGGATCGGTGTCGATGGCCCTGATCGGCGCCGGCCACCTGATGGGCATCGCCTGCGGCGTGGCCATGCTGGCCGGCCTGATCATCGCCTGGGGGGTGGCCACGCCGCTGCTGACCCTGATGCATCCGGCCGCCGGGCCGGCGGCCGAGGCGGCGACCGCCGTGTGGAAGACCCAGGTGCGCTTCATCGGCGCCGGCGCCATCGGCGCGGCCTCGCTGTGGACCCTCGGCAAGCTGGCCCTGCCGGTGTGGAACGGACTGATCTCGGCTCTCGCCGCCGACCGCCAGCGTCGCGGCGGCCAGGGCGCGACCCTGCCGATCACCGAGCGTGACATCCCCATCGGCCTGGTCGGGGTGATCATCGTCGCCTGCCTCGTGCCGCTGGCGGCGCTGCTCTACGCCTTCCTGGCCGGCGGCGCCCTGCAGGGACTGGCCGTGCCGCTGATCGCCGGCGCGGTGCTCTACACCGTCATCGTCGGCTTCCTGGTCGCCGGCGTCTGCGGCTACATGGCCGGGCTGATCGGCTCGTCGAACAGCCCGGTCTCGGGCCTGTGCATCCTGGCGGTGCTCGGCGCGGCCGGACTGCTGGCGGTGACGGTCAAGACCGCCGCCGGCCCGGAGAACGTCCCGGCCCTGGTGGCCTTCGCCCTGTTCGTCACGGCCGTGGTGCTGTGCGTGGCGACCATCGCCAACGACAACCTCCAGGACCTGAAGACCGGCCAGCTGGTCAACGCCACTCCCTGGAAGCAGCAGCTCGGCCTGATCGTCGGCGTCGCCGTCGGCGCCCTGATCATCCCGCCGATCCTCGACCTGCTCAACCGCACCGCCGGCTTCGCCGGGGCGGCCAGCGTCCACATCGCCGGGGCCACCCCCCTGCCCGCCCCCCAGGCGACCCTGATCTCCACCCTGGCCAAGGGCGCGCTGGGCGGACACCTGCCGCTGGGCCTGCTGGGAATCGGCGCCCTGGTCGGGATCGGCCTGGTGGTCGTCGACGAAATTCTGCGCAAGACCGGCCGCTACAGCCTGCCGCCGCTGGCGGTGGGGCTGGCCATCTACCTGCCCAGCGCCGTCACCGCCCCCGTGGTGGTCGGGGCGGTGGCCGGCTGGCTCTACGACCGCTGGGTCGCCAAGGGTCCGCGCGCCCAGCACGCCAAGCACATGGGCGTCCTGCTGGCCTCGGGCCTGATCGTCGGCGAGGGCCTGTTCAACGTCGCCCTGGCCCTGCTGGTGGCGACGACCAACAACGGCTCGCCCCTGGGCTTCGTCGGCGCGCCGCTGGTCAAGCTGTTCGGCGGCGAGGAAAGCCCCGGCTTCGTGCTGTTCAGCTTCGTCGGCTATTTCGCCATCGCCGCCTGGCTGTACGTCTGGGTCCGCCGCCGGTCGCTCAAGACCGCCTAAAGCAAACGCCGCCCCCGGAGCCTCGTCCGGGGGCGGCGCCTCAGCATCACCAAACCGAGCTCGCCGCCGGCGCCCGCAGGCGCCGACGGACGGGCCTTAGACGTCCAGGTCTTCGGCCAGGATGGCCATCTCGAACAGGAACGAGCCGTCTTCGTCCTCGTCCTGATAGATGACGCCGATGAACTCGCCCTTCAGCTCGACCTCGGCGGAATCCTTCTGCTTCGGCCGCGCCTTCAGCGCGATGTGCGGGTTGCCGAAGGTGCGTTTCAGGTGCGCTTCGATGCGCTTGATGTCTCTGTCGTCCACGGGGAGCGCTCCAAATCTTCAGGGCGCGAACCTAGCGGCATCCGCAGGAGGGGCAAGCCCCAAAGGCGCGGCGAGCGGCGGATCGGGCGTCGTCGCCCCCTGCTCGACCAGCCAGTCGCGGAACGCGGCCGAGGCCGGGTTGCGAACGCCTTCGGGCCGCAGCGCCACATAGTCGCCGGCCGTGGCCACGAACCCGAGCGGCGCGGCCAGCCGCCCGGCGGCGATGTCCGGCATGGCGAAGGCCCACGGGCCGATGGCCACGCCCAGGCCGGCGGCGGCGGCCTCCAGCATCGAGAAATTGTGCTCGAACTCCCGCTCCAGCGGCGGCGGCCCCAGGCTGACGCCCATATTGGCCTGCCAGTCGGACCAGGCCTGCGGGAAGGTCTTGGGGAACAGGCGCGGCAAGGCCGACAGCGACGCCAGCGAGGCGCCCTTGGCCGCCAGCAGGGCCGGCGACAGCACCGGGCCATGATATTGCTTGAGAAACCGCGTCGCCTCGCCCTCGCCGGCCTGCGGGTACGAGACGCGGATGGCGAGGTCGGTCCCCGAGCGCCGGAAGTCGCAAGGCTCGTGCGACTCGCTGATGCGCACGGGAATGTCCGGATGACGGGCGATGAAGTCGGGCAGGCGCGGGATCAGCCACTTCATGGCGAAGGTCGCCAGGCACGACACCTCCAGCGGCGCGCCCCGGGGAGCGGCCTCGGGCAGCCCCCGCTCTATGGCGTCGAAGGCGGTCGTCAGCGAGGCCGCCAGCCGCGCGCCCTCCTCGGTGAGGCGCAGCCGGTTCCTCGGCCCTTCGACCAGGACGACGCCGAGCGCGTCCTCCAGCTGCTTGACCTGGCGGCTGACCGCGCCGTGGGTGACGTAGAGCTCCTCGGCCGCCGCCGTCATGCTGCCGCGCCGGCTGAACGCCTCGAAGGCGCGCAGGGCGTTGAGCGGCGGCAGGCGACGACGGGCCATGTGAAGAAACCTCACAAACAGGCCCAGTTAAATCGATTGGCCGAACGCCGCAACGCGTCGATATCCGTCGGCGATGAAAGACGCAGAAAAACACCGCGAAACGCTTTCGGCGCAACGGCGCCGGACCCTGGACGGCCTGGTCGCGGCGGCCCTGATGACCGCCGCCGCCGCCTTCGGACTCCATGAGGCGCGACACGCCGCGACGCCGGCTCCGGCCGCTAGACGCCAGGTGCTGGCGGCGCTGCCCGCTCCGCCCGCCTGCCCGGCGACGCCGGCGGGCTAGATCACGTAGTCGTAGACCACGTCGGCGAGGGTGTGGTCCATGGTCCGGGCCGGCTCGTCGCAGGTCGGGCAGTTGACCAGCCGCGCCGGCACGCCGGCGGCGGTGCATCCCGGCGGCACCGGCTTCAGCACCACCGAGCCCGAGGCGATCTTGGCGTAGTCGCCGATATGGATGTTGCCGAGCACCTTGGCGCCGGCCCCCAGCAGCACGCCCTTGCCGATCTTGGGGTGACGGTCGCCGCGCTCGGCCCCGGTGCCGCCCAGCGTCACGCCGTGCAGCATCGAGACGTCGTCGCCGACCACGGCGGTCTCGCCGATCACCACGCCGGTGCCGTGGTCGAGGAACACCCCCGCGCCGATGCGGGCGGCCGGGTGGATGTCGACCTGGAACAGCTCGGACATGCGGCTCTGCAGATAGAGCGCCAGGGTCTCGCGCCCCTCGCTCCACAGCCAGTGGGCGACGCGGTGGGTCTGCAGCGACAGGAAGCCCTTGAAGAACAGGAACGGCTGCATGTAGCCCTTGCAGGCCGGGTCGCGCTCGAAGACGGCGCGCAGGTCGGCCTCGGCCTTGTCGATGATCGACGGATCGCCCTCATAGGCCTCCTCGGCGACCTCGCGCATGCTCATGGCGCGCAGCTCCTGGTCGCCCAGCTTGCGGGCCAGCTGGTAGGACAGGGCGGCGGCGAGGTCGCCGTGCTTGAGGATCACGGCGTTGATCAGCGAGGCCAGGCTGGGCTCGACGGCGGCGACGTGCTGGGCCTCGTTGCGCAGGGCGGCCCAAACCGGGGGCGGACCGCCTCGGGTCACCACTTCAAAGCGCTTGGACATGCCTGCTCTCCTGTTCCCGCTAGCCTAGCATAGCCTTGGCCAGATCGCGCGGGAGCTCTCCCTCCCTGGCCATATGGTAGGCCCGCCACAGCATCGCCAGCGTGATCATGTCGCGCAGGCCGCCCTCGCCGGCCTGGTCGAGGGCCTCGCGGAACGGCACCCGCGCCAGGGTCAGGGCCTCGGTCTCGTCCGGCTCGGCCTCGACCGCTGCGAGGCCGGTGGCGATGTAGCCGTAGCCGCGCTCGTCGGTGATCGAGTTGGAGACGTCGAACCGCATAGCCTCGCGCCAGACGGCGGCGGTCAGCCCGGCCTCCTCGCGCAGCTCGCGCTTGGCGGTGTCGAGCGGATCGACGCCCAGCGGTCCGCCGCCCTCGGGGATCTCCCAGGAATAGGCCCCGTGCGCGAAGCGGTGCTGGCCGACCAGCACGATCGTGCCGTCGTCGTGGATCGGCAGCACGCCGATCGCCAGGTTCTTGAACCGCACCACGCCATAGAGCGCCGGCCGCCCGGTGGGCGCAACCGCCTGGTGTTCGCTGACGCTGATCCACGGATTTTCATAGACCAGCCGCGCCTCGCCCGGCCGCCACGGCGTTCCGTGCGACGTCAGCCAGTTCGGTTTTTGCGACATATTCTCAAGAGCCCATTGCCGAGACCGGTCGAGGTTTATACCTGAGGCCTTCCCAAACCGTTCCCGCAGCGAGCCCGACCTTGACCGTTCCCGCCCAGCCCGAATTCGGCGCCGCCCTGCCGATCACGCCCTCGCCCGCCACGCTCGACTTCCTCGCCCTTCGCCGCTCGGCCTCGCCGTTCGAGCTGACCGGCCCGGCGCCCGACGAGGGGACGCTGGAGACCCTGCTGCGCCTCGCCGCCCGCGTTCCCGACCATGGCAAGCTGTTCCCCTGGCGCTTCGTCATCCTGGAAGGCGAGGCCAAGGCCGCCTTCGCCGCCCGGCTCGAAGCCCTGGCCGCCGGCCAGCCCGACGCCGCCAAGGCGCTGGCCACCCTGGGCAAGCTGAAGACCCCGCCGCTCACCGTGGCGGTGATCTCGACCTTCACGCCGGGCAAGATCCCGGAATGGGAGCAGCGGCTGTCGGCGGGCGCGGTGTGCATGAACCTGCTGATCGCCGCCCAGGCCATGGGCTTCGGGGCCAACTGGATCACCGACTGGTACGCCTACGACCCGCAGGCCACGGCCCTGCTCGGCCTCGGCGAGCGCGAGGAGGTGGCCGGCTACGTCCATATCGGAACCGCGCCGACGCCGCCGCTGGAACGGGCGCGCCCGGACGTGGCGGCGATCACCAGCCGGTGGTCGCCGGCCTAGGACGGCGCGGGCGGCTCAGCCCCGGCCGCGATAGGGCGGCACGCCCTGGTCGGGCAGCCACAGGCCCTCCGGCGCGGGGCCGGTCTGCCAGAACACGTCGATGGGAATGCCGCCGCGCGGATACCAGTAGCCGCCGATGCGCAGCCAGCGCGCCTGGGCGGTCTCGGCGAACTTGCGCCCGATGGCCACGGTGCAGTCCTCATGGAAGGCGCCGTGGTTGCGGAACGAGCCCAGATAGAGCTTCAGCGACTTGGACTCGATCAGCCAGTCGCCGGGGGCGTAGTCGATGACCAGGTGGGCGAAGTCGGGCTGGCCGGTCACCGGGCACAGCGAGGTGAACTCCGGCGCCACGAAGCGGGTCAGGTACAGCACCCCCGCCTGCGGGTTGGGCACGCGCTCCAGCACGGCCTCCTCCGGACTGGCGAAGCCGCGGGCGTCGCGCCCCAGCTGCGTGAGATGCTCGGTCAGATCGGTGCTGTCGGTCATGCCCGACAGTTAGGCCCCGACGCGACGCGGGACAAGCCCGCCGCCGGCCGCTATCACCGTCGCAGGCCAAGAGGGAGAAAACGGACATGTCGGGCAAGGATTTCGACGGCGCGGTGGTGGTGGTGACCGGCGCCTCCACCGGGCTGGGACGCGCCATCGCCGTGGAGACGGCGGCGCGGGGCGCCCGCGCGGTGGTCGTCAACTTCGCGAGCAGCGCCGCCGAGGCCGAGGCCACCGCCGCCCTGGTGCGCGCCGAGGGCGCGGAGGCGGTGCTGGTCCAGGCCGACGTGGCCGAGGACGAGGCCTGCCGCCGGATCGCCGCGGCGGCCGAACCGTTCGGCCGCGTCGACGCCCTGTTCAACAACGCCGGCATCACCCGCATGGCCCCCAACCACGGCGATCTCGACGCCGTCCAGGGCGAGGACTTCCTGCGCCTCTATCAGGTCAATGTCGTCGGCGCCTTCCAGATGATCCGGGCCGCCCGCGCGCTGCTCGAGGCGGGCCCCGCCGCCGGGGCGGTGGTCAACACCTCGTCGATCGCCGCCGTGACCGGCATCGGCTCGTCGGTGCCCTACGCCGCCTCCAAGGGCGCGCTGACCACCATGACCCTGTCGCTGGCGCGGGCCCTGGCCCCGAAGATCCGGGTCAACGCCGTCTGCCCCGGCTTCATCGACACGCCGTGGTTCGACAAGGCCATGCCCCAGGACCGGGTCGAGCGCCTGCGCCAGGGCGTGGTCGCCTCGACGCCGCTGCAGGCCGCGTCCAAGGCCGAGGACGTCGCCGGGGCGGCTGTGTTCCTGGCCTCGCCCGCCGCGCGCCACGTCACCGGCGAGACGCTGCTGGTCGACGCCGGCACGCACCTGGGCTACGCGCCGCTCGGCATGCGCTGATCCTTACGCGACCCTTATCCCGCCGGGGGCTTTTCCGGATCGCCGGCATAGGGCCGATCTGGCACTCAAAGCGCCCAACAAATGGGCGCCGCGGGGACCTGCCGCCTAGCGATGGGTCACCGCCGGCCATAGCAGGACCCGCGTTCGCCCGTTCGTTGATCGCCTCCCCCGCCGCCGCGATGCTGATGGTCGGCGTCGGGCCCGGCGGGGCGGCGTCCGCCCGTTGACGGCCCGACGCGGCCGCCGACGGTTCGATAACAAAGGGGATAAGCGATGAGAGTCTTCAACCTGTTTCTCGGCGTCGCCGCGGCGTCGCTGGGCCTGGCCGGCGCGGCCCTGGCCGACGAGGCGCCGTCCGGGCCGGCGATCGCGTTCAACGCGGCCTACTCGTCCGACTACATTTTCCGCGGCATCAGCCAGACCGGCGGCAAGGGCGCGGCCTCGGGCGGCGCCGACCTGACCTACCAGCAGTTCTACGCCGGGACCTGGCTGTCGCAGGTCAACTTCGGCCCGACGGCCGGCGACCCGCAGAACAAGACCAAGATGGAGTACGACCTCTACGCCGGCGTGCGGCCGACCGTGGCCGGCTTCAGCCTCGACCTCGGCGTCATCCGCTACGGCTATACGGACTCGCCCTCCAGCGCCCATTACGCCTATTGGGAAGGCAAGATCCTGGCCAGCCGCGCCATCGGGCCGCTCACCGTCGGCGGGGCCTTCTACTATTCGCCGGAATATTTCGGCAAGGTCGGCGACGCCGAATATGTCGAGCTCAACGGCGCCTACACCTTCAAGAACAAGGCCTCGCTGTCCGGGGCCGTCGGCTACGAGAACCTCGACAAGAGCAAGGCCGGCATCGACGGCTACACGACCTGGAACCTGGGCGTGACCTACCCGATCACCGACCATTTCGGCATCGACCTGCGCTATTCGGACACCGACGACACGTCGCGGCGGTTCTACACCTCCAACTTCGCCGGCGACCGCCTGACCGCCTCGCTCAAGGCGACCTTCTAGTCCGGCGGGCGGGCGCGCGCTTTCGGTTGCGCGCCCGCCCGGTCGCGGTAGTTTGCTCCCGGCCCGCGCCGCGCGGGAACGGGAGCACGCCATGCCTTACCGCATCAAGGTCAACGGCCGCGAGCGGACCGTCGATGTCGACGGCGACACGCCGTTGCTGTGGGTGCTGCGCGACAGCCTCGACCTGCCCGGCGCCAAGTTCGGCTGCGGCATGGCCCAGTGCGGCGCCTGCACGGTCCACGTCGACGGCGCGCCGACCCGGTCCTGCGTCACCCCGATCGAAAGCGTCGGCAAGGCGGCGGTGGTCACCATCGAAGCCATGAGCGCCGATCCGATCGGCGCGCGGCTCCAGGACGCCTGGGTCAATCTCGACGTGCCGCAATGCGGCTATTGCCAGGCCGGACAGATCATGTCGGCGGCCGCCCTGCTGGCCCACAATCCAAACCCGTCCGACGACGACATCGACGCGGCGATGAACGGCAACCTGTGCCGCTGCGCCACCTATCTGCGCATCCGCCAGGCCATCAAGCACGCCGCCCGCGGCGGCAAGGCCGCGTCGTGAACGCCCCGGCGCCGGCCGGCGGTTCCCGCCGCCTGTTTCTCAAGACCGGACTGGCCGCCGGCGGCGGCCTGATGCTGTCGTTCGGCTGGGCCGCCGAGGGCGACGCCGCCCCGGCCGCGGCCGTCAACGCCTATATCCGCATCGCCGCCGACGGGACGGTCACCATCGTCTCCAAGAACCCCGAGATCGGCCAGGGGGTGAAGACCTCGATCCCCATGCTGGTCGCCGAGGAGCTCGACGTCGACTGGTCGGCGGTCCGCATCGAACAGGCCCTGGCCGACCAGGGCGTCTATGGCCGGCAGGTCGCCGGCGGCAGCATGGCCACCACCTTGCAATGGGACGAGCTGCGCCGGGTCGGGGCCGCCGGCCGCCAGATGCTGATCGCCGCCGCCGCCCGGACCTGGGGCGTGCCGGCCTCGGAATGCGCCACCAGTCCGGGCCGGGTGCGGCATCTGCCCACCGGCCGCGAGCTGGGCTACGGCGGCTTGGCCGCCCAGGCCGCCGCCATGCCGCCGCCCGACCTCAAGTCGGTTCCGCTGAAGGACCCCAAGGATTTCCGCATCATCGGCGCGCCGACGCCCGGCGTCGACAACCGCGCCATCGTCTCGGGCCAGCCCTTGTTCGGCGTCGACGTGCGGATTCCGAGGATGCTGCATGCGACCTTCGCCAAGTGCCCGGCGTTCGGCGGCAAGGTCGCCAGGGCCGACCTGGCCGCGGCCAAGGCGGTGCGCGGCGTGCGCCAGGCGTTCGTGGTCGAGGGCGGGACGGCGCTGGACGGCCTGCTGCCCGGCGTCGCCGTGGTCGCCGACGGCTGGTGGGCGGCGCGCAAGGGCCGCGAGGCGCTGAACATCGCCTGGGACGAAGGCCCCGCCGCCGCCCAGAGCAGCCAGGGCTTCGCGCGCCGGGCGGCCGAGCTGGCGGCCCAGCCGCCCCATCGCACCCTCCAGGCCGACGGCGACGTCGACGAGGCCCTGAAGGGTGCGGCCAAGGTGGTCGAGGCCGCCTATTCCTATCCGTTCCTGGCCCACGCCCCGCTGGAGCCGCAGAACTGCACCGCCTGGGTCCGCGACGGCAAGGTCGAGATCTGGGCCCCGACCCAGAACCCCGAGCCGGGCCGCCAGCTGGTGGCCAAGACGCTGGGCGTCGCCGCCCAGGACGTGACTATCCACATGACCCGCTGCGGCGGCGGCTTCGGCCGGCGGCTGAACAACGACTACATGGTCGAGGCGGCGTGGATCGCGCGGGCGGCCGGCGCGCCGGTCAAGCTGATCTGGAGCCGCGAGGACGACATCCAGCACGACTTCTACCGCCCGGCCGGCTTCCATCATTTCAAGGCGGGGCTGGACAAGGCCGGCGGGCTGGTCGCCTGGCGCGACCACTTCGTCACCTTCGGCGAGGGCGAACAGTACGCGCGCAGCGCCGGCATGAACGCCAGCCAGTTCCCCTCGCGCGCCGTCGCCAACTACCGGATCGACGTCTCGACCATGCCGCTGGGCGTGCCGACCGGCCCCCTCCGCGCGCCGGGCAACAACGCCTTCGGCTTCGTCATCCAGTCGTTCATCGACGAACTGGCCCACGCCGCCGGCGAGGACCCGCTGAAATTCCGGCTCAAGCTGCTAGGCGAGCCCCGGCTGCTGGGCAAGCCCGGCGAGGGCGACAGCTTCGACACCGGCCGCATGCGCGGCGTGCTGGAGCTGGTCGGCGAGAAATCCGGCTGGGGCCGGGCCACGCCCAAGGGCGTCGGCCTGGGCGTGGCCTTCCACTACAGCCATCTCGGCTATTTCGCCGAGGTCGTCGAGGCGGCCGTGTCGCCGGAAGGCGCGGTCAAGGTGCGCAAGGTCTGGGTGGCCGCCGATGTCGGCTCGCAGATCGTCAACCCCAGCGGCGCGCTGCAGCAGGTGCAGGGGGCGGTCCTGGACGGCATAGGCCAGACCCTGGGCCAGCAGATCGTCATCGAGGCCGGCCGCGCGGTCCAGAGCAACTTCCACGACTTCCCCCTGCTGCGCATGGCCGACGCGCCGCCGGTCGAGGTCCACTTCCTCAGGACCGACCATCCGCCCACCGGGTTGGGCGAGCCGGCCCTGCCGCCCTTGCCGCCGGCCCTGTGCAACGCCGTCTTCGCGGCCTGCGGCCGACGCATCCGCGCCCTGCCCATCGATCCGGCGGCGCTCAAGACCGCCTAGGGAGACCATCCATGAACCAGCGCCTCATCCGTCCCCTCCTGATCGCCGCCGCCCTGGCCGCCGCCACCCCGGCCCTGGCCGCCGGCGACGCCGCCAAGGGCAAGGCGATCTTCTCTCGCTGCTCGGGCTGCCACGCCCTGACCGGCAAGAGCGTCGCCGGCCCCTCGCTGGCCGGCGTGGTCGGACGCAAGGCCGGGGCCGACGCCGGCTTCCACTATTCCAAGGCGATGAAGGCCTCGGGAACGGTCTGGACCGAGGCCAAGCTCGACGCCTTCCTGGCCGCCCCCGCCAAGGCCCTGCCCGGAACCTCGATGTTCGTCAGCGTGCCCAACCCGACCGAACGGGCCGACCTGATCGCCTATCTGAAGACCCTGCCGGCCCGCTGACCGTCGGCGCGGCCGCCGCTCAGGCGGCCGTGCGCGCCTTCTGGGTGATCTCGTCGGCGAGGCGGCCGTGCACCTCGGCCATGTGCGCGAAACCGGTCTCGAAGGTCGCCAGCCCCTGGGTCAGCGAGCGCAGCTCGGCGATCAGGTCGCGGCGCTCTGCCTGGGGCAGATGGGCCTCGATGCGGTCCCAGCCGGGCCAGCCGTCCCTGGGCCCGAAACCCAGGATCTGCCCCCGCCGCCCGGACAGGGCCGAGGTGATCTTCGAGGTGCACGCCGACGGCGAATAGATGTCGAGCTTCTCGATCGGCTCCATCAGGCACGAGCCGCAGCTTTGCAGTCCCTCCCCCATGGCCAGCCGTCCGGCGGCGCGGAACGACATCTCCGAGCTGTCGACGCTGTGATAGGCGCCGTCGACCAGCGTCACCTCGACATCGATCACCGGAAAGCCCAAGGGGCCTTTCTCCAGCGCGTCGCGCACCCCCTGCTCGACCGCCGGAATCCACTGCTTGGGCACGGCCCCGCCGGTGATCTTCTGCGAGAACAGGAAGCCCGCGCCGCGCTCGCGCGGTTTTATCTCGATGGTGACGTCGCCGAACTGGCCGTGGCCGCCGGTCTGCTTCTTGTGTCGGCCGCGCTGGGAGACGCTCTTGACGATGGTTTCCTTGTAGGGCGCGCTGGGCAGGCCGGTCTCGACCTCGACGCCGTAGCGACGGCGCAGACGATCGAGCGCCTGGCGGACATGGGCCTCGCCCTGCCCCCGCAACAGGACCTCGTGGGTTTCGGCGTCGTGCGTCAGGCTGAGGCCGGGGTCCTCCTCGACCAGCTTGGCCAGGGCCCCCGACAGCCGCACGTCGTCCTTGCGCGCCACGGCCGCCACGGCCAGGGCGAACAGCGGCGGACGCGCGGACGGGCGAACCGCCGTCTGCTGCGGCCGCCCGGTCAGCGACAGGATGTCGCCGGCGGCGGCCTGCTCGATCTTGCCGATCGCCACGATGTCGCCGAGCTCGGCCGATGGCGCGCGCCTGGAGGCGCCCCCCTGGATGGCGTAGAGGCCGCCCGCCCGGCCATGCTCGCCGGACGGCAGGACAAGGTCGGCGCCGTCGGCCAGCGTTCCGCCCAGCACCCTGGCGTAGGCCAGCTTGCCGGCCTGGCCCGCATGCGAGGTCTTGAGGACGTAGGCGCCCGGTCCGCCCGCGCCCAGGCGGGCGGCCGCCGCCTCGACCGGCGGGATTTCATGGCGCAGGGCCTTGAGCAGGCGGCGGACGCCGAACCCGTTGAGCGCCGAGCCGAAGAAGACCGGCGTGATCAGCCGCTCCCGCATCTCGCGCGACAGGTCGGCGAAGACGGCGTCCTGGCTGGGCGTGACGTCCGACAGCAGCTGCTCCAGCAGGTCATCGTCGAAATCGGCCAGCTGCTCCAGCATGTGGAAGCGGGCCTCGGCCTCGATCTCGGCCATGTCGACGGGCAGGTCGACGCGCTGCGACGGCTGGCCCGGCCGGTAGACGAAGGCGCGCTCCAGGGCCAGGTCGACGAAGCCGACCACCTGCTCGCCGCCCCAGATGGGGATCTGCCGGGCCACCAGGGGCTCGGCGCTGACCGGCGCCAGGGCGTCGAGCAGGTCGCGCAGCGAGCCGCGCGCCTGGTCGATCTTGTTGACGAACAGGACGTGGGGCACGTCCAGCCGCTCCAGCTCCTTGAGCGTCGGCTGCAGCAGCACGGCCTTGTCGGGATCGGCGTCGACCACCACCACGGCCAGATCGACGGCCGGCAGGGCGAAATCCCCTTCGGAAGAGAACTCCACGGACCCGGGCGTGTCGACGACGGCGTAGCGGTCGCCGAGGAACTCGAACCCGGTCACCGTCATCTCGACCGATTGCCCCCGCGCCTCGCCATCCGAGCCGCCTCGTCGCTCGCGCCCGCTGGCGGCGGCCAGCATGGCCTCGAGCAGGGCCGTCTTGCCGGCGCCGCTGGGGCCGACCAGAGCGAGCGCATGAACCGAACCGGGCTGCCGTGCAGGCATGGGGCGTCTCCCACGGTTGCGGCGGGCCGGACATGTTCACGGGAGCGCGTGAACTGGCCCGTCGAGGGCGATGGGACACCCGCCTTGCGCCGGACGCAAGGGCGAGACCCGTGGCGGATCGGAAATAGTGGCCGCCCCGGCCGTTGCGGCGGCGGGCGCAAGGCGGCGCGATGATGGTGCGGGCGGCCGGAATCGAACCGGCACGAGCCTCACGGCCCTACGGATTTTCGTACCACTTCGGCTTTCGCCGCCGCCCGCGCGGGCGTTCGTGGTCTGGACTATCCCTTCGCCCTAGCCTGAAAGGCCTTAGGCGCCGCCCGTCTAGTCTCTACACCTTCCTTCGCGCGCGAAGGCTTGGCTCGGGATCGCCATCTGACAGGGTTCCCCGAATTTGAGCGGTTCTACGTCCTGGATTTCCCCAGGCGCACTCAATGGTCGGCCTTAAGTCCGTTGCGTCTACCAGTTTCGCCACGCCCGCACGGCCGGACGGGTTGTATAGCCATCCCGATCCTGGGCGCCAAGCCGACGAAACGGACACGCGCGCCGCCGCCCCGACACAACCTTGGAGAGCATCGCGCGGGAAAAGACCCGCATGCCTCCCGCAATCACTGCGCCTGAGACGCGGCCAGCTTCGCGGAACACGCGAAATCCGCGACATTTCATGACCTTCCGGAAGGTGCGACCCTTTTCATTCTCGACCTGACGCACGATATTTGAGACCTTGCCGCTAGGCGATTTCGCAGGTTTGGGGGGATTGTTCATGGCCGGTCGCGCGCCGCCCTTCGCGGCGCTGAGGGTGCTCGAAGCCGCCTGTCGGCATCGCAGCTACAAGGCGGCGGCCAGCGAGCTGAACGTCACCCACAGCGCCATCAGCCAGGCCATCAACCGGCTCGAGGATCTCTTGGGATCGCGGCTGTTCGAGCGCCGCGGCGCGATGATGGAGCCGTCGAGCACCAGCCTGGCCCTGGCCCGCGCCTACGCCGACGCCACCCAGGTGCTGAACCAGACCCTGCAGGACCTGACCGCCCAGGAGAGCGTCGACACCATCGAGGTCGGGCTGCCGGCCGCCCTGGCCAGGCTGTGGCTGGCGCCGCGCCTGCAACGCTTCCAGCGCGAGTTCCCCGACATCCGCCTGTCGCTCAAGACCGACATGCGCGGCCAGTCCGACTCCGGCCTCGACGTCATCATCCACCAGGACGAGACGCCGCGCGTGCGGCATTCGACCGAGCCGCTGGCCGACATCTCGGAATTCCCGGTCTGCAGCCGCTCGTTCTTCATCCAGCAGGTGATCGGCTCGCCGCAGGACCTTCGCCGCGTGCCGCTGCTGGTCGACGGCGAATCCTCGTGGGAGACCTGGCTGGAGGCCGCCGGCGTGGGCATCAGCGCGCCGCTGATCAGCGTCTCCTTCGACGACTCCACCCTGGCGCTCGACGCCGCCAGCGCCGGCCTCGGCATGGCGCTGAGCAACCAGCTGGCCGCCGAAGGGCACCTGCGGTCGGGCCGCCTGATCGCCCCCTTCGACTTCGCCTCCCCGTCCAGCAATCGCCTTTATGTGTCGCGGCGACGCGACACGTCGAAGACGGAGCTGCTGTCGCGCTTCATCGGCTGGCTGAAGGCCGACATCGCCACCGCCGACCAGATCGCCCCCGGAGGCGATTCCGCGACGGGGCCGGCGCCGGAGCGCGGCATCGGCCACGGCCGGCTGCCGGTGTTCGTCTCCGGACGCGGCGCCCGGGCCTAGGCTTCGACAATAGGTTGCGGCGAACTGCGACGGACAGATGGTCCGCCGCCGCGCAACCATGCCTGGCGGCCCTCCCGCGACAAAAATGCTACGGCAAGATGACAAAAACTTACAGAACGCCGCTATATAAGTCGCTTGCCTGAAACCTCCCCTAAGGCGGAAAAATGTTCTCTCGAACAGCTGTTCCTGCGCGGTTTTCTCCGCGCTCGTGCAGCTTTCAATGAGCGCGATCGCTCAACAGGGACCGAATTTCCAGAGGGGACCACCGTTGAACTGCAACTCCATCCGAGGGCGTCTGCTGACGTCCACCTTCATCGTGGGCGCGGCCGCCTCGGCCTTCGCCGCGACCAGCGCCTTCGCCCAGACCGCCCCCGCGGCTCCCGGCACCGTCGAGGAGATCGTCGTCACCGGGTCGCGCATCGCCCGTCAGGACTATGTGGCCACCAGCCCGATCGTCACGGTCGGCCAGAAGGACCTGGAGCGCACCGGCGCCATCACGGTTGAGAAGATGCTCAACCAGCTGCCGCAGTTCGTGCCCAGCGTCAGCGACACCTCGAACAACCCGTCCAACAACGGCCAGGCCAACATCCAGCTGCGCGGCCTGGGCACCGCCCGCACCCTGGTGCTGGTCGACGGCCGCCGCGTCACCCCGTCTAACAGCTCGGGCGTGATCGACGTCAACACCATCCCGGCCGCCCTGATCGAGAACATCGAGACCATCACCGGCGGCGCCTCGGCGGTCTACGGCTCCGACGCCATCGCCGGCGTGGTGAACTTCAAGCTGAAGCACAACTTCAACGGCCTGCAGATCGACAGCCAGTGGGGTCAGACCGACCACACCGACGGCCAGACCAGCAGCGTCTCGATCACCGCCGGCAGCGCCTTCGCCGAGGACCGCGGCCACGCCGTCCTGTCGCTGGGCTACGCCAACCGCGACGCGATCTTCAACGGCGCCCGCGCCTTCTCCAGCTACGGCGGCGCCTCGGCGACCATCCCGCAGGGCACCTTCCCCGCGCAGGGCAAGCCCTCGCAGGCGGCGATCGACGCGGTCTTCGCCAAGTACGGCGTCGCGCCCGGCACCGTCCCGGCCGGCTGGGACAAATTCGGGTTCAACAGCGACGGCACGCTGTTCTTCAACGGCGTCAACTACAAGGGCCCGACGACTCCCGACTTCTCGACCATCGTCGCCGGCAAGGGCAGCGTCACCACCGGCAACTACAACACCGCCATCCTGAACGAGCTGGTCCTGCCGCAGACGCGCTACAACGCCTTCGGCCGCGTCGACTACAACGTCACCGACAAGATCAAGACCTACGGCCAGTTCAGCTTCACCAACTACACCTCGGACACCGAGCTGGCCCCGTCGCCGGCCTCGGGCAGCCCGACGGGCACGGCCACGGGCCTGGGCGCCACCGGCTTCCTGGTTCCGGTGACCAACCCCTTCATCCCGGCGGACCTCAAGGCCCTGCTCGCCGCCCGGACCACGGGTTCGCCCACGGACCCCTTCCTGCTCAACAAGCGCCTGAGCGAGCTCGGCGGCCGTCACGAGCATGACGAATACAACATCTATCAGATGCAGATCGGCGCCTCGGGCGAGACCGGCCTGAAGGACTGGACCTGGGACGCCTTCGCGGCCTACGGCGTGATGGACCTGCTGGTCACCCAGACCGGCAACGCCTCGCACCAGGCCCTGCGCACCCTGCTCGAAGCCGCCGACGGCGGCGCCAGCCTCTGCGCCGGCGGCTACAACCCCTTCGGCCTGCAACCGCTGTCGGCCGCCTGCCGCGCCTACGTCTCGCGCACCACCAAGAACTCGACCAACTACACCCAGCGCCAGGTCGAGCTGAACTTCCAGGGCGGCCTGTTCAACCTGCCGGCCGGCGAAGTCCGCGCCGCCGTCGGCGCCGACTACCGCAGCGACCGATTCAGCTTCGTCCCCGACGCCGTGCTGTCCACCCCGGACATCTCGAACCTCGGCACGCCGCTGCAGAACAAGGCGCCGGGCGTCATCGGCTTCAACGCCCAAAACCCGCTGACCGGCAAGACCGACGTCTATGAGCTGTACGGCGAATTGCTGATCCCGGTGCTGAAGGACCTGCCGTTCATCAACTCGCTGAACATCAACCTCGGCGGCCGCTTCTCCGACTACAACACCGTCGGCGCGATCTCGACCTGGAAGGCCGACGTCGAATGGAAGCCGATCCCGTCGATCCTGGTGCGCGGCGGCTACCAGACCGCCATCCGCGCCCCCAACATCGGCGAACTCTACGCCCCGCTGGGCCAGAACTTCCCGAACATCGGCCTGGCCTACAACCAGACCACGGGCAAGGCGAACGGCCTGGGCAGCGGCGATCCTTGCGACGTCCGCAACGTCTATCGGACCGGCGCCAACGGCGCGTCGGTGCGGGCGCTGTGTCTCGCCCAGGGCGTTCCGGCGGGCATCGTCGACACCTACACCTACAGCAACCAGCAGATCCAAGGCACCACCGGCGGCAATCCGAACCTGACCGAAGAGAGCGCCGACAGCTACTCGATCGGCGTGGTCTGGCAGCCTCACTTCGACCATCCGCTGCTGTCCAAGCTCAGCGCCTCGATCGACTACTACAACATCGACATCCAGAACGCGGTCGGCACGGTTTCGGCCTCGACGGCGGTGTCGAAGTGCTACAACGCCGACGGGGCGAACCCCACCTACTCGCCGACCAACTTCTACTGCTCCCTGCTGCAGCGCGACGCGACCACCGGCAACTTCGTCAACAGCATCCAGACCAACGCCAACCTGGCCGAGGTCAAGACCGCCGGCGTCGACTTCCAGGTCGACTGGGGCTTCGGCCTCGGCGCGGTGGGTCTGAACGACAACTACGGCGCGGTGAAGCTGAACGTCATCGGCACCTACCTGACCCAGTTCGAGGTGCAGCTGCTGCCGGGCGACCCCTTCCGCGACCTGAAGGGCACCATCGGCGACCAGGCCATCACCAACGTCGGCAATGCGCTGCCTGAGTGGAAGTTCCTGACCTCGCTGACCTATGACGTCGGCCCGGTCGACCTGAACGCCCGCTGGCGCTACATCGGCAAGATGACCGACCAGACCTGCACGGGTAAGAGCACCTGCACGGCGACCAGCCCGGCCGCTGTCAGCTACTACGACCTGACCGGCAGCTGGCGGATCAACCAGACCTTCACGGTCACCGGCGGGGTGAACAACATCACCGACAAGCAACCGCCGTTCTTCTCGTCGTTCGTCCAGGCGAACACCGACCCGTCGACCTACGACGTGCTCGGCCGCCGCTACTTCATCGGCCTGAAGGCCACCTTCTAAGTCGAAGGACCACGATCAGAGCCTGGGCCGGCGAACCTTCGGGTTCGCCGGCCTTTTCTTTTGGAAGGGGCCAGTCAGGCCGCCCGTTCGTCGGGGATGAACACCCGCTCGATCCCGGCCGCCTTCAGCGAAGCGACCAGCTCCTCGACCACGGCCTCGACCACGGCCGCATCGCGCCCCCGGATCACCAGGTTCGAGCCGTAACCGTCGGCCGTATAGAAGGGGTAGCTGCCCAGCGACAGGTCGGGGTTCGCCTTGGCCACCCGCTCCAGCGGCTCGGCGATGACGCCTTCGCCCGCGCCCTCGACCCGGACGTTGCGCGAAATCACCACCGCCCCGCCCTTCAGGCGCCAACCGATGTCCTCGAGCATGCCGCGCATGATCTGCGGCACCCCGGCCAGCACGAAGACGTTGCCGATCTGGAAGCCGGGCGGGCCCTGCACCGGGTTCTTGACCAGCACGCCGCCCTCGGGCACCCGCGCCATCCGCCGGCGGGCGGCGTTGACGTCCTCGCCCCAGCGCGCGTGCAGCATGGCCATGATCTCGGGATGCTCGTGCAGCGCCACGCCGAAGGCGGCCGCGACGCCGTCGGCGGTGATGTCGTCGTGGGTCGGGCCGATGCCGCCGGTGGTGAACAGATAGTCGTAGCGGGCGCGCAGGGCGTTGACGGCGGCGACGATCTCCTCGTGCACGTCGGGCACGACGCGGGCCTCGGCCAGGTCGACCCCGTGCGCGGCCAGGAACTTGGCGATGGCGTTCAGATTGACGTCCTGGGTCCGCCCGGACAGGATTTCGTCGCCGATGATCAGGACCGCCGCCGTCACCCGTTCTGCGCTGGCCATCGCCCGCCGCCTTTCCTATCTAGGTTCGCCCTGTCCCGACTGAGTAAGCAGCCCATGCAGTTCCCGCAACCGCTGGAGCGCGGCGTCCTCGCGCAACGCTACAAGCGCTTCTTCGCCGACGTCGTCATGGACGACGGGCGCGAGATCACCGCGCACTGCCCCAATCCCGGCGCCATGCTCGGCCTGAACACGCCGGGCCTGCCGGCGTGGCTGTCGCGCTCGGACGATCCCAAGCGCAAGCTGGCCCACACCCTGGAGTTGGTCGAAGCCGACGGCGGCCTCGTCGGGATCAACACCATGCACCCCAACCGCCTGGTCGCCGAGGCCCTGGCGGCGGAGGCCGTCCCTGAACTGGCCGGCTACGCCTCCGTCCGCCGCGAGGTGAAGTACGGGACCGCCAGCCGCGTCGACTTCCTGCTGGAGGACCCCGCCCGGCCGCCCTGCTGGCTGGAGGTCAAGAACGTCCACCTGCGCCGCGAGGGGACCTTGGCCGAGTTCCCCGACTGCGTGGCGGCCCGCTCGCTCAAGCATCTTCATGAACTGACCGCCGAGGTCGAACGCGGCGCGCGGGCGGTGATGCTGTTCGTCGTCCAGCGCACCGACTGCGACGCCTTCGAGGCCTGCGCCGATCTCGACCCGGCCTATGCCAGGGGTTTGATCGAGGCCGCGCGCCGGGGCGTTGAAGTTCTGTGCTATGCTTGCGACATAAGCAGCGAAGAAATCCGTCTGACGCGCCGCATCCCCTGGAGATCCTCCAACGCGGTCGCGCTTCAGGAGAAGCCATGACCACCACCGAAGTCCTCGACGCCCCGACCCGCACCAACGGCATCAAGATCCACAAGCCCGAGGATTTCGAGGGCATGCGCCGGGCCGGCCGCCTGGCCGCCGAATGCCTCGACCTGCTCACGCCCCACGTCGTTCCCGGCGCGGTGACCGACGACCTCGACCGCCTGGCGCGCGAGTTCATCCTCGACCACGGCGCCCTGCCGGCCTGCCTGTTCTACCGCGGCTACTCCAAGACGGTGTGCATCTCGCCCAACCATGTGGTCTGCCACGGCATCCCGGGCGCGCGCGCCCTGCGCGAAGGCGAGATCGTCAATATCGACGTCACCGTCATCGTCGACGGCTGGCACGGCGACCACAGCCGCATGTACGGCGTCGGCCCGATCTCGACCAAGGCCCGCCGCCTGATCGAGATCACCTATGAATCGCTGGAGCGCGGCATCGCGGCGGTGAAGCCGGGCGCCACCACCGGCGACATCGGCTACGCCATCCAGTCCTATGTCGAGAGCCAGCGCTGCTCGGTCGTGCGCGACTTCTGCGGCCACGGCCTGGGCCAGGTGTTCCACGACAACCCCAACATCCTGCACTTCGGCCGCAAGGGCGAAGGCGCCGTGCTGAAGCCCGGCATGTTCTTCACCATCGAGCCGATGGTGAACCTGGGCAAGCCGCAGGTGAAGCTGCTGTCGGACGGCTGGACCGCCGTCACCCGCGACAAGTCGCTGTCGGCCCAATGCGAGCACTCCATCGGCGTGACCGAGGACGGGGCCGAGATCTTCACCCTGTCGCCCGAGGGCCTGTTCAGGCCGGCGCTCGAAACCGCCGCCTGACGTTCGCCGCCTGACGTTCGCTGGGCGAGACGAACGCCGCCCCTTCCTCGTGGCCGCTTCACGCGTCATGGTGGGCGTCGGCGCGGATTGCAATCGGGGGACGGGTGGACGACGCATCTGAAGGCCTGGCGGAAAAGCCGGCCAGGCCCCACCAGCACGGCCACCGCGACCGCCTGCGCCAGCGCGCCCTGGCGGGGGGCCTGGGCGCCCTGCCGGACTACGAGCTGCTCGAGCTCTATCTCTTCCGCTCGATCCCCATGCGCGACGTCAAGCCGCTGGCCAAGGCGTTGCTGGCCCGGTTCGGCGGCCTGTCCGGCGTATTCGCCGCCTCGGTCGAGGAGTTGCGCACCGTGCGCGGGGTGGGCGAGACCGTCGCGCTCGACCTGAAGCTGCTGCACGAGGCGACCTTGCGCGTCGGCCGGCAGGATTTCGAGAAGCGCACGGTGATCTCGTCGTGGAGCGCCCTGCTCGGCTATGTCCGGGTCGCCCTGGCCAACGAGCCGCGCGAACAGTTCCGCGTGCTGTTCCTCGACAAGAAGAACCAGCTGATCGCCGACGAGGTGATGAACCACGGCACCGTCGACCACGCCCCGGTCTATCCGCGCGAAGTGATGCGCCGGGCGCTGGAGCTGTCGTCCTGCGCCATCATCATGGTCCATAACCATCCGTCCGGCGACCCGACGCCCTCGGCCGCCGACGTCGCCATGACCCGCCAGGTGGTCGAGGCCGGACGCAGCCTGAACATCACCGTGCACGACCATCTGGTCGTCGGCCGCGAAGGCGTGGCAAGCTTCAAGGCCTTGCGGCTGTTCTGACGTCTGTTCGTTTTCGGGGGAACCATCATGCTTTTGCGCAACGCCGTCTCGGCCCTGGCCCTGGTCGCCGCCATCACCGCGCCCGCCCTGGCGGCCGCGCCGAAGCCCAAACCCCGACCCGCGGCCGCGTCCGAGCTGATCATGCTCGACACCCACCTCGACACGCCGGTCAATTTCGGCCGCGTCGACTGGGACATCATGGCCGACAACAGCGCCGATCCGTTCTCGCAGGTCGACTATCCGCGCATGGTCAGGGGCGGCCTGACCGGCGGCTTCTTCGCCATCTACATCGCCCAGGGCCCGCTGACGGCGGAAGGCTACGCCGCCGCCCGCGACGAGGCCCTGATGCGCGCCGTCTGGATCCGCGAGATGGTCGCCCGCCATTCCGACCGCTTCGCCCTGGCCTTCGCCGCCGCCGACGCCGCGCGCATCGCCGCCCAGCACAAGCGCGTCGTCTTCCAGAGCATGGAGAACAGCTATCCCCTCGGCGAGGACCTGACGCTGCTGCGGACCTTCTACGACCTGGGCCTGCGGCTGGCCGGGCCGGTGCACTTCCGCAACAACCAGTTCGCCGACAGCGCCACCGACACGCCGCGCTGGCACGGCCTCAGCCCGCTGGGCAAGGCCTGGGTGGCCGAGGCCAACCGGCTGGGGATCATGATCGACGCCTCGCACGCCTCGGACGATGTCTTCGACCAGCTGCTGACCGTGTCGAAGACGCCCATCGTCCTGTCGCATTCCGGCTGCAAGGCGGTGTTCGACCACCCGCGCAACCTCGACGACGGGCGCCTGCGCAAGCTGGCGGCGGCCGGCGGCGTCATCCAGATCAACAGCGTCTATCTGAAGCCCAGGACCAAGCTCGATCCGGCCACCCGCGCCGACCAGGACCGCGTCGACGCGGATAAGGACCGCCTCTCGACCCTGAGCGCCGCCGAGATCGGCCGCCTCAAGGCCGAGCAGCGCCGGATCGACGCCAAGTATCCGCCGCCGGCCAGCTTCGACGACTTCATGGCCAACCTGCTGCACGCGCTCAAGGTCGCGGGCGTCGACCATGTCGGCGTCGGGGCCGACTGGGACGGCGGCGGCGGCGTCGTGGGCATGAAGGACGTCGCCGACCTGCCCAAGATCAACGCCCGCTTGCGGCAGGCCGGCTATTCCGAAGCCGATCTGCGCAAGATCTGGAGCGGCAACATCCTGCGGGTGATGCGTCAGGCCGAGGCCAACAAGGCGACGGCGGCCAAGGCCGCGACGCCGGCGGGCTAGGGCGCGCCGGCCCGGCCGGGGTTGTCGATCGCATAGAGGAGGTGCGGCCGCAAAGGATCGCCCGGCGGCACGGTGACGTCCTCGAAGGCGACGGTCGGGCGCATGCCGATCTTCTCCATCGCCCGCTGCGACGGCAGGTTGATCTTGGAGGTGTAGCCGATCACCCGGCCGAGCCTGAGAACGCTCCAGGCGAAATCCAGGCACGCCGCCGAGATTTCGGCGGCGTAGCCCTGCCGCCAGAAGGCCCGCCCCAGGATCCAGCCGAGCTCGATGCGGTCCTCGCCTGGGGCCTCGTCGCCGGCGACCGACAGGCCCGCGCCGCCGATCAGCACCCCGTCGGCCTTGCGGCGGACGGCCATGAAGCCGAAGCCGTCACGCGCGTGCTGGGCGATGGCCTCGTCGATCAAGGCGTCGGTCTCGGCCGCGTCGAGGACGCTGGGATAGTAATAGCGCCGCACCTCGGGGTCGGCGTTGATGGCGGCGAAGGGCGCGCGGTCGGCGTCGGTCCAGGCGCGCAGCAGCAGGCGCTCGGTCTCCAGCGCCATGGGGACGGCCGCGCCGGGTTTGCTCGACATGATCGTTCTCCGACCCCGTGGGCGATCGACGCCCGGGCGCGCGATCCTTTAGCCGGGCTCCGACCGAATGCAACCTCGCGGGCTCCTGGCTGTTTCGCAAGGTGACGGCCGGAACGTCCGGCGACGGGAGCCCGAGCATGGTCCATCTGAAGCCCGGCCTTTTCACCCTTTGCGCCGCCGCCGTGGCGCTCGCCGCCGCCGGCGGCCCGAGCGAGGCCCGCTCGCCGCCGCGTCCCGAGCCGCAGCCCGACGCACGGGACCTGCGCGCCTTCCCCGACGCCGCGCGCGGTCAGGTCCGGCGGGTGATCCGCCTGCCGCCGGCCCGGGACGAGGGCGCGCTCAAGGTGGAGCTGATCGTCGGCCGCACGGTCTTGGCCGACTGCAACCAGCGCGCCTTCGGCGGCAAGCTGGAACAGCGCACGGCCCAGGGCTGGGGCTACGACTACTATGTGCTGCGCGACCTGACGCCGGGCCCCTCGACCCTGATGGCCTGTCCGCGCGGCGCGGCCCAGCGCCGCTTCGTCGGCGTCGCCGACGAGACGCTGATCCGCTACAACAGCCGCCTGCCGCTGGTGGTCTACACGCCGCGAGACGTCGAACTCCGCTACCGCGTCTGGCAGGCGGGACCGGAACAGCAGGCGCCCTAGCCGCGCGCCGTCAGACGGCCGCTTCCCACGCCTTGAACTCGGGCGTCGCCAGCAGGGCCTCGCAATAGGCGCCGGCCGCGCCCGTGTCGCCATGGTCGGACAGCTTCACGCCGTAGGTGCGGAAACGCGTCGCGACGGGCGTGTAGAAGGCGTCGGCGATCGACCAGCCGCCGAGCAGGAACGGCCCCTCGGCGCCGAACCGGGCGCGCAGGTCGCTCCACAGGGCGACGATGCGGCGGACGTCCTTGCGGGTGGCTTCCGACAGGTCGGCGTCGTGGCGGGCGTCGATCTCCATCGGGCACTCGCCGCGCAGCGAGGTGAAGCCCGAATGCATCTCGGCCGCCGCCGCGCGGCCCAGGGCGCGGGCCGCCGGGTCTTGCGGCCACAGCCGGGCGGCCGGGAACTTCTCGGCGAGGTATTCGCAGATCGCCAGGGAATCCCAGATCGTCAGGTCGCCGTCCTTGAGCACCGGCACCAGCCGTGACGGCGAGTGGGCCGAGATGGCGGTCTCGGAGGCCGTCGCCTGCCGCAGCTGAATCACCGTCTCGACGAAGGGCGCGCCGGTGCGCTTCAGCGCCAGCCACGGCCGCAGGGACCAGGACGACCAGTTCTTGGTGCCGATGACGATTTCCATGCCCGCTTCCTCCGCACGCCGCGCAAATGGCTGGCGCAGCCCTAGCTTGGGGTTAGAGTGGCGACAAGAATTAGAACAACTGTTTCACCGGGAAGGGAATGCGTACATGACCGACGCCGTCGCGCCGGCCGGCTTGACGTCTCGCGCCAAGCCGCTGTTTTCGGAAGGCTACAAGCGCTGGGTCCTTGGGTTGCTGCTCGTGGTCTACACCAGCAACTTCATCGACCGCACCATCATCGCTTATCTGGCTCCGGCCCTGCGCGCCGACCTCAAGCTGACGGCGACCCAGATCGGCCTGCTGCAGGGACCCGCCTTCGCCGTCCTCTACGCGCTGCTGGGCCTGCCCATCGCCCGGCTGGCCGAGCGCAAGAGCCGCGTCTCGATCATCGCCGTCTGCCTGGCGGCGTGGTCGGCCTTCACCGCCCTGTGCGGCGTGGCCCAAAACTTCCTGGTCCTGCTGCTGTTCCGCGTCGGCGTCGGCGTCGGCGAGGCCGGCTGCTCGCCCCCGGCCCATTCGCTGATCTCGGACTATTACGAACCGAAGAAGCGGGCGACGGCGCTGTCGATCTATTCGTTCGGCATTCCGCTCGGCACCATGATCGGCGCGGTGGCCGGCGGCTGGATCGCCCAGAACCTGAGCTGGCGCGCCGCCTTCCTGATCGTCGGCCTGCCGGGCCTCGTGCTGGCCCTGATCGTCAAGCTGGGGATCAAGGAGCCGCCGCGCGGCCATTCCGAGGCCGCCCCCGTCCCCGAACTGCCCAGCGACGCCACGGTCGAGCCGCAGGCGGCGCCGCCCTCGCTGCTTCAGGTGTTCAAGGTGCTGTTCAGCCGCTGGTCGTGGATCCACCTGGCGCTGGGCGTGATGCTGGCCTCGTTCGCCGGCTACGGCGTCGGCGCGTTCGTGCCGCAATATTTCACCAGCACCTTCGGGTTGAACCTCGCCAAGGTCGGTCTGGTCTTCGGGCTGATCGGCGGCTTCTCGGCCGGGGCCGGCACGCTGCTCGGCGGCTTCCTGACCGACCGCCTCGGCCGCTCGGACGGCAAGTGGTACGCCCTGGTGCCGGCCATCGGCCTGCTGGTCGCCACGCCGGTCTACCTGCTGGCCTACAGCCGCGACGCCTGGACCACGGCGGCGCTGCTGCTGCTGATCCCAGGGATCTTCCACTACACCTATCTGGGCCCGACCTTCGCGGCCACGCACAACCTGGTCGAGCCGCGCATGCGGGCGACGGCGACGGCCATCCTGTTCCTGGTGCTGAACCTGATCGCCCTGGGGGCGGGGCCGGTGTTCACCGGCTGGCTGGCGGACCTGTTCAGCCAGCACGCCTTCGCCAGCCAGGGCCTGGGCGCCTTCCAGGCCGCCTGTCCCGGCGGCAAGGCCGTGGCCGGCGCCTCGGCCGAGGCGGCGGCGGCCTGCCGCGGCGCGGTCGGCCTGGGCGCGCGCCACGCCATCCTGGCCACGACGCTGATCTACGCCTGGGCCGGAGTGCACTACCTGCTGGCGGCGGTCAGCCTGGGCCGCGACCTCAAGGCCGCGGCGGCGAAGAGGGCCGCCTGAGCCGGCCTCCTCGCCGCCCCGACTCCCCAAGCCCCCGGGGAGCCCCGGGACCGGCCCGCCGCCGGACGGCGGGCCGGCCCAACTTCACTACGCGCCCGCCGGCAGCACCCCCAGCATGCGGGCGGTCTCGACGGTGAAGGCGCCTTCGGCCAGCCGCTGGGCGTGCTGGAAGCGGACGATGGCGGCGCGGGTCTGGCCGTTCAGCGTCCCGTCGGGCCGGCCGGCGTCGTAGCCCCAGGCGTTCAGCGTATTCTGGGCCCGGCGGATGACCTCGGGCGAGGCGTTGCGCTCGCACAGCACCTCGCGCCATTCCACCCCGGCGGGCCGTACGGCCCGCTCGCGCGTAGCCGGCTGGTAGACCGCCGGCACGACATAGCTCTCGGCGCGCTCGGGCCTGACCACCCGCTCGACCCGCTCGGTGCGGATCACCGGCGGCACGGTGCGTTCGACGGTGCGGGCCGGCTGGTCGACCACCTGCCGGGCGACCTGACGGGTGACGGCCGGGATCGGCGTCTCGACCACCCGCTCGGGCGAGCGCAGCACGGGGCGCTGCACCGTGCGATAAGAGGCCGGCACCTCGACCAGGCAATAGATCTCGCCCGTCGCCGCCGGGCCGCCCGGATAGGACGGCGTCCAGCCCGCCCGCGTATAGCCGTCGGAGCGGCGCCATTCGGTGTGGGCCGGCGCGGCCAGCTCCTGGACGGACACGGTGTCGTACTGGGCCGGCATGACGTCGCGCCGCACCGTGGCGGGGCTGACCACCACCGTCTCCATCACCGTGCGATAGGTCGCCGGCACGACGATCCGCTCGACGCGGCCGGGGACGGCCACCACCGGCTGGTCGACCCATTCGCGGACGGCGGGGATGGTGCGCGTCTCGCGCCGTTCCGGCGTCACCAGCACCTGTTCGGTGTAGGTCTCGATCAGCGGGGCGATGTTGACCTGGGCGAAGCACTGGCCGGGCCGGGCGATGCCGGCCACGCTGTCGGGCGGGCAGACCACCCCGTCGAAGCCCAGCGGCAGGCCCGACGCCGGTCCGGCCGCCGGCAGGTCGGGGCGCATCGGCGGCGCGTCGGCCCGGGGCCCCGGCCCCTGCGCCGGCGGTCCGCCGGCCAGCTCCACATCGGCCTTGGCGGCGGCCTGGGAGGCGGTCATCAGGACGGCGCCGGCCGCCGCGAGGATCCAGATCGTTTTGCGCATGAGCTCGGCAAGTCCAGCAAGGTCTTCGACGTTCAGAGAACATTAACCCCCAGTCGAGCCGCCAGGGACAGGCTTTCTCCCCTCAGGCGAGCCGGCGGCTTGACAGGCGCGTCCCCGCCGCCCACTGACCCCGGCGAAATCCCATCCGTCACCGCAGTCGGAGCGCCCGTCATGATCCCCCGCTACGCCCGCCCCGAAGCCGCCGACATCTGGTCGCCCCAGACCAAGTACAAGATCTGGTTCGAGATCGAGGCCCACGCCGCCGACGCCATGGCCGAGATCGGGACCATCCCGAAGCTGGCCGCGCAAACCATTTGGGAGAAAGGCCGCGACGCGCTGTGGGACTCGGACCGCATCGACGAGATCGAGCGCGTCACCAAGCACGACGTCATCGCCTTCCTGACCCACGTCTCCGAGATCGTCGGCCCCGAGGCCCGCTTCCTGCACCAGGGCATGACCTCGTCCGACGTGCTCGACACCTGCCTGGCGGTGCAGCTGTCGCGGGCCACCGACCTGCTGCTCGACGACGTCGACCTGGTGCTGGCTGCGCTGAAACGCCGCGCCTTCGAGCACAAACTGACCCCGACCGTCGGCCGCAGCCACGGCATCCACGCCGAGCCGACCACCTTCGGCCTCAAGCTCGCCGGCCACTACGCCGAGTTCCAGCGCGCCAAGGAGCGCCTGGCCATGGCCCGGTTCGAGATCGCCACCTGCGCCATCTCCGGCGCCGTCGGCACCTTCGCCAATGTCGACCCGCGCGTCGAAAAGCACGTGGCCGAGAAGATGGGCCTGGCCGTCGAGCCGGTATCGACCCAGGTGATCCCGCGCGACCGCCACGCCGCCTATTTCGCCGCCCTGGCCGTGGTCGCCTCGTCGGTCGAGCGTCTGGCCGTCGAGATCCGCCACCTGCAGCGCACCGAGGTGCTGGAGGCCGAAGAGCCGTTCGATCCGGGCCAGAAGGGCTCGTCGGCCATGCCGCACAAGCGCAACCCGATCCTGACCGAGAACCTGACGGGCCTGGCCCGGCTGGTGCGCTCGGCGGTGGTGCCGGCCCTGGAGGACGTCGCCCTGTGGCACGAGCGCGACATCAGCCACTCGGCGGTCGAGCGCGGCATCGCCCCCGACGCCACCATCCACCTCGACTTCGCCCTGCGCCGCCTGGCCGGCGTGGTCGAGCGGCTGAACATCTATCCCGAGAACATGGCCAGGAACCTCGACCGCCTCGGCGGCCTGGTGTTCTCGCAGCGCGTCATGCTGGCCCTGACCCAGAAGAACGTCAGCCGCGAGGACGCCTATGCGGCGGTCCAGGGCAATGCGATGAAGGTCTGGCGCGGCGAAGGCCGCTTCATCGACTTCCTGAAGGCCGACCCGGTGGTCTCCAAGGCCCTGCCCGACGCCGAGCTCGAAGCCCTGTTCGACCTCGGCTACCACTTCAAGAACGTCGATGTGATCTTCGACCGGGTGTTCGGGGAAGGCTGATGACGGGCGGCGAAACGCAACTGGTCCTGCGGCTCAACCCCGCCCTCGATCCGGCGCGTTTCGCCAAGGCCTACGCCCGCGACGGCGTGGTGCAGATCCCGGGCCTGTTCGAGCCGGACGTCGCCGAGTTCCTGGCCCGGATGCTGGAGAGCTCGATGAGCTGGGACCTGGCCCTGTCCGACGCCGAGGGCCGTCACGACGTGCTGGACCAGGCCACGATGGCCCGGCTCGGCCGCGAGACCCTGGCCGCGCGGATCGGCGCGGCGGTCGGCCGGGCCCGCGAGGGCTTCGCCTACGTCTATCTCTGCTATCCGATGATCGAGGCCTATCTGGCCGGGCGCGACCCCGGCCATCCGGCCCACGTGCTGACCGAGTTCCTCAACAGCCCCGAATTCCTCGACTTCGGCCGGACCGTGATCGGCGCGAAGGCGTCGCTGACCAAGGCCGACGCCCAGGCCACCTTCTACCGGCCCAACGACTTCCTCAGCCTGCACGACGACCAGGGCGTCGGCGAGCGGCGGGCGGCCTACACCCTCGGCTTCACCCGCCGCTGGCGGCCGGACTGGGGCGGCCAGCTGCTGTTCCATGACGGCCAGGGCGAGATTGAGCGCGGCTTCATGCCGGCCTTCAACATGCTGACCCTGTTCAAGACCCCGCGCTGGCATTCGGTGGCGCCGGTGGCCGCCTACGCCGGCTCGCCTCGCCTGTCGGTGGTCGGCTGGCTGCGCGACGACCCGCCGGCCGGCAAGGGCGCCGCCTGAGGGGCAGCCGATGAAGAACGCCGACTACGAGACCCTGGTCCAGGCCTGCCGCGACGGCGACACCGACGCCTGGCGCGTGCTGGGCCTGCGGCTGATGAAGGGCGATCGCGCCCCGCTGCGGCCCCAGGACGGCGCCGACCTGCTGGCCAACGCCGCCGAGACCGGCGATCCCGAGGCCCTGCGCCATGTCGCCGTGCTGTCCGCCAAGGGCCTGCACCGCGAGCAGAACTGGGCCCTGGCGCTGGACTGCCTGCAGACCGCCGCCGAGAACGGCTCGGCCTCGGCCCGCCGCCAGCTGGCCCTGCTGACCGGCGAGCAGAAACTGGCGGCCCAGGCGTTCGGGACCATTCCGCCGACGCCGGACGTCTGGCGCCGCCTGCGCCGCGCCGTCGACATCGAGGCCTGGCTGAACCCGCCGCCCAAGCGGATCGTGCTGCAATCGCCGCGCGTTCGCGCCGTCGAGGGCTTCCTGCCGCGCCCCCTGTGCGACTGGATCGTCGCCCGCGCCAAGGGTCGCCTGCGGCCGGCGCGGGTCTACGGCCGCGAGGACGGCGCGGCCATGCTGGAGGAAGGCCGCACCAACAGCGAGTTCGCCTTCGAGCTGGAGGACTTCGATCTGGTCCTGGCCGTGGCCCAGGCGCGCATTGCCGCCGCCATGAGCCTGCCGGTCGCCCAGTTCGAGCCGCCCAACGCCCTGCACTACAAGCCGGGGCAGGCCTTCAGCCGCCACTTCGACTTCCTCGACCCGGCGGCGCCCGCCCTGGCGCGCGACATCGCCGCCAACGGCCAGCGGATCGCGACCTTCCTTCTGTACCTGAACGACGACTACGAGGGCGGCGAGACGCAGTTCCCGATGGTCGACCTGCGCCACCGGGGCGCGGCGGGGGATGCGTTGTACTTCGCCAATATCGACGCGTCCGGCGCGCCGGACCGCCTGACCCTGCACGAGGGCCTGCCGCCGACGCGCGGCGAGAAATGGCTGCTGTCCCAGTTCGTACGGGGACCGGCGGGCTGAGCCCGCATGGAACACCCGGCCGGCGGCCGGGCTTCCCCGGCTAGGCGCCGGCCTTGATCTGCTCGCGGGCGACGGCCAGCAGCTCGTCCATCTTGGAGCGCACCTCGCCCTCGGACACCTTCACGCCGGCGCCGGAAAGGTCCTGGCTGACCTTGCGCAGCACGTCCTCGTCGCCGGGCTGCTCGAAGTCGGACTTGACCACCGCCTTGGCGTATTCCTCGACGCTCTCCAGGCCCATCAGGCCGGCGGCCCATTGGCCGAGCAGCCGGTTGCGGCGCGCGACGGCCCGGAACTCGATGTCCTGATCGTGTGCGAACTTGTTTTCGAAAGCCTGTTCGCGGTCGTCGAAGGTGGTCATGTTCGTTCCAGAAACCTCAGCTCGCGCGGTCCATTATAGCGCGCCGGGCCGCCCCGCAATGCACAACAGGTTTCCGGGCGACGATCGGCCGCGTGACCATGACCGAAAAGCCGCTGTTTTCACGCGGGATTTCCATGATCGACACGCCGGGAGAAACGGCCGCCGCTTCCACTGGGGCCCAAACCGCGCTAGGTTCCGCCCGCTTATATCATGAGCGAGAGGTCCCGGTGGAACGCGCGCGCTAATCGATAGCTGCGCGCGATTTCGTTTTCGGGGTCCGGCTCGCGCCGAGGAAGGCTGACATGACCCGCCGCAAGAAGATCTACGAAGGCAAGGCCAAGATTCTGTACGAAGGGCCCGAGCCCGGCACCCTGATCCAGTACTTCAAGGACGACGCCACCGCTTTCAACGCCACCAAGAAGGCCGTGCTCGAAGGCAAGGGCGTCATCAACAACCGCATCAGCGAATATGTGATGACGCGCCTGAACGGCATCGGCGTGCAGAATCACTTCATCCGCCGCCTGAACCTGCGCGAGCAGCTCATCAAGGAAGTCGAGATCATCCCGCTGGAGGTGGTCTGCCGCAACGTGGTCGCCGGCTCGCTCTCCACCCGCCTGGGCCTGCCCGAAGGCCAGGCCCTGCCGCGCTCGATCATCGAGTTCTACTTCAAGGACGACAAACTGGGCGACCCGCTGGTCACCGAGGAGCACATCACCGCGTTCAACTGGGCCCAGACCCAAGAGATCGACGACATGATGGCCATGACCCTGCGGGTGAACGACTATCTGAGCGGCATGTTCGGCGCCGTCGGCATCACCCTGGTCGACTTCAAAGTCGAGTTCGGCCGGGTGTGGGAAGGCGACTTCGCCCGCATCATCCTGGCCGACGAGATCAGCCCCGATTCCTGCCGCCTGTGGGATTCGCAGACCAACGAGAAGCTGGACAAGGACCGCTTCCGCCGCGATCTGGGCAATGTCATCGAAAGCTATACGGAAGTCGCCCGCCGGCTCGGCATCATGAACGAGATGCCGACCGTCATTCAGGGCGGCAAGGGTTAAGAGCTAAGCGTCAGGGTGATCATGAAAGCCAAAGTCCACGTGTTCCTGAAGCCCGGCGTCCTCGACGTCCAGGGCAAGGCCATCGAAGGCGCCCTGCACGGCCTCGGCTGGGGCGGCGTCGAGCATGTCCGCGTCGGCAAGACCATCGAGTTCGACCTCAAGGCCGCCGGCGCCGACGAGGCCCAGGCCGAGGTCAAGACCATGTGCGAGAAGCTGCTCGCCAACACCGTCATCGAGAGCTACCGGGTCGAAATCGTCGCCTGATCGACCCGCGATCCCTGGAATTTGGGAATCCCCCTCTCCATCTGCGATCCGCTCGACCAAAGAGAACGGGCGTTAGGGAGACGGGGATGGTTCCTCATCAGGCGCATGGCCGGCATCATCTCGCCCAGGTCAATGTCGGCAAGCTGGTCGCGCCGCTGGACGATCCCCGCATCGACGACTTCCGCGACAATCTGGAGCGGATCAACCTGCTGGCCGAAGCCCAGCCGGGGTTCGTGTGGCGCGCGGTGGGAACCGGCTTCGACGCCACCGACCTGCGCCCCTTCGAGGACCAGGACCTGCTGGTCAACGCCTCGGTGTGGGAAAGCCTCGAGGCCCTGGCCGCCTTCGCCTACCGCACGGACCACAAGGAGTTCGTGCGCCGCCGTCACGAGTGGTTCCAGCCCTCGGACCAGCCGACCCTGGTGGTGTGGTGGCTGCCGGCGGGCGAGACCCCCGCCCTGGAAGACTGCGTCGCGCGCCTCGATCACCTGCGGGCGCACGGGCCGACCGCCCACGCCTTCGACTTCAAGACCCGCTTCCCCGCTCCCGCCGTGGCGGCCGCCGTCGGCTGATCCCCGTTTCGCGGCGCCGGCCGAGGTCCTAGAATGCCTTCGACAGCGGGAGGCTTCCGGATGAGAGCTGTTCTTGTCGCCGCCGCCGCCCTGTGCGCCGCGGCGGCGCCCGCCGCCCGCGACACGGGCCTGCGCCTCGCCAGCGCCGACCTGCGGCCCGGCGAAAGCGTCCGCTCGGCCCAGGTCAACAGCGGCTACGGCTGTCACGGCGAGAACCGCTCGCCAGCCCTGGCCTGGGACGGCGCGCCCCCGGGGACGAAGAGCTTCGCGGTCAGCGTCTTCGACCCGGACGCCCCCGGCGGCGGATGGTGGCATTGGATCGCCTTCAACCTGCCGTCGACCGCCCGGGGCCTGCCGGCCGACGCCGGCGCCGCCTCCGGCAAGGGGCTCCCGCCGCCGGCGGCGCAGGGCCGCAACGACTTCGGCCCGGCCGGCTATGGCGGCCCCTGCCCGCCGCTGGGCCAGAGCCACCGCTACGTCTTCACCGTCTACGCCCTGAAGACCGACAGGCTGGCCCTGGACGCCCGGGCCGACGGTCCGGCCTTCGCCGCGGCCATCGACGGGCAGGTGCTGGCCAAGGCCGCGCTCACGGCGACCTACGGACGCTGATCGGCGGCGCGGCGTGCTGGCGTTTTCGGCGGCCCGCTGCTACATGGCGCAGCCATGAAATCCGCCGTCATCGTCTTCCCAGGGTCCAATTGCGATCGCGATTGCGCCGTGGCCGTCGAACGCTCCACCGGCTCGGCCGTCGAGATGGTCTGGCACCAGGAAACCAAGCTGCCCGACGGCCTGGACCTGATCGTCCTGCCGGGCGGCTTCTCCTACGGCGACTATCTGCGCTGCGGGGCCATGGCCTCGCTGAGCCCGGTGATGCGCGAGGTGATCCAGGCCGCGACCAACGGCACGGCCGTGGTCGGCATCTGCAACGGCTTCCAGATCCTGTGCGAGGCGGGCCTGCTGCCTGGCGCCCTGCTGCGCAACGAGGGCCTGAAGTACGTCTGCAGGCCGATCGACCTGGAAGTGGTCAACGCCCAGACCCGCTTCACCGCCGGCTATCAGGGCCGCCGCGAGGTGACCATGACCATCGGCAACGGCGAGGGCAACTTCTTCGCCGACGAGGCGACCCTCGACCGGCTGGAGGGCGAGGGCCAGGTGGTGTTCCGCTACAAGGACAATCCCAACGGCTCGTCGCGCGGCATCGCCGGCGTCGTCAACCGCCAGGGCAACGTGCTGGGCCTGATGCCCCACCCCGACCGGGCGTTCGAGACCGAACTCGGCTCGGCCGACGGCGCCATCCTGTTCCAGAGCGTCCTGGCCAGCGCCTGAGGCGCGGCCTGTCCGCCGGCTGACACGCCCCAGGCCCCAGGCCCCAGGCGTACATTATAACAGCAAGGTTGCCCTGACCGGCGCTTTGCGACACCTTTCCGCCTTCGGCGCCGGGGCGCCGCAGGGTCGAGGGGTCTTCATGCCTGGTCTTTTCCGCGCGGGCGTCGCGCTTTCCGCCGTCCTGGCCCTGGCGCCGGGCGCCTGGGCCCAGCCCAAGACCACCCCGCCGCTCACCCCCGACATTCCCGCCAAGTTCATGGCTCCGACCGCCGGCTACGACTACGTCAAGCGCGAGGTGATGATCCCGATGCGCGACGGGGTGAAGCTGCACGCCGTCATCGTCATCCCCAAGGGGGCCAGGAACGCCCCGATCATCCTGACGCGCACGCCCTACGACGCCTCCAAGCGCGCCGAGCGCAACGCCTCGCCGCACATGATCGCCGTCCTGCCCCAGATGGACGAGGTGTTCGCCGGGGCCGGCTACATCCGCGTGTTCCAGGACGTGCGCGGCAAGTACGGCTCCGAGGGCGAGTACGTGATGACCCGCCCGGTGCGCGGCCCCCTCAACGCCAGCGCCGTCGACCACGTCACCGACGCCTGGGACACCATCGACTGGCTGGTCAAGAACCTGCCCGAGACCAACGGCAAGGTCGGGATGATCGGCTCGTCCTACGAGGGCTTCACGGTGGCCATGGCCCTGCTCGACCCGCATCCGGCCCTCAAGGCCGCCGTGCCCGAGAGCCCGATGATCGACGGCTGGATGGGCGACGACTGGTTCCACTACGGCGCCTTCCGGCAGGTCAACCTCGACTACTTCACCGAGCAGACCAGCGTGAAGGGCCAGGGCGAGCCGGTGGCGCGCGGCGCCCTCGACGACTACGAGACCTTCCGCCGGGCCGGCTCGGCCGGCGCCTACGCCAAGGCGGCCGGCTTCGACCAGCTGCCCTACTGGCGCAAGGTGTCGGAGCATCCGGCCTATGACGCCTTCTGGCAGGCCCAGGCCCTGGACAAGCTGCTGGCCGAACGGCCCACGAAGGTGCCGACCATCTGGCTGCAAGGCCTCTGGGACCAGGAGGACATGTGGGGGGCGGGCCACACCTACGCCGCCCTGGCCCCGAAGGACCCGGACGGGCTGAACCACCTGGTCATGGGCCCGTGGCGGCACAGCCAGGTCAATTATGACGGCTCCAGCCTGGGGGCCCTGAAGTTCGACGGCGACACCGCCCTGCAATTCCGCCGCGACGTGCTGAAGCCGTTCTTCGACCAGTATCTGAAGGACGGCCCCAAGGCCGAAACCCCGCGCGTGCTGATCTACAACACCGGCGAGAACCGCTGGGAGCGGTTCAAGAGCTGGCCGCAATCATGCGACAGCGGCTGCCCGGCCAAGTCGCGGCCGCTGTATCTGTCCGCCGGCTCGGCCCTGTCGTTCTCGCCCCCCGCCGCCGACGCCGCGCCCTATGACGAATACGTCTCCGACCCGGCCAAGCCCGTCCCCTATCAGCCCCGCCCGGTCACCTTCGCCGACGACCTCGCCTGGAAGCGCTGGCTGGTCTCAGACCAGCGCTTCGCCGCCGACCGTACCGACGTCCTCGTCTACCTCACCGAGCCGCTGACCCAGCCCCTGCGCATCGCCGGCGCGCCCGTCGTCAACCTCTTCGCCTCCACCTCCGGCTCCGACGCCGACTGGGTGGTCAAGCTGATCGACGTCTATCCCGACGAGGTTCCCTCCGATCTGAAAATGGGCGGCTACCAGCTCGCCGTCGCCATGGACATCTTCCGCGGCCGATACCGCGAGAGCTTCGCCAAGCCCGTCGCGATCACCCCCGACAAGGCCCTGCCCTACCGCTTCGCCCTGCCCGCCGCCAACCATGTCTTCCTGCCCGGCCACCGGGTCATGGTCCAGGTCCAGTCGTCCCTGTTCCCCCTCTACGACCGCAACCCCCAGACCTTCGTCGACAACATCTTCTTCGCCAAACCCGACGACTACAAAAAGGCCGTCCAGCGCGTCTTCCACGCCAAGGACGCGCAGAGCTACATCGACCTGCCCGTCGTTCCAGGGAACTGAGCCCTGAAACGACGAAGGGGCCGGCTTTCGCCGGCCCCAGGGTCTCGATCCGGACGGACCCTCAGCGGTCGCGGCGCGGCTCGTGCTCGCGCGGTTCGCCTGGCTTGCCGCCCTGCTGATGCTGCTGGCCGGGTTGCTGGCGTTGGGGGTTCGACTGCTGCTGCTGCGGCTTCTTGGTGTCTGCGCCCATGGCGGGATCTCCTTGTCGCCTTTTGAGGGGGATGCCGTGACCGGCCCAGGTCAACCGGGCGCGGCCCCGATTGTTCCCTAGTTTTTCGATCGCCCGCCCGGCCGCCGCGCCGCCGAAGGTTCCGCAGCCCGGGAAAGCGCGCTAGAAGGCGCACCCATGACGCTCGCCTCCGCCTCCCCCGCGAAACCCATGGCCGAACTCGCCCGCGAATACGGGCTGAAGCCGGAAGAATACGACCTGATCCTGAAGCGCCTGAACCGCGAACCCAATGAGGTCGAGCTCGGCGTATTCAGCGTGATGTGGAGCGAGCACTGCTCCTACAAGTCCTCGCGCAAGCACCTGTCGAAGTTCCCGACCAAGGGCCCGAAGGTGATCTGCGGTCCCGGCGAGAACGCCGGCGTGATCGACATCGGCGACGGCCAGGCCTGCATCTTCAAGATGGAGAGCCACAACCACCCGTCCTACATCGAGCCCTACCAGGGCGCGGCGACGGGCGTCGGCGGCATCATGCGCGACGTGTTCACCATGGGCGCGCGGCCGGTGGCCCTGCTGAACGCCCTGCGCTTCGGCGATCCCAGCCATCCCAAGACCAAGCGCCTGCTGGCCGGCGTCGTCGCCGGCATCGGCGGCTACGGCAACTGCGTCGGCGTGCCGACGGTGGCCGGCGAGACCGAGTTCCACCCCGGCTACAACGGCAACATCCTGGTCAACGCCATGTGCGTGGGCCTGGCCGACGCCGACAAGATCTTCTACTCGGCCGCGCCGGCCGCCGGCCTGCCGGTGGTCTATTTCGGCTCCAAGACCGGCCGCGACGGCATCCACGGCGCGACCATGGCCTCGGCCGAGTTCGACGAGGATTCGGAAGAAAAGCGCCCCACCGTCCAGGTCGGCGACCCCTTCGCCGAAAAGCTGCTGATCGAGGCGACGCTCGAGCTGATGGCCACCGGCGCCGTCGCCGCCATCCAGGACATGGGCGCGGCCGGCCTGACCTCGTCGTCGGTCGAGATGGCCGGCAAGGGCGGCGTCGGCATCGAGCTCGACCTCGACGCCGTGCCCCAGCGCGAAGAGGGCATGAGCGCCTACGAGATGATGCTGTCGGAAAGCCAGGAGCGCATGCTGGCGATCCTGAAGCCCGGCCGCGAGGCCGAAGGCCAGCGCATCTTCGAAAAGTGGGGCCTGGACGCGGCCACCATCGGCATGACCACCGACACCGGCCGCATCGTGCTCAAGCACAAGGGCCAGGTGGTCTGCGACCTGCCGCTCAGCCCGCTGTCGGACGACGCGCCGCTCTATGACCGCCCGCACGTGGCCACGCCCAAGGCCCCGCGCCTGACCGTGCACGAGGTCCCGCCCCCGGCCGACTACGGCGCGGCGGTGCTCAAGCTGATGAGCACGCCGAACATGGCCTCCAAGCGGTGGATCTGGGAGCAGTACGACCGCCACGTCATGGCCGACACCCTGGACGACAGCTCGACCGGCGCCGACGCCGGCGTCGTGCGCGTGCATGGGTCGAAAAAGGCCCTGGCCGTCACCTCCGACTGCACCCCGCGCTATGTGTTCGCCGACCCGTACGAGGGCGGCAAGCAGGTGGTGGCCGAGGCCTGGCGCAACCTGACCGCCGTCGGCGCAGACCCGATCGCCATCACCGACAACCTCAACTTCGGCAATCCCGAGCGGCCCGAGATCATGGGCCAGATCGTCGGCGCCATCGAAGGCATGGCCGAGGCCTGCCGCACGCTCGACTTCCCGGTCGTGAGCGGCAACGTCTCGCTCTACAACGAGACCAACGGCGTCGCCATTCCGCCGACCCCGACCGTCGGCGCCGTCGGCCTGATCCCCGACTACGCGGTCCGCGCCGGCTTCTCCGGCATGAAGGACGGCGACGTGCTGGTGCTGATCGGCCAGAGCCACGGCGAACTGGGCGCCAGCCTCTATCTGCGCGACGTCCTCGGCCGCGAGGAGGGCGCCCCGCCGCCGTTGGACCTGGCGCTGGAAAAGAAGACCGGCGACCTGGTGCGCGGCCTGATCCGCTCCGGCGCGGTCCAGGTGGCGCACGACCTGTCGGACGGCGGCCTGGCCTGCGCCGCGGCCGACATGGCCCTGGCCAGCAATGTCGGCGTCGACCTCGCCCCCACCAGCCAGCTGCACGCCCACCTGTTCCTGTTCGGCGAGGACCAGGCCCGCTATCTGGTCGCCGTCGGCGATCCCAAAGTGGTGCTGGACGCGGCCCAGGCGGCGGGGGTTCACGCCTCGGTCGTCGGCAAGGCTGGCGGCGAGGACTTCCGCTCGCACGACCTGTTCAACATCCCCCTGGCCAAGCTGCGCGAAGCCAACGAGGGCTGGCTGCCGGGCTATATGGGCGAGACGGCCTGAGGCCCCGATCGGGCGCGCGGGGCCGCCCCGCACGCCCGATCCCCCCTCCATGGATTGCCAGTCCGCCCGCTCTTGGCGAGTATCGGCGCCGTGTCGCCATGGGGGCTGAAATGTTTGGTCGACCTGACGTCGAGCAGCCCGTGTCGGGACTTTCGCTTCCGCCCGAAGTGATCGTCGCCTCGCCGGTGAAGACGTTGCTTCTCTTCATCGGCTGCTTCGCTTTTTCGACCGCCGCCCTATTGATCCGGGCCACCCCCGACAATCGGGCCTGGCTCTGGCTGGGCGGCGTCTTCTTCGGCCTGGGCTGCCTGATCGCCGTCTGGATGCTGATCCGCCCCATGAGCCTGGTCCTGGACGGCGAGGGCTTCACCCTCAAGGGCGGCATGGTGCGGCGCGAGAACCGGATTCCCTGGCGGGACATCGAGAGCTTCTTCGTCTATCGCGGTCCGCGCGGCGTCCAGATGATCGGCTTTCGCTATCGGCCAAACCGACGGCCCAACCCCAGGATCGCAGCCGTCGTGCAGGCGATCGTCGGCGGCGCCGACGGCGCCCTGCCCAAGGGCTGGCCCCTCAATCCGCAAGCCATGGTCGACAAGCTCAACGCCTATCGCGAGCGCGCCCTGGCCGCCGCGCCCGCGTCGCTGCGGGCGACCTGACCGCTTCCGCCGGGGCCCTCGACCGGTTGACCTGGGCCGCCGCCGCGCGCCGTATGCCCCTTCTTAAGGTTTCTCGGCCATTCAATCGGATCAGGACGGAGATTTTTCAGTGCCCATGCCCGCCGACCAGTTGGAGGCCGAACTGCGCGAGGCCTTTCCCGACGCCGAAATCGTCATTGACGACCTGGCCGGCGATGGCGACCACTATCGCGCGCGCATCGTCTCCACCGCGTTCGCCGGCCTGACCCGCGTCAGGCAGCATCAGCTCGTCTACGCGGCCCTCAAGGGCAAGGTCGGCGGGGAACTGCACGCGCTGGCGCTGGAAACCCAGGCGCCGTCGGGAGGCTGAGCCGATGCGCTTTCGTCCGTTCGCCGCTTCTGGGACCGTGGTTTCGGCCGTCTCATTGGCCTTGACGGACGCGGGCGGCCGCCGCCGGCCCGCCGACTGGACGGCGCTGGTCTATCGAGCCCTCGAGAACGGCGTCAACTGCTTCGAGGTCCAGGGCGTCGACCCGGCCATCGCCGAAGGGCTGGCCGAGGCGCTGCGGGCCGTGGACCGCCGGCTGGTGTTCATCGCCTGGCGGCTGGGCCGCAAGCTCGGCCCCAACGGCGGCCCGGTCCGCGACTTCAGCGCCGAGGCCCTGGCCCTGGCCGCGCAATCGGCCCTGGCCCGCACCGGCCTCGACTATCTCGACCTCGTCATGCTGGACGATCCGCGCGGGGACGAGCTCTCCACCTCGGCCATGGCCACCTTGAAGGCCCTGCGCGCCTCGGGCGGCACCCGGATGCTGGGCGTCGCCGGCGAGGGCGAGGCGATGGACTTCTACATCTCCTCGCGGCACTTCGACGTGCTGGCCATCCCCTACAACCTGATCTCGGGCTGGCGCGACCGGCATCGCCTGAAGGCGGCGGTGGAGCGGGACATGCCGGTGATCGGCTATGGCTACTATCCGCGCGCGTTCCACCAGCAGCAGCAACAGCAGGCCGCCCAGCCGGCGTCCCGGTCCGGCTTCTGGGGCGGACGGGCGCGGGTCGACCCGCTGGCCGGGGCCGGCACCTACGCCTTCCTCGACCGCACCGAAGGCTGGACGGCCGAGCGCATCTGCCTCGCCTACGCCCTCACCGAACCGGCGATCGCCACCGTGCAGATCGTCGCCGACCAGCTCGACGCCATCGACGCCCTGGCCATGACCGCCGACCGCGATCTGCCGCCCGGCGTCGCCGCCCAGATCGAGATGGCGCGGTTCGGCGGCAAGGCCGAGGACCAGGATCCGCGCCGCAGAGCTTGACCCGGGGCCTCGCGGTCCCTAGCTGAGGCTCGACATATCTCCTCAGGCCCAAGGCGGCTCCCGTGACCGAAGCGATCACCACCGACAACCCCGTCCACGACTTCATCGCCAACGCCGTGGCGGAACATCCCGTCGTGCTGTTCATGAAGGGCGTGCCGGACCAGCCGCAGTGCGGCTTCTCGGCCGTGGTGGTGCAGATCCTCGACCACCTCGGCGTCGAGTTCGTCGGCGTCGACATCCTGCAGAACGACGAGCTGCGCCAAGGCATCAAGACGTTCTCCGACTGGCCGACCATCCCGCAGCTCTATGTGAAGGGCGAGTTCGTCGGCGGCTCGGACATCGTCCGCGAGATGTTCCAGAAGGGCGAGCTCAAGACCTTCCTGACCGAACAGGGCGTGCTGGCGGCCTGACGGCCCGATGACGCCGTTCGAGCCGCCCGCCGGGCGGCAGGTCTTCTCGCTGGCCATCGCGCCGCGTCCCGACGACATCGACGTCAACGACCACGTCAACAACGTGGTCTATCTGCGCTGGGCCCAGGACATCGCCACGGCCCACTGGGAAAGCCGCCTCGACGAGGGCGAGCTGGCCGCGTGGGGCTGGGTCGCGCTGCGCCACGAGATCGACTATCGCCGTGCGCTGACGCTGGACGAGACCGCCATGGCCCGCACCTGGGTGGGCGAGCATCGCGGCCCGCGCTTCGTGCGGCTGGTGCGCATCGACGGCCCGGACGGCGAGATGTGCGCCCAGGTCCGCTCCGAATGGTGCCTGCTGGACGCGCGCACGCGCCGGCCGGCCCGCGTTCCCCCCTGGATAGCCCAGCGTTTCGACTGAGCCGCCCCGTCAGCGGCCGTGGTCGGCCTCGGCCGCCGCCGGGCAGGTGTCGGCGATGCGGCGGGCGGTGGTGTCGGCCTTGCCGGAGATCGCCAGCCCGTAGAAGCTGGTCTGGATCTGGGCGTCGAGGTGGAAGCTGGTGGGCGTGTAGTCGCCCTGTCCCTCGACGGCGATCTGCTGGCCGCCCTTGCTGACGCACTGCCCCTTGAGCTCGATGCGGCCGCCGCTGATCCGGCGGGTCGGATAGGTGCAGGTATAGTGCCGGTTGCTCGGCCCTTCCATGAACTTGGCCACGTCGGCCGGCAGGATGCAGCGGCGCTCGGTCGTGGTCCGGGCCACCGGCGCGGTGACGCGGTCGGTGCTTTCCCAGTAACCGGGCAGGATAGTGTCGGCGGCGATGGCCGGGCCGGCGGCGGCGACCGTGGCCGCCAGGACGAGGAACGCGGTTCGAGGCATGAGGTGATCCGAGGTTTCGCGTGTCAGTTTAGCGGCCAATCAGGCCAAAGCGGGGCGCGCCCGCTTCATTTGGGCGAAGCCTGCACCGGGTTCAACACGAACAGGGGCCGGTTCGGCTCGACGCCCAGCTCGGCGTAGGTGAAGGTCATCTCCGCCTGGGCCGGGGCGAAGCTGCGGCAGATGTCGACCCGGCGGCGGCCGAAGGCGATCGTGGTCTGGCCGCGCCTGCGCTCGACGTAGAAGGCGAAGTCCTCCTTGTGCGTGCAGCCGTTGGAGGCGACGCGAAGGGTCAGGCCCGCGGGGTCCGCCGACACGGCGTAGAGCGGCTCCAGCTCCTGAGGCCCCGGCCCTGGTCCAGGCCCTGGTTTCGGCTCCGGCGCCGGCGCCTGGGCTGGGGAAGCCGGGCCGGCGGCCTGGGTCGCGCAGCCCGCCAGCAGCGAAAGTCCGGCGATCAGGAGCAGGCGTCGGTTCATCGGCGCACTCGGCCACAGATCGCCGCGAAAAGCAAAAGGGCCCCGGTCTCCCGGGGCCCTTCGCTGAACTTGGAATTCGGCTTCGCTTACGAAGCGTAGAATTCGACGACCAGGTTCGGCTCCATCTTCACCGGGTACGGCACTTCGGACAGTTCCGGGGCGCGGACGAAGGTGGCCGACAGGTGCTTGGCGTCGACGGTCAGATAGTCCGGGGTTTCACGCTCGGACGAGGCCACGGCTTCCAGCACCAGGGCCATGTTGCGCGAACGCTCGCGGACGCTGACCACGTCGCCGGCCTTCACGCGGTAGGAGGCGATGTTGACGCGCTTGCCGTTCACCAGCACGTGGCCGTGGTTGACGAACTGGCGGGCGGCGAACACGGTCGGCACGAACTTGGCGCGGTAGACGACGGCGTCCAGGCGCGATTCCAGCAGCGCGATCAGGTTTTCCGAGGTGTTGCCCTTGCGGCGGGCGGCCTCGTCATAGGTGCGCGCGAACTGCTTTTCGGTCAGGTTGCCGTAGTAGCCTTTCAGCTTCTGCTTGGCGCGGAGCTGCAGGCCGAAGTCGGAAACCTTGGACTTGCGGCGTTGGCCGTGCTGGCCGGGGCCGTAGGAGCGCTGGTTGACCGGCGACTTCGGCCGGCCCCAGATGTTTTCGCCCATACGGCGGTCGATCTTGTACTTGGCGCTGTGGCGCTTCGACATGCTCTAGCTCTTCATACTCGACACGGGCCGGCGGCTCCCCGAATGGAGCCGCGATCTCAACGGCGGCGCACGTATCACCCGTCATATGCTCTCCGCGCCGCAGGCATGGCCGGCGGCGGGAAAGCGGGGTGTATGACGGTGAAGAGCCTAAGAGTCAATAACTCGGCGGATCGGGCCTTCAGCCGATCGACCAGTCGGCCGGCAAGGTCAACACACGCTCATAGCCGGCGTCGCGGAGCTTGCGGATGGCGGCGAAGACATCCGCATAGCGCGCCTCCCGATCAGCCGTCACATAGACAGGCGTGTTGGCTGTCACGGCGCCGTGCGTCAATGCTCCGACCAGCTGCTCGACGGACTGGAGCGTGCGACGGTCAACGCGCGTATGGCCGTCGGCCTGGACATAGACAAAAAGAGGCTCGCCGGGAGGACCGCAATACAGACTCGTGGCCGGCGACATGCCGACCTTTACAGGCGCTTGCGTGGGGACCGAGACGGCGACGACGACGAATAGGGCGAGCAGAACCGGGACGAACGGCGTCAGATTGATTCCCGCCATAGGTCGCAGAACCGGCCGGTCCCAAGAGGTTCGCATTGGCGAGCTCCCACCCCGTCAGAGCGACACTGACACGAAAAGCCGATGTGGCAAGACTTCGCCGCCAAGCGATCAACAGAGCCGCTCGGCGTGGAAGGCCAGATGGTCGCCGATGAAGGTCGAGATGAAGAAGTAGGAGTGGTCGTAGCCCGGCCGCATCCTCAGACCGACCTTCTGGCCGGCCTTCTCGCAGGCCGCCGCGAACAGGTGCGGCTTCAACTGGCCTTCCAGGAAGCTGTCGGCCTCGCCCTGGTCGATCAGGATGTCGTCGAACCGGTTAAGGCCGACCCCGTCCTCGATCAGCGCCGTGGCGTCGTAGGCGCGCCAGGCGGCGCGGTCGGGACCGAGATAGGCGCTCAGCGCCTTGTGGCCCCAGGGACAGTTCAGCGGCGAGACGATCGGCGCGAAGGCCGAGACCGATTTGAACAGGTCCGGGTTCTTCAGCGCGATGGTCAAGGCGCCGTGGCCGCCCATCGAATGGCCGAATATCCCCCGCCGCGCGCCGTCCAGCGGGAAGGCGCGCTCGGCCGCCGCCAGCAGGTCGCCGACGACGTAGGAATACATGCGGAAATGCGGCGTCCACGGCGCTTGCGTCGCGTCGACATAGAAGCTCGCCCCCTGGCCAAGGTCGTAGGCCGCGTCGTCGGCGACGGCGCTTCCCTGCAGGTCGGGCCCGCGCGGGCTGGTGTCGGGCGCCACCACCGCCAGACCCAGCTCAGCCGCCCTGGCGTAGGCGCCGGCCTTCACCGTGAAATTGTCCTCGGTGCAGGTCAGGCCCGACAGCCACACCACATAGGGATGCGGCCCCTCGCCCGGCGGCAGGAACGCCGTAAAGCGCATGGCGGTCCCGGTGGCGGCGCTGGCGTGGCGGCAATAGCGCAGCTCGCCGCCATGGACGCGGTGCTGGGCGAGGACTTCGACGGACGACATGCCGGCTCCTTGGACGCGGCCGCAGCGCGCGGCCGACCAAGGCCTATCAGCTGGCGGCGCCGCTGAGGAGACGGCCGGCGATGGCTTTCACCGCCGCCTTGCTCTCCGCCGTCGCGGTCATGTTGGTGAAGACGCCAACGCCGCGCCGCTTGGACGGGTCGAGATAGACGGCGGTGAAGACTCCGTCGTCCCCGCCCCAGTGGTTCGGCCGGGTCGCGCCGTCGAGCGGCGAGGCCATCCAGCCCAGCCCCTGGCCGGTCAGCCAGGCCGGCAGGCCAGTTGGCGCCCGCATGTCCAGCATCTGCGCCATGCCGCTCTCGCTGAGGATGCGACGCCCCCTCGCCGCGCCGCCGTTCGCCGAGGCCGCCACGAACGGCATGAAGGCGGCGATCGACGACCGGATCATGCCCGCCGGCCAATCGGGAAAGCTCAAGGGTTCGACCGGCGCGGGGCCGGCGTCCGTCATGTCGTAGTTCTTCGTGCGCAGGGCCGCCGGCGCCGCGTTCGTCGTCCAGGAAATCGGCCCCGCCCCAAGCCTTGCGAAAATCTCCCGGTCGATGCGCCGGCGCAGGTCCTCGCCCGCGATCCGCCCGCCCACATAGCCCAGCAGGCTGTAGCCGACGTTGCTGTAGTCGTAGGCCTCGCCGGGCGCCGCCTTGGAGAAGCAGGTCGCGTCGCGAAGCCTGCCGTCCGGCGCCAGATAGCCGCGCACGAGATCGTCCAGGGAAAGGGCCGCATCGCGCCCGCGTTCGCGAAAATCGATCCTGTAGAACGTCCCGTCCGAAATGCTGGAGACATGCGTCAGAAGATGCCGGAACGTGATCGCGGTCGCGAGATGCTCTGGATTGGCCAGGGGGAAATCGAGATAGGGCTGCACCGGCTCGTCCAGGCGCAGCCGTCCCTGATCGGCCAGCTGCATGATCGCCGTGGCGGTCACCGTCTTGGTCACCGACGCGATCGGGAACACGGTCTGGGTCGTGACCGGGCGGCGCCCACCAAGATCGGCGAAGCCGTAGCCCCGCGCCCAGCGCGTTTCGCCGCCTTCGGCCAGCCCGAGGGCCAGGCCGGGAATTCGCGCGCGCCGCATTTGATCGACGACGAACTCGTCGATCTTCGGCCCGCCGCCGCGCGGCGCCGCGCTGGCCGCCCCGCCGAACGCCAAGGCGGCTGCGCCAGTCAGGATAGTGCGCCGCGCCAGCGCCGCGTTTGAAACCGTCGTCTCCGTCATGGCCCTCGCCTCATGCGGCGCCGAGCCGCCGGAAGCGATATATGTAGGCACCTACTAATATGTCAATGAAGCGCCGCGCCGATCCGGTCGCTCCGGATCGCGGCGCGGCCGCTGGCTCAGAACACCACCACCGAGCGGATGCTTGTCCCGGCGTGCATCAGGTCGAAGGCCTCGTTGATGCGGTCCAGCGGCAGGACGTGGGTGATCATCGGGTCGATCTCGATCTTGCCGTCCATGTACCAGTCGACGATCTTCGGCACATCGGTGCGGCCGCGCGCGCCGCCGAAGGCCGAGCCCTTCCACACCCGGCCGGTGACCAACTGGAACGGCCGCGTCGAGATTTCCTTGCCGGCCTCGGCCACGCCGATGACGATGCTCTCGCCCCAGCCGCGATGGCAGGCCTCCAGCGCCGTGCGCATGACATTGGTGTTGCCGGTGCAGTCGAAGGTGTAGTCGGCGCCGCCGTCGGTCAGGGCCACCAGATGCGCGACCAGATCGCCCTCGACCTTGGTCGGGTTGACGAAGTGGGTCATGCCGAACCGGCGGCCCCACTCCTCCTTGCCGTCGTTGATGTCGACGCCGACGATCCTGTCGGCCCCGACCATCTTCAGGCCCTGGATGACGTTGAGGCCGATGCCGCCCAGGCCGAAGACGATGCAGTTGGCGCCGGGCTCGACCTTGGCGGTGTTGACCACCGCGCCGACGCCGGTGGTGACGCCGCAGCCGATGTAGCAGGCCTTGTCGAACGGCGCGTCGGGCCGGATCTTGGCCACCGCGATCTCGGGCAGGACCGTGTGGTTGGCGAAGGTCGAGCAGCCCATGTAGTGGTGGATCGCCTGGCCCTTGTAGCTGAACCGGCTGGTGCCGTCGGGCATCACGCCCTTGCCCTGGGTGCCGCGGATCGAAGTGCAGAGGTTGGTCTTGCGCGACAGGCAGCTTTTGCACTGGCGGCATTCGGGCGTGTAGAGCGGGATCACGTGGTCGCCCGGCTTGACGCTGGTGACGCCCGGCCCGACCTCCAGCACCACGCCCGCGCCCTCATGCCCCAGGATCGAGGGGAACAGGCCCTCGGAATCCAGCCCGTCCAGGGTGTAGGCGTCGGTGTGGCAGACGCCTGTGGCCTTGATCTCGACCAGCACCTCGCCGGCCTTGGGGCCTTCCAGGTCGACCTCGACGATCTCCAGCGGCTTCTTGGCTTCGAAGGCGACGGCGGCGCGGGTCTTCATGTGAGGCTTCTCCAGAGCGAAACGGCGGGCGCACATTGCCGCCGCTTCGCCCGCCGGGACAAGCCGTCAAAAGCCCCGCCGCCCGGCCTCAGGCCTTGACCACCGCCGGGGCGCGCCAACGGCCGTCGAGCAGTTCGGGACGCGGCAGGTAACAGCGCAGGAACAGGCCGAACGGCCCGGCCTTGGGGGCCGGCAGCCAGTTGGCCGTCCGCTCGCCGCCCGGATCGCCCCGCCCGATCCACAGGTCGACCGAGCCGTCGGCGTTTCGCTTCAGCCCCTGGGTGCGGTCGCCGATGGCGTAGCGGTGCAGGGGGTTGTCGGTGAAGAAGAACTGGCCGTCGGCGGTGCGCTCGTACATCGACAGCGACCAGAACGCGTCCAGCGGCATGCGCGCCGGCAGCGACAGGCGATAGAGGCCGTCGCCGTTGAAGACGCCGGTGTCGTCGTCGCCGGCGGCGCGCAGGTACATCGCCTCGGCGCGCGGCAGGGCGCCCAGCCCGGCCAGGGCCACCGCCGCCCGGTAGATGTAGTCCTGGCCATAGTCGCCGAGATCGGCGCGCGGATAGCTCCAGCCCTGGATGAAGCCGGTGCGCGAGGTCAGCATGTCGAGCAGCGCCTTGGCGTCGGCGACGCCGGCGGCGGCCTCGGCCGGCGGCGCGCCGGCGCCGGCGCCGAGCAGCGC